>Ga0209489_103781_pt1 | contig 28898 bp, 17 predicted proteins | sample SiratrowhiteBW_FD_187527 | JGI IMG/M metagenome (GOLD analysis project Ga0209489, IMG submission 187527) | Root nodule microbial communities of legume samples collected from California, USA - Siratro white BW (SPAdes) (version 2) | ecosystem: Host-associated > Plants > Roots > Nodule | place...
TTTTTTTTTTTTTTTTAATACACATAACAAATAATGGTTTGTCAAGTTTCTCTTCAACCAATAGCTGAATATACAAACACAACTATATCTGAATTTGTATATAGCTGAGTTTTCTTTCAAATGTGGTAAAAAGAATTCAATTCCGAACCACAGATTTTATTAATCAAGATAAAATATGCTTCAATAATTTTAACTGATCTCTTATTATATATTGAAAAACATCTTTAATGCAAATTAAAAAAAATCACATACCGAAAAAATCAATATATAAAAAAAATAAAAATATTTTAAGAATATTTTCAACTTAAGGTAAAAATATATTTAATAAGAATTCCTTTGCGAAGTCCAAAACTTCAGAACACGTGTGTAGAAGAAAGACTCAAGGGTGAGCGAAAAAGGAAAAAAAAAATAAAAGAAAAAAAAAGAAAGAGAAGAATCGCGTTGGGTCCGCGTGGCGTTATTAGTAGATTCGACGAAACGCAAGGGCATTTGGGTATTTTCATCTCTCAATCCTTTTTATTGAAATACTAACCACCAAACAACAATAAAGGGAGCAGCAGCAGTACCTGCGTCGTGTTCTGTTCTGTTCAGTCAGTAAAGACAAAAATCGCAAACCCAAAATCAAACCAATCTCAATGTCATGAGCGCGTGCATCCAAACCTAGCTGCTATCGCAGCCATGTCCACCACCGCCTCCTCCTCTCACTGGACCTCCGACGCCGTCCACGGGGGATCCCTCCGCCCCGTCGACCTCGACTCCGGAACCAACGGCTGGGCCTCCCCTCCCGGCGACCTCTTCCTTCTCCGCTCCCCCAATTACTTCACCAAACGCCAGAAAGCCCCTGCCGGCGACTACCTACTGGCGCCGGCCGGAATGGACTGGCTCAAATCGCAATCGAAGCTCGACAACGTCCTTGGTCGGCCCGACAACCGTGTGGGCCAGGCCCTCCGCCAGGCCCAGGCCCAAGGCAAGGCCCGTAAGAGCTTCATCTTCGCTGTGAACCTTCAGGTGCCAGGGAAAGAGCACCACAGCGCGGTATTCTACTTTTTCACGGACGAACCGGTTCCCTCCGGTTCGCTCCTGGGGCGGTTCATCGAGGGCGATGACGCGTTCAGGAACCAGCGGTTCAAGCTGGTGAACCGGATCGTGAAGGGGCCGTGGATTGTGAAAAAAGCGGTGGGGAATTACAGCGCGTGCTTGTTGGGGAAGGCGCTGACGTGTAACTATCACAGGGGACCGAACTACTTCGAGATTGACGTGGACATTGGAAGCAGTACCATCGCCAACGCTATTCTGCGCCTCGCCTTGGGCTACGTCACCAGCGTCACCATCGACATGGGCTTTGTTGTGGAGGCGCAGGCGGAAGAGGAGCTCCCGGAGAAGCTCATAGGGGCGGTTAGGGTTTGCCAGATGGAGATGTCCGCGGCCACCGTCCTCGATGCGCCCAATGCTCCACGCGGCAACAAGGTCAACCACCTCAGTGGTAACGATGAGTAAAAATTTTAAATTAAAAAATAAATAAAATATAACAATGTATTTTTTTATATTAAATGTTTATCTAGATGATTTAATTTCGTTTCACTCTGCTTGGTCCTCGTTATCCGTGTATTCTTAGGCTCTTTTTTTCGGGAGTAATAAATTATTCGCTGAATTTCGGTCCTTTGGAATTACTGCGATTACTTTTGTTTTGCGATTTTATCTGTAAAATTGGAAGTAGTGGGACAGGGAATGACGAAAAAGGTTGCATTTTTAGCATCGGAGAATTTGTGATTTGGGATTGTGGCATTTTTTTATGGGATGGGAGAGGACAGGTTTGGTCGGTGAATCTTTTGGTTGGTGGGCGGCTACTGAGGTGGGTGGGAGCTGCCTAGGGAGGAAATGTAGTGGAATGGAACCTCACATGCTGTGGAAAACTTCCATAAAACAAAACTTCCTTAAAACGTAGCACTAGGAAAAAACCCTTTTTATTAACACTATGTTTTCTAATATTTTCTGAAACTGTTAACGTTAATGTTATCTACTGTGTTGCTTTTTTGTGCTAATATCAAAATTTGATTGAAGAACATTGTGACAGTACCCACCAATACAACTACAATGGGGGCTTTGGGTTGCCTTGTTTTGGTTTTATTATGATTCTTCCACATCATTGATCCACCAAGGTATTGATTTGGGGAATCAAACAGCACAGTTGACGTACCTTTTCGTCGTGTTAAGATACTTCTATTCTATTGGACGATAGCATTGAGAGATGCTGGGACTATGGGACAGCGATGATGCTGATTACTATTTTATGGGATTATGCTGTCTTTTTGTTCAGAATATTGTCATAGTTTAAATCAAAACTGTACCAGAAAGATTACTGTACAGAAGAATGAATATGGGTTTAAAGAGTTGTGGTTTTAATCTGGAACGAAGAAGAGGTGGATGTTTAGTTTCGACACAGAATTGAAACTGAAAAAAAAAAAAAAATGAGTTAAAGACGGTTTGGTTGTAGCTTTAATCGGGATTATCTTATGCGTGTCATTCATTTTGTATGTTTTCAATTTAATAATTTTGACTAAGCTGTGTATGATTAAGATCAATAATGACGTTTTGTCTCACGGTGTGCTGTTTTTTAGTGTAAAATATTGCTCTGTTTCCGTCTCGTTCACTGTGCCAACACTCTTCTGAGAAAGTGGTGTTGCCTTTGTTATTTCTGGTTGGAAAACGTCGTAGAATACTAGAATTTTTTTTTTTTTTAAATTATCATAAAGTTTAAGTTATTTTCTTACAGAAAAATTATCAGTCCATGAATGAACTTTTAGAAAAATAGTTTTTTTGGTACCCAAACATATGTTGAAGTCAACTTGTGGTTAGGGTCATACCTGGTATCTTACCTCATGCTTAGGCTTACAGAATCCGATTCTATATTCAATCTTTTTTTAATGATAACGACAATTGGTATTTTTGAATATGAAAGCAATGAAATTTATAGGAAGTTGATAATTGTTACCTCATGAAGAGGAAAATAATCCCGCAATGCGCCTAATATTTGGACGCCGATTTTTCTGAAAGTCTGATGCAGTATTTAATTACAGTTGCCTTCTTAGGGTAGGGGAAAAGTGGAGTAAGTAACTCTACTTCTCCCAAATACATTCTTCTTACTTTAAGACAGATTAAATGAAAAAACAAATTGAAAGCAATCAATACTATCTTCTAATAATACAAATAATTGTTATCATGGTAAGTAACATATATGATGCCACAAGAACTGGCACTAGAATCCAAGCCAAAGAAAAATGTTATTCCTGGATTTACACAACCTCAGTAAGAATCAACCTTAGTGCATCACATGAACAGAAATGAACAAAAATTTCTAAAATAGCTACTACCAGACTAACACATTTGTAAAGGTGCTTTCTGAGCCTCATCATCAATCATTTCTTGATTCATAAAATCATTGAAAGTAGCTAAAAAAATGTGCAATTCATATTCCAAACAAAGAAAGGAAAAGGCTAGTATTCCAGTGTCTTTTTTTCTTTATAGGAAAATATTAATCATTAATGTTAGCCTTTGGAAGGGGGAATTTGAACTTACAAGCTATTCCTTTGGCCATAAAAAGCTCAGTTGTTACCAAAGTTTCAAGCTCATCAACATCGTAAAATTGAAACTTATGTCCTTTGGCTTCCTCTCAAATGCAATGATCTTGTCATTCTTATTCTCTATCTCCTATACTTGTATGGGTATATCTATCTTTTTAACACAAAAAGCTGAAAGCTGGTGTATGAGTTTTTCTTGCTTTTGGCATAAAGCTGGTACCTTTACAGCAAGGTACCCTCCATTGCTTTGTCAGTACATCTTGCAATCACTAACCTGAAAGAAATGGCAATAAAGAACAGTTCTTCAATCATGCATAAATTAATAAAAGAATCAAATTCATGAAATGCAATTACCCTGGCAGGTTGGTTTCGATCACCCCAATTCAGGCACAAAAAGTGCAAGGATTGGATTAGTTGTTGACCAGCAGAAATCCATTACACCCTCAACCTTTATTTTGGATTGACTGAGAATTTACAGTTTTAAAGAAATTCAAATGCATTAAATTGAATTGATTTTATTTTAAAGGTTTAATTTTTAAATGTTTTATTTGGATGAAATATTTCAATTACCACTAAAAAATACTAGTAACACCAATAAAAACAATCTTATACAGGTCAACAACAAAAATAAGCATTATAGACATCAATACAAAATATGGCTAACATTTATTGAAAAATAGACACGGATATTAACCCAAAAAACCTTAATTAATCATAAATTTAAAATAATCTTTAACCAGATCAATGATAAATAATTTTAACAATGTGAATCGAAAAGTGATCTGTATGGGCATCGGCTAAAATGCCCCTTTTTAAGTAAGTATTTTCTAAATTTTTTTTATTTGTTTGGTATTTAGTATAACATTAATTACTCTTTTTCAATCATATCACTATATCTATTTTTATACTTAATTTACACTTATACATCTATTATAAGGTGAAATTGAAAAAAAAAAATTCAAATTATTAAATTAAGAAAATTTTGTATTGGTACTTTTTGACCCAGTGCATCCATGTTGACTAAATTTGTTACTTTTTCTCCAATTACAAATCAAAATGTTTCAAGACTGAAGTTCAAACAGGACTAAATTGTAAATTGTCAAAAACCCTCTTTAAAGTTCAATTACAAATTATGTCCTAATATGCTAATATATCAGTCAAACTAAACATTTTCTGAAAAAAATAGATGAGAGGACAACAAATAATGGAGAAAGAAGAAAACCAAGATAAATGAAACTATTTAGAGACACTATTCATAGGTTGCTGCACCAAGTTTTTTCCTTTATGCATTAGTTGATGCACAAGATATTCTAATTTCACCCATATCACCAGATTTTACTCCAACACTAGTGAGCTTCAAGAACGACCGACCCCAATTTTCAAAGAAAAACTCTTGATCTTTTGCAAAATTCTCCACCAAGATCCTTGTGCTATCATTGCTTATCAAAACAGAATCTGATTGGAATAGGCCCTTGTGAGCCAGAAGATTTTGGTAGTACATGTTGTCAAAGAGCAAAGATGTTTGAGGATCATTGTTCACCTTCACAGATGGTTGGACACCAGCTGGACATTGTTCCATTAGCACATTAGCATAGTCACTATCAAGGGTTTTGTCTATGAGCCTAAGCTTTCCTGTTGAATCTTCTTGAAACCGATCCCTGAATGAGCTGCAATGTGCTATGCCTATGGTATGAGCTCCTGAGAAAAGCTTAAACATAAGTATGCAGTGCTAGCATGATTTCAAAGCAAACTGTGAGATGTTAACATATTCAATGAGATTGTTCAAAAGAAGCAAACCAATAATAGAAAAAGCATATTAAACTGACAAAAATTTGATTTGAAACACATCACATTAACCCTTTAGTTAGAACTGTTTTTGGACATAGAAGATGCACCTGAAAGGACTACAAGATCAAGTAAGGATAACCCTTTAGTGGCAAAGAGTTGAACCATCTCATCCATTGAAAAACTGGTGTCCACAATGTTGGGTCTGACATTTGAAGCCACTGAAACCATTCCATCTCTCCTACCTGTAGGAATCAGAATCCTTGGTCCACCAGCCTGTTCTCAAGAGCCTTTCAGTTAATAACCGTACCAAAAGAGATGTCATGTCAATAACCATTGAAGAATATATATATATATATATCATCCATGCAATGAGGTAGAACTTACTATTTCAACAGCATCTCTAGCAGCAATAGCTATTATGTCCGCACAAGAAACAGTTCCAGGGCAGAATTTCTCAAGGACCCCTTTTGCTGAATCTATCACTGAAAATCCTCCAACAGATCTATTTGCTGGATCACTTTGTTCTGTATTGTTCCCTTGTAGCATCAAAGAGGCATCACATCCCTGCATATAAAGTGATCGTTGTTACATCAAGGAAACTTACTCTGAATTCATAATCACTTTTTCTTTTAATGAAAGTTTGATATGCTTCAAAGTTGGTACTTCTAGTGTCATCTATCACAAGCAGCACATAAAAGAAATACATGCAAATGTATATAAGAAACAATAGGGACTAGATCAAAAGAAAAGCACATTTCATGAAGCAGTTGAATACTAACCTCCACAAAGCAATCATGGAAAACCAAGCGAAGGAGCCTTCCAGGAATAGAAGGATCAGTGGAAGAGAATGAGCTAACTGTGTCTCTTATGATTAACTCAGCTGAAGGGCATGAGTCTGCATAGAAGTTGAAAGAGAGGCTACCCTTAACAAAGCAAACAAAAGAGAACATAAAAAGAGAAGAGATTGCCAGGGAAAGAATTCCTGTTCTTGTTTCCATGGAACCAGTTTTTAGTACTTTTGGGGCAATGCATTGAATGTGCAGAGTCTTCCACTTGATAAGGATACAATAGCAGGGTAATGTAACTAGGAAATTGTGCATATTTAAAACTACATTTATGTGGTTAGTTGAAGTCAGTAGGTAGATAGAGGATTTGGTTACTGTTTCTAATTACTTGATGGCTTCTCTCATCAAGCATTGGTTTTGGTAAATTAGTGAAAATGCTCAAGAATTGTTTTGGTACTTTCATTACCTGTTGCAAACTTTAAAGGCCTTCTGTATCTGATTAAACACTTTATCAGGTTACAACAGAGAGTTTAATTAACTTACAAGTTCATCTAATTATTTGAATGACGATGAAGAAAACCAGTTTATCAATGTAATTAGTGTGAATATGTGCTTTAGTTCAATTTAATTCAAACACAAGTATTATAAAAACTTTAGGTTAACGCAGTTACAGTAATAGTTTTTCTTAAGATGTGTATTATCTGTATGTAACTAGTGTCACAATGTCTTATCTTAATGTTTTTTAATCATTTAAATACTGAAAGCATTATTTACATAGATTTAATTGTAAAACTACTTACGCATTGGTAAACGTTAAAATATTTTTGTTTAACTTTTTAAAAGGTATATTCTGAAAAGAATATATAGTTAAATTTAATTAACTGGGAAATATATGAACTTAAAAGAAAAATTTTATTGTGAGATATTAATATTAAGTAGATGAACCTAATATAATATAACATGTATATTTAAAAATAATAAATATGACAATTATTTGCACCCGTATTTAAAAATTTTATATGAACTTATGAAAAGTGTTTTATAACTACGGTTGAATCAATTGAGACGAAAGTTTTTTTTTTTTTTTTTTTTTTTTTTTTTTTTTTTTTTTTTTTTTTTTTTTTTTTTTTTTTTTTTTTTTTATGTTTTAGTTTCACTTCCTCCATCTTTCTTAAAATAAAAAATAAAAATAAAAATAAAAAAACTTAAGATGAGAGAAGTTAAGTTTGTCATAGTTTAAATTTAGGGTATAAGTGAATTTGTTGTGATTTATTTAGAGTAATATGGTTAATGAATGGAGAAATTAGGTAAAAGTATGAATAATAAATTAGCATTCGGGTTGTTTCCAAATGAGTTTCTAGGGTTGGTTTTAGAAAATAGAATGAGTTATGGGTAGAATTGTGTAAATACGGATGTGTAGTGCCAAATTCTTTAAATTGAACAATATAATCAAATACAATTATAACTGTATTGTCAAAAACTAATTATAACTGCCTTTTATTTTCTAAAATATATCCACTTTAAGCTTCAACATATTTTTAAAAAATATATTCCTCTAGAATTAGTTGAGACAAAATAAGTAATCTTTGTCAAATTAGCAATTAATATTTTATCTCGCGCCCGAAGCTTTAAAGTAATATCATATCAATAATTACTTTATCACCAAATTTAGTTCGGATTTTTAATTTAAACTTTTAACTTTCAAGTAGAATTAATAGACAAAAATGACATCAAAATTTTTCTTAATCCCCTACCAATTTAGAATCCTCTACATTTAATTTACTCCTATCTAACAAAACAGAATTATTATTATTATTATTGATTATAAAAAAATATCATTGATAAGAATAAAAATATTATTTTTTTCCCTGAGATATACGTTTTTTTTTTTTCTATCTCTAGTACATTTTTATTTGAAATTTTACTTAACTTTAAAAGTACAGATTTTATGCACATACATTCTTGACAGGACTCCAACCCTATTTTCATAATTTCGTTGAATATCTTTCGATCCTTAACAGTATATGAGCTTTTAAATCCAAAACACAAGCATGGCTTCTGATCTTTGAATACCGAATAGATGAAGGAAGGGGAACCAACCACAGTACAGAACTAATGCAATTAATAGCAGCAAATCCCTTGACAGAACCATTTCGCACTACCCAACCAGCTGATGGAGAAAATGTAGTAAACAGCCATTATAAAAATAAAAATAAAAATGGAGAGACCTTGAGAGCTTTTATTCTTATAAGAAAAAAGGTCAGTTAATAATATACATGCAACTCAACTACTCATTAGTGGGTAAGAAAAATCCACAATCTAGTGAGTGCCCCATCAAGAATCAATATCGTCTGTAAGTAACAGGCACAAAATGCTAGTTGCAGATAATTACCAATTCAGTATGTTAATTTGAAACGAAGATTCACAAATTTGAAGTCCCGGTATCAACTTTCAACGTTATAAACTTTTGGGAGCTCATCATCACCATCTTCATCATCATCCACATCATCAATGGGAATGTCCTCATTATCATCACTAATGCCTAGAAATGTATACCAAATATTGTGACTTGTTAGCTCAAAACGAAAAAGATCAAAATTTTATACTATTACGAGCATAATACTATTAATAAAAATTTTGCAATCACAATTTGACACCAATTCAAAAGTTTTAGTCACCCCCCAAAAAAAGTTACATTTATGCCAAATGTAGCCATGCGTATTGTTATAGGTTTCAGAGCTGTGTGCCTATATATTCTACTTAAATAAAATTATCATTGCAAAATAAGTCTTTCGAAGGACCCATTTTGGGCCAATGGAAAAGATAGGTTGTGCTGGTAGAAGCCTATGAATGAAGGAAACCAAGTGAATGACATTCTAAGAGGTCATCCTTAAGTGGGCAGGAGAAAATGTCCCTAAGGGGTGATCCAGCGATAACAAAAAGCTTCCCCTTTGGAAGTGACCCACTCTTCAACAAAAGCTACCAGGGGCAACATCAGTTAAGTACGGTCCTAAGACAAGTCCGACCATTTAACATGGGGCTCACCCCATAATATATAGACTTTGATTCCACATGTATCTTCTATTTCTGTTTTGTTATAACTACTACCATTAAAAAAGTGCAAACCGAGATAGAGTGTAGTGATATTTGCTTATATTAGTAATCAAGGACTGTGACTATAGTCAGAAGAGATGCCAGCCCACATAAGGGTCTTCTGATCTTCACAAGAATACTCCAAGGTTCCAATTTATTTAGAGCGAAGTTAGATACCAAATTTTCACGACAGGCATGACATGTTTCTATCTTGGATATGATGATATTATAATTCCACAACACCATAACATCAAGAGATAGCTTAAATTAAAAGGACAATAACCCAACTATGTATGAGAGAGAGTGTGTGTCTGAGAGAGAGAGATTCGGAGGAACAAATGTTAATTAAGTTGACAACAAAGTTAGCTCATGTGCAAAAATAATTGTATGTCCCCAAGATATTCTCCAGACTCCGCTTATATCATTTTTTGTAAAAAATGGACCGGCTTCCAATTTATGACCACTAAAAAGACTAAACTTTACCTCTTTTAACTGAAAGAGAAGGATAAGATGAAAAGTCCTTTGCGACAGGATTGCTATCAAGAAGATATGGAAGTTCCAGAAGCTGCAAAAAAGATTCTGTCTGAGGGTTTCGGGGATTTGCTGCAAAAATAAATAGAAGAGAAGAAATTAAATAAGGCTAACACTTTTATAGTTGCATTTTAAACAATACAAGATATGACATGATGAAAGAATGGCAAACATCATTGTTGCATAAGAACTCGGTCTTTTTTCTTTTAATTTTCTTTTCTACAAGCTAAAACTATACCATTATAAAGATCAAAAAATTAATTAATAAAAGGAGTAAATACAAGAGGTCAAAAAAGAAGAGTTAACTCACAGGTAGACATTCCCATCATATAAGTAACTCTTAAATGTGACTAATTCAGGATATAAAATGTGATTGATAATTTGACATTCAATTGAAAGGAATATTCTTTAGTTTGAATTATAGATTATTTTGCAGTATTCTACACCACAAAATGCAAAAATCAAACTTTTTCCTGACATGTGTACAAGAATGGGAAGACACAATAGTCGACACTGCCCAATCATAACATGCATTTAAGATCTTCATGAATGGGAACTCACACAAGGTATGCACTAATAATATTAGACAGCTACAAGCTAGCCCAATCACTTAAGGGACCATCATTAGAATATCTTCATCCAGAAACAAGTTGAAAAAATTTTAATTGGTGATTTACAATGTCTGCTTAGTAATTGAAAACAAAAGAAATACCAGTGAAAGCACCATCAGAATTGGACCGTGATGGGTCATAACAAGGAGCTGTTTTAACAAATTCAAACGGTTTGCACCCCTTCTCACGCAGCCTGCTTCTAACCCATTCAAGAGAATCTTCCATCTCAAGATTTATACCTCTGTCAGCAAGTGCATATTGCATTATTATTACTATTATTATTTGAAAGGGGAGAGGAAAGTGCACAACAATTTGTGCACTCAAATCCTAATTGTCAATTATAATGCTTTCATAGGTACATGCACACCTGAAGTCTGCACCTTTGGTGGTCAAAGGGAAGACAGGGTTGAACTTCCGTGTTATTGCTAACCATTCTTCATCATATTGAATCTCATAAGGTCCTGCATCTGATTCAATTTCCACAATCTAAAGGCACAGAACATGACATGATTGTAATCCCTAACTTAAATGGCTATCACAGAAGATTAACCCTGAAAATTATAATTGTATGCCTATACCTGTAAGAAATCACGCCCGGCAATACATTTGTCCAGTGCAAGGAATTTTGTCAGGGGACCTCCTTCCCCATGTTGAACCAGAGCAGCAAACTTGCAGTGTAAGTGAGCCGAAAACCAATAATTTGGTTTCAGTTTTTCTAGAAGTTCAGCAGCAGCTTTACTCCCTAATCTTTTTTCCTCTATCTGACAAACATAAGCCTTATTAGACAGAAATAAGATACTATCTTGTTAAGATAGTTAATTAAAAATCATACAAGTTATCAATAAATACGTTAGGAGAAAAAAAAAGATGATAAAATGAAATAAGAAAAAAAGTTCAAAATTAGCTAGAGCATTGTGCATAAGCTAATTTAGAAATGATCTAATTTAACTTCTCCAAAAGGTTACTTAAACTTTTTGCAATAGCTAATTTTAACTTAAAAGGAAAAATTTATTTCATTTTTTCATTTTTTCCCTCTCCTACAATTACTTGTTAAGAATTTTTATCCGAACAGGGTATATATCACAATGATAATGCATATTATGGTTTCACATTCCCCTGAAATAAATTTTAGGTTTCTTATCTTTTTGTAAGACAGACGTGACACTATCATCCTAGCTTAGTTCTAAGCTTTCTCAATGTTGCTGAATCCTTGACAAAAAATAAAAACAAGCAAATTAAAATCCAGCATTCGCAACACACAGAATATTGCTAAACTCCTGCAATTTCATTAACTTCAAAAATTTGAACAAATCCCACCTCTTGCCTAAAATAGTGCTTGCGCCGAACAAGCTCCTTCCAATCCCCATAATCAGTGATTCTCAGTGGCCAATCATGCGAAAGAAAAACATCAATGGGCTCCTTAACTTCCATTAGTTTACGAACATCATACTCACGAACATGATACACAGACCTAATGGTACTCTGATCATACGGAGGCCTCTCAAAGCGTCCTGCTCAAACAAACACCTAACTTCATTCAGTAATCAGCAAACAAACGCCCCATTCAGATTCAAACACTTTGACAAACAGATAAACAACCTAATTTATAGTCTCGACCATTATAAATCCCAGAGAGACCACCAATTCGGACATTCCCAAACCTCACCACCCCAGCAGCTCCCAAGAAGTAGATATTAGGAGCAGCCCATCCTCCATAGTACCTAAAACAAACACATACCAAAAAACTTATCAAAACCCTAAATCACATTGCAACAGACAAGGTTTTGAAAGAACAGTCTGTGACCGTGATTTTGGCAGGAAAGTCAATGTTTTCAAATCACAGTTGACGTCCCTAAACAAACTCTTGTCGAAACCCTAAATCACATTGCAACAGAACAGTCATTAGACTGTGAGGCTGAGGTGAACTAACAGTTCCCAGAGGTAATTGGAAGCTTCGTGGTTGCCGCCGATGAAGATGGTGGGGTAAGGGGCAACCTCGGCGCCGGAATAGTACTTCCAGAAGGAATTCATGGAGCGATACTTGGGCGGGACGTTCAAGCTCTTCAAGTCATGCTCGTTCCTCACCGCTTGGAAATCGCCGCAGCAGAGGAGAAGGTCGATTTTCGTGTTCTGGGATGTCTCCAAGTGCTGAAGGGTTCTGTACACGTTCTCCAGGTCGCCATGCATGCACCCTTCCACTGCTATCTTCATCCTCGCTCGCTTCCCTGATCTGATCGGAAACCCTCACAAAACCCTAATTTCTCGTTTCCGTTAATATTTTTTATCCGTTCATTTTTTTGAAAAATTAAGTATGACGATAACACACAACTACGTTCCAGAAGTAATAATATTCAATTAACAAGAAATAACATATTTCGTAAGTAACTTTTCTCGTTAAAACTTGCTATAAATGTTTCAATTTCATGGCATACTTCGACAAATTATTATGTTTCCAATGCTTTTTAAAATATGTGAGTAACTAGTTGTTAATAAAGATTGGCTCCCACAGGAAAGACTAGAGTCAAATTTCAGATTTCTATGATTATTATTTTTTCATATATTTAAGGTTAATCCATACGAGTAAAATAATATATATATATATATATATAGAATAATAGTTAAAAGGAAAAAAAATCATCCTAAGTTATGGATATCCATATATTTTTATTGTTACTTAGGGCGGTAATATTATTTTGGCATTCTTACTTAACAAAATCCGTTTATTTATCCATTACCATTACTTAACAAAATCCGTTTATTTATAAAAAAAGAAATATTGATATGATGTCTCACTTATTGAAACCCATATTCCCATATAATTGAAATCATATTACTTTAAAACTTTAACAACAAGACATTTTTAAACACTATTCAACTTTTACAACATGACTATGACCAATAATCTTCCATAAAGAAAAATAAAATACTCTGCACTTACCATCCCCAATTATAAGCTAATTTATGATCAATAAATACATTTTCAGTATGTCACGATATAAATCCACACATTAGGTTCATTACTAAAACAAAATCAATTTGAACTACCTCATTACTCACGCAATTCTTCCTGTACCGTTTTTGTGTAAAAAGATATTCAATAATTATGTTCTAATGGCCAAACCGTATTCCAACTCATGCATAAATCAAGTAGGTTGAATCATATATTAGAAACGGAAGCAAATGTATTCTAATTTATTTTTTATAAATATACTATCTATATCTATATCTTCTTCTAAACAAATTTTCCCATTCCATACAAAGAAAATCCCTAACCTTAATACATACACAACATCACAAAACTCAAAGTTAAATACCATCACATAGTGACAACCAACACAAAAAATTGTAGTCTCACCAAACCCAACTCATCCAAATTATCAACAAAAATAGTCATACGTCTCACCAAACCCAACTCATCCAAATTATCAACAAAAATAGTCATACGCCTAAAAACCCAACCTACTAAAATAAAAAATTCTAAACCCACCAATAATGACAAACTGTCATTCCCGAAAGCAAAAATATATAGAATTTAAACAAAAATACATTTTAATACTTGTATATAGTGAAATATGACCATTTAATACTAAAATAAATTATTATTTTATTATTATATAATATTTTATTAAATGGAATTAGTATTAAATGAATGTAATTATCCACTTATTTATATCCATAACACGCGTACCATTCTTTCAAAATAGGTGACAACCAAACTGAACAAAACCACTCACTACGAAAATGGAATGTCAGCAGTAACAAATCACAACAACCGGAGTGAAAATCGAAAAGAACAGGAGAGGACGGAGTATAATCCAGAAGAGACGAAAAGCAGGAATACAAATAAGTATTAAAAAACAATTTTTAATTCCTAATAATGTGCTGGTGTCAAATGGATATTTTGACATGTAGCAGTGTCAAAATAACGTTGTATTCTGCGGCCCAGAACAACACACGAAACGTGCAAGTCTCTCTTTTTCTTCTTCTTTTTTAATTATGGTACCTTCATCTTGTTCTTCTTCATTCTTCACTTGTGTTACCTAACATGGCGTTGGTGAATCCATTTCTGATTCCCACTCGAACTTTCCTCCCTTTGCGCGTTTCCGCGCTGCCAAAGAAGGGACTACGTTGGACTCTCTACGCCCCTTCCTTCAAACCATCGCTAAGATCGAAGCACGCCACATGTGGCGCCACTGCAGACATCAAAGCTGCACCTTTAGCTCACAGTGATGCAGATGGCGCAATTCTTGTGAGTCCCACCAACGAGGAGGAGAGAAAAGGGGAGTATGACTGGACGGAGGAGTGGTACCCTTTGTATCTCACTCAGAATGTGCCCGAAGATGCACCCTTGGGGCTCACAGTGTTTGATAAACAACTTGTGTTGTTCAAGGAAGGCAATGGCCAGTTACGCTGTTACGAAGATCGCTGCCCCCACAGGTTACTACTTATTATGATTGTAGTTGTGGGTTGAATTTGGTTGTTTTAATTGTATCTTCTTTCTTTGATCTCACTGGGAATTTGCGATTACTTCACCTTAATCCATATGCCCCCTATTACTGAAAATTCGGTAGTTTCTCTGGTTGCTGATGTTTTTGTTTGTCAAATGATGGACCTTATGTCTTCGTACAATTCAGGTTAGCCAAACTGTCGGAGGGACAGTTGTTTGATGGAAGGCTTGAGTGTCTATACCATGGATGGCAATTTGAAGGGGAGGGAAAATGTGTGAAGATACCTCAGGTTGGTAATGCACCTGCTGTTATCCTCAGCGAAATCAAAGTCCCATTCCCAGCTTAAGGCCACATGATGCTGACAAGTGACAATTTTTTTATTTTTTTTTTTTCTGTTTTCAACAGCTTCCGGCTGATGCCAAAATACCTAGGACAGCTTGTGTTAAAACATATGAAGTGAGGGACTCTCAAGGTGTTGTTTGGGTGTGGATGTCCCTCAAGACACCTCCAAATGATAGTAAACTACCTTGGTTTGAGAACTTTGCAAGGCCAGGATTTCGAGACACTTCAACAACTCATGAACTCCCTTACGATCACTCTATTCTTCTGGAGAACCTGATGGATCCTGCTCATCTCCCAATTTCGCATGACAGAACGGATTGGTCCGCAAAAAGGGAGAATGCTCAGCCGTTGGTTTTTGAGGTGACTGAACGAACTGAAAGAGGGTTTGCAGGTTGGTGGGGCACTGAGAAAGATGGGTCCAAGACTAACTTCTTGCGGTTTGAGGCTCCATGTGTTCTACAAAATAACAGGGAAATTGTTGATAAGAATGGTGAAATACACTACTTCAGTGGCCTGTTCCTTTGCAGACCAACTGGGCAAGGGAAATCCATGCTTATAGTGAGGTTTGGATCAACAAAATCATCTCCACTACTAAAAGTGTTTCCTAAGTGGTACTTCCATCAGAATGCATGCAAGGTTTTTGAGCAAGACATGGGATTCTTGTCATCTCAGAATGAAATTCTCTTGAAAGAGAAGGTTCCAACAAAGCAACTATATCTGAATCTGAAATCATCAGACACATGGGTTGCTGAATACAGGAAGTGGATGGACAAAGTGGGGTATGGGATGCCATATCATTTTGGTCACAGCACCATATCTTTGCCCAAAGAGCCTGCTGTGGTTGAACATGCACCTGCTGGACTTGTTGCAGGACAATCAGCTTCTTCACCGGCCAAGGGGGGCATTGGAACAATGCATGCCCCAAATTTAGCCAACAGATATTTTAGGCATGTGATACATTGCAAAGGATGTAGAACCGTAGTCAAAGCTTTCCAAGCTTGGCAAAATGCCCTTTCAGCTGTGGCAGTTGCATTAGTCGCTTTGGCAATTCTGGTATCTGGGAAACAGTGGAAGGCCATTCTCCTGGCATCTGCTTCCCTGTGCTCTATTGGTGTCTATGCTTGCTCAACCGCCATTGCAATGAACACTACAAACTTTGTTAGGACACATAGGAGATTGTGAGTAACAAGTTGGAAAAGTAGTTGTTCACATTAATACTTATAGTGTATCTAATGACTAAATAAGGTGCAGATTGATTGGGTTTGGCACGACATTTGTATAGTTTTATTTTATTGTAACTAAACAAAGCAAACACAATTTCGCCAAGTGATATTTTTATCAGATAAAATTTATGTATTATAAAATAAGAAGAAACTTTGAAGTTAAAAAATGTACTATTAATTTGTACAAAAATTAAAAAAAAATATTTATATAGATTAATTTATGCATATACTAATTTAACTTGTGAAAAACATACTTTGTGTTATTTTCTAATTTTCTTCTGTAAGAAGAAATTTATCTCTGTTGTTCAAGCCAGACAAGGAAAAGGAGAAAAAAGTTCTTCCTGTTGATGATTTAACGCAAATATCTGATGGGGAGGTCATGCTTTGCCAGAAAACCCTCGTTATATCATAGGTGACTTCATATAATGCGTTCTGTCAGGGAGCATAAGCTTTCATTTCATTTGGTAAAACAAGAACATTTATACAAGTTAATGAACATACAAACATAGTACTGATTGATTGCTTTTAGTAATAATTCAATCTTAAAAAATGAATAACCAGACAATCTTTTTCAAGGAAGAAGTACTCTGCGAGCTAAAGTGGCTGCTGCATCTGTAAGACCCAAGTAAAACGAGGTATAATATAATACAATTCTCAGCACTTTTTTTTCATCAGCACAATTTTCAGGACTTAGAAGCCATGCCCCACCACCATTTGAGTGGTAGTTTTGGTACTAGGAAGTGGGAGGTTCTCCCAACCACTTTGCACGAAAGCCTGTTCCTTGACAATCGGAACAGCACATCGATCCCTGAATAATAACAAATTAAGGGCAAAATTAAATACCGAGTAAACCATCATGCTAAGAGTTTACACGTGAAGAGAGTCCATCAAGTTAGTTTTGCCATAGAGAGGTACCTTTCCGGTACATATGACACAGGTAGTGTTTCTGGATGGGACTTCGCAAAGCATGTTATCACCAAGAATAAAAAAACCAGTACCCGCACACCATTTACATTCGATGTGCCCTTTTGAGTCGCAAGATGAACAAACGATTGGCCTTGGTTGCTGTAAGCATCACAAATATATCAAAGACCAGCTCGGAAACATCAAACATCAAAGTGAATTTCACAAATTTTTAAACTTGGTGTACTGTGAAAAATAATCTTTTTCTTACAAAATGCAGGAACAGCTTAATAATCCCAGCGTTAATACTTAATCACGGATTCATGGCGCCCTTTGGTAAATATGTTCTATTAAGCATTGAATTTAATTGGAACAAAAAGATTTAAACTAATCTTAAATTAAGATAGGGTAAAGATTTATACGCTGAGTGTATCAAAATTAAACTCACTTACAACCCAGATAATAGCCATGGTTAGTGAAAACTCTCGACAAACACATTAAGAAAGGAACCTTGGGAGAGTAACTGATCAGGCATGGCGATAAGAATTGATTATCTGACTACCTATCTATGGACATAGGCTTCGAATTCTACGATATAATTGAACGAAATGGAGCATGTAAATAAAATAAAATTAAAAATTGTAAAAATGGAAGGAAGTTCATGACAAGGAAAAACCCTAAAAGGAAGTTAGAAGGAGGGGAGAAAGAAAGAGAATGAACCTTGGAAATTAACCAGGCTCGTTCGATGCGCTTGGCGAAATCAGAGGAGGAGGAGTCCACCATAGAAACGTGGACGCGCAGGCGAGAAGTTCTACTGACCGTTACGGCGTTGATAGGAATTGGAATTTGAGTTGGTGATTTCGACAAACTATTGCTGCGAATCACTGCAGAAGCTGTGCTACAAGAGACGCAGCTATTCATATTAAAGACTCTTCTCTGAAATGAGAATGAAAAGAAGAAAATAGATGGAAGATTAATCAAAGCTTGTTGTTTTTGTTATAGAGAAAACACCGTCCATAATAAACATGGGAATACGCACGCCATAAGAAAAATTTGACTTATTCTTCCTTCACCTGCATAATATCACACTGCACCTCCATACTTAAGAAATACCTAAAAAAACCCAAAAGGGCTTTCAGCTTTTGTTACGGAGGAGCAGGATGATAGCGTGGAGGTGCAGGAAGAATGCGTCGAAAACTTTTGAGCAACTCTTCTTTAGCCCAAATTCAACGGGGCCCAAAGGTCTACTTATTATTGGATCTTTAGCCCAATTGTTGGATATTTAACTCTCTACACCTCAAAAAATGCCACCGACACTCCCACCTCAAAAAAATACTCTTTCACCTAATCCAAAATTTATAAATTTTAACTTTAATTTTCTTTGTTTTCACTGTCTTCCTTTCAAAGACACGTTTGATTTTGATTGAATAAGTAATTTAAAATGGAGAAATAATTATAAGAATAATAAAGAGGGTGAGAATAGTAGGTGTGGGTGGGGTATGCGTAAAAAGGACAAGTTGTTGCAAAGAATGAAAGGTGAAGCGGTGACTTCATATTCTCAATCCTCTCATCTCCATCGCAATCGCAATCTCATCGCATCTCATCAACGCTGCCAAACCCAATGGACTTCACACCTCAGCAGCTCAGCCACTACAACGGCACCGACCCCTCCAAGCCCATCTACGTCGCCGTCAAGGGCCGCGTCTACGACGTCACCACCGGAAAATCCTTCTACGGTCCCGGCGGCGCCTACGCCATGTTCGCCGGCAAGGACGCCAGCAGAGCCCTGGCCAAGATGAGCAAGAACGACGAAGACATCACGGCCTCCCTGGACGGCCTCTCGGACAAGGAGATCGGAGTTCTGAACGATTGGGAGAACAAGTTTCAAGCTAAGTATCCCGTGGTTGGTCGCGTTCTCAATTGATTTACTATGTTTGTGTAATTGAACTCAATCCATCACCCTCGATCAAACCCTAGTAGTACTAATAATAGTAATAATAATAGCAATAAAACTTCTCTGTCCACGCTCTGGGTTAGGGATTCCGTTTCTCCTTCTGTTACCTTTCCAATTTGGGTTTGCCTTGTCTTTCCTCTAATATCTATCACTGTCATGTATGTATGAAGGGGTGAAAGGAGACAAAATAAAACACAGAGAGAAATAAATCAAATTTTTTATCCATTCTTCACTATCTGCACATTGTATTATTTGATTTATCCTATTTATTATGAAAGAGATTTGATTTATAGGATTTAGTATTATATTGGCTAGATTTTAATATTTTTCTTGGAACTTTTGATTGATTTGAAAAAACAGATAACCCTCTGCTTGTATGTTCAGAATCTCGTTTCAAAACAATTAGAAAGATAAGATTTAGACAGAAAAAAAAAAAAAAACTAAGATGGAACATTTCTACAGTGCAGTTTTCATATCTCTCAACCATGTATTATGAAAGGAATTTATCACATATTTGACCTTTTGAAGAATGCCAATAACTCATACAGATAGATATGCATCTCTCTCTGTAGGAAAAGAAACTTTTAGAAACAATTATTTTTTTCTTTCAACCAAATACAGGGAAAGAGAATTAATGTGACCATGTTGTGTGCAAGAAAGTCTGTTAAAGATCATTAAATAATCAATTTTTATTAGAAAAATATAATTGTTTTTTCACCCAAGACTATTTTCTGCTTCCATTTTGGAATTTGGGTCGAGTACATCCCTGGCTCATCAATGAGTATGAGTTGCTATAATGTGTAAGAATTGCTGCTGTGTAAAGTTCATGGCTGACTTAATCGTGTGATTTTTGAGAGGCATATGGCAATCAAGAGACATAATGTCAATGTAGGGAGGGAAGTATATAGAAAATGTATCAAAAGGTTATAGTTTTATATGAATAACTTTTTTATTAAAGCATGTTCAAGATTGGGTCACGTAATAGTTATGTTAGTTTTGCTGTGGTTTTCATCATCACTAATAGAATAATGATCTCTTACCATTCTTGATAGTGTATAACTGTAAATAAGTTGTGTTTCATAGAGAGAACAAATTAAATGATAAAAAAAAGTAAAATAAGAACTATTTGGTTTGAGAGAAATAGAATTACAGATATAGAAATTAATTATATTATAAATAATTTATATTTTTAAATGTGTTTTATTTTTTATAATTGTTCGAAAACACAAAATAAAAAAGCAAAATGCAAAAAATGTTTTTCGGGTGTCACACACGTGAAAAAATTCTTTGGTGAGTCTCTACTTCTCTCTTAGGATTTTTTGTTTCCTCTTTCACCAGTTCCAACTACCACCATCTGTTCACTTTTCCTTTATTTCTTTATACTAAATTAGTGAAAATACTTACATATTGTGTTGATATCTTTTCACACTAAAAATACAATTCCAAAAATACTTTTTTTTTATAGAAGTAAATAGTTAGCATAATTTTATAAGTAAAGATAAAATTATACAAAAATATGTACATCGGTTATAAAAGTTAGTATTTTATTTGCGTATTATTATAGATAATGCAAAAAGTGAATCAGAAAAAGAAAAAAAATAAACAAGTAACTATAAAATAAATAAACAAATAAATTGAAAGACGTGGCGACTACTCTTTCAATCATACCTCAAATTATGTTTTGTTGGAAGTATATAATAAACTACTTCAAATATTATGAAAAAAAATTATATTTTAACTTATAAAAGACTGATATCTGTTCTCTATTTTGAGTGTTGTTGATGACGAATTATGAGACGCATTAGTAGTTGTTTTAATCTATTTAATTTAGTTTTCATTAATAGTTATGGTTACTTTACATGTATTTTAACATTGACATTGTAATTACTCAAGTATCAAAATCAATGTAATACTTGCTCTTAAAAGTTAATTCTCATATAAAGATATGATACAACAATTGTAATATACCTTTAAAGTGAGGTAAGTTGGCTTGGAGGGACATATATTAAATTAATTTTGGTCATAATTACTATAATATTTCTTAATCTTACATTAATTTAAGAACTAATATAAAATCTATCAAATTTATTACACCAGGAAGATATACATTAAGTAAAAAATACATATAAATATTAATAAATAAAGAATGTTAATTATAATTTGTATAATAGTATTCAATTTAGATGTTTTATTTTTATATTGGAAATATAAGTGATTAAAGAATCACACCTTAAATTTGTGATTTTTTTATTAAGAAGAGCTTAACCAAATATGTCTTGAGCAGTTATTATCAATATAAACAATTGGTAGACGTGTACTAACTATTATTATTAAATAATAGTATGGGGTGCAGGAAGAAAAAAAAGCCTTGTGGTGAATTTAGTTGAATATTGAGGCCCAAGTCCAAGCCCAGGTTTATAAATGCAGCTATAGCCAAACAAACAGCGAATGCTGCGGGGGGTTTCATCCCTTATTCTGGATTAGGGTTAAGATTTCCATGTTACGCAAACTTGGACTCACCTCCGCTCACTTGACTCAGATTATCACCACTGTAAAAGCCCCAAACTTTGTCCACCCCTTTTTATGTTCGAACTCCAAAGTTGTGATTTTGTTCCTTCCAAATGCATTTTATGCACGTGGGCACTGTTGCTGAAAACGACACGCAACTTTGGTGTTTGGTAAGCAACAAGAAATGAGTGGCCAAAGCCAAAGTTGTTTAAGCAATGGCACCGAACGATCAAGGATGCATTGGACTCCATTGATGGAACGCTACTTCATTGATCTCATGTTGGAGCATTTGCAGAGAGGGAACGGGGTTGGCCACACTTTCAACAAGCAAGCTTGGACAGACATGCTCACCTCGTTCAATGCCAACTTTGGCTCGCAGTTCGACAAAGATGTCTTGAAAACTCGGTATACGAATTTGTGGAAGCAGTTCAATGATGTAAAAAGTCTTCTTTCTCAATTGGGTTTTTCATGGGATGCTGCCCGGCAAATGGTTGTGGCTGATGATGATTCTGTTTGGGATGTTTATTCGAAATCACACCCTGATACTAGATGCTACAGAACAAAACCAGTGTTGAACTTTGATGATTTGTGTGTCATATATCGTCACACTATTGCTGATGGAAGATATAGTTTATCTAGCCATGATGCACGCCTTGATGATAAATTGCAAGGACTGCATTTGGGTGAGTATTGCTTCCACCCTATGCATAGAACAGAGATTAAGTTGGAGTCAACGTAATGTCAACCAATAAAAAATCATGTTAGATATGATTTTTAGATTGGTTGTTTTAAAAATAAAGAAACTTTAACATACATAAGAATTTTTTATTGGTTGACACAATAAAAAACCCTTAAACTCTCACTACTTGTACTATTCTCTTTTGTTAACAGCATTTTTTCCGGTGATAAGTGCAACATGTGCAAGGAAATTAGTTAATTACTCAGTAGTAATGGAAGCTGATGTTAATTATGTATTCTGTGACTTTTAGTTGAAGGAACAGGAACCGTCGCTATACCAAGTAGTGAGCGTATCAGAACGGATTGGACTGCTTCTATGGACCAATTTTTTATAGAGCTTATGGTTGATGAGTTGGGTAGGGGCAATCAAGTGAATAATGGATTCAATAAAAAAGCTTGGACAGATATGCTAGCCATTTTCAATGCTAAGTTTGGATGTGAACATGGTAGAAGGGTTTTGAAGAATCGGTTCAAGAAACTGTTAAAATACTACCGTGATATAACAAATCTTGTAAAACAAGGCTTTTCGTGGAATGAACAACAACAAATGCTTTTTGCTGCTGATGATTTCTGGGATGCTTATGTTAAGGTATGTGATCACTAAGAATGAGTATAAGATATACATGATTCTTGGCACTGATTAACTTAAAATTTTTGTAGGCACATCCGCATGCACGAATATATAGATCGAAAATTTTGCCAAACTATCGTGATCTAGAATTAATATTCAGAAACGTGTCTGAAAATGAGATCAGTAATTTGCAACAGGAGAAAAATCATGAAGATGTCATATCAGAAGAAACAAAGGCCGGTGTGTATCAATGAAAAGCTTTCATCATACTGTTCAATTTACTATGTTATTTTCTTGCATTTTCTAAAGCAAAATTATCAATTTGCGCCATATTGGTCATGAAAAACTTATGAAGAATTGTTGGGATCCCCTTGTTTCTTTTGTCATTTATTGAATATGTTATAATTCATATTTTAGGCCTTTAAGATCTTTGGAGAACTAAGTAGTTACCTTTGTGATCATGTACTTGAAGGTGAAGCAAAAGGAAGTCGCAACCCAAGTGGCACTGACAGAACTAGAACATATTGGACGCCCCCAATGGATCGATGCCTCATTAACTTGTTATTGGAGCAAGTGAAACATGGAAATAGACTTGGGAAGACATTCATTTCCCAGGCTTGGAATGACATGATTACATCTTTCAATGAACGATTCAATTCTCAATATGACAAAGATGTTCTGAAAAATCGTTACAAACATTTGAGGAAACAGTTCAATGATGTAGACCATCTTCTTCAGCATGGTGGGTTCTCATGGGATGATACAAGAGAAATGATTGATGCAGAAGATCATGTTTGGGATTCTTATACAAAGGTCCCATTTTCTACTCTGATCAGGTTTCTTGTGACTTATTGTTCAACTATCAAGTTAACATATAATTCATGCAGGCACACCCTGAAGCTAGATCACTTAGAGTTAAATCCTTGCCTGACTATGGGAAATTGCGTATCATATTTGGAGCAAAAGGTACTGATACAAAATATCTCCATTTTAGCACATAATGCACATCTCTGTATAGAATTACCAAAATTGATAGCAGGCTTGTTTTTCACATTACTTGCTACAGTAAGGCATTATCTTGGACAACACAGGCTAGTAGATTGATGGTGTGCCATGAATGTATTTATTATTTCCCTTTACATCTCCGACTACCAGTTATTTTCTGCTTCTAGATGTTTAAAATTTTATTTTCTACTGATTTTATTTTAGTTTGAAGCAAATTCTAAAGCAAACCTCTTATATCCACAAAAATTTAGCACGAATTTAATATCAAAAAGTTCAAGGGCATTTCACAAATTACACCTAAATTTGAAATATTATGCAACAAATAAGTGTCATATTATTTTCTTTAACCTCCAGTGTCAAGTCGAAGCCATGCTTTCCTTCCTTGGCTCTTTTCTTTTGTTCCTGGCCAATGGGATGTTCAAAATTGTACACAATTGATTTAACCAGTTAAACTTAGGCAGTTGTGTTTGTTTTTCCTGTGAAGATGCAATGGAAAATCTATCGTTTTTGTAACCTCATCCTGTTCTTTTTATGTTTTTTTTTTTTTTTTTCAGACGCTCCAAATATAAAATATAGAATTTAATGTCTTGTTGTATCCTATTCTAACACATCTACCACCAAAACGCACTATTGCATTTTGATAGGGTAAAATGCATTGGCTTTTTTTGGGAATCAAAGTGTTTTCCATACAAATTTAGATGGTGTTCCTTATTCTTATGGATATTTCTTCCTTTAAAGGTGAACAGAAGAATGGCGTTTTCTTAAATGTTTATGATGCTGGTTCTACAATAGCGTGGACAGAATCAATGGAACGCCGTTTTGTTGAGCTTATGATTGAGCAAGTAAATAATGGAAATCAGATTGAAAATTTATCCAATGAGGAAGCTTGGATTCGTGTGGCCCAAACATTTAATGCTAGATGGGGACTCCAATCTGATAAGAAGGTTCTAATGGATCAATATTTCTGCTTGATGAAAAAACATGATGACATCTGCAACATTCTCAGTCACAATGAGTTTGCATGGAATGATACCCTACAAACAATAATTGCTGAGGATGATGTCTGGGATGCATATATTAAGGTTTGATATCATCTCTCTTGCACTTTTTCTCAGTTTTTTTTTTATTTTTTTATTTCTTTTAGTACTCTAGCACTCTTCCCCACTTTCAAGTATCCCATTTCATGAGGTGTTGGCTTGCATAGGGGCCTATGGTGTAGAATATTTTTCAAATAATGTTTGTTTCTTCAAAATATTATGATTACAACTTGTTGCTGAATGATATTTGCAGGATCACCCAGATGCCATTTCGTATAAAAACAAGTGTTTGTATCTTTTCCATGATTTATGCAAGATTTTCGGAAACAAAGTAATGGAAATATCAGGTGTCAAAGTGAGTTATCTGGAGCAACTTCACTTGATGGAAGGAGATGATTTTACCATCGACGTGGATATGGATGAAACATCTGAAAATTTGGTTTGTATCAGCGATAGTAACGATGAAATATCGAACCAAGACACTGAAAGGCCAAGGGAAACTGATAAGGATATGACTAGCTACTCTCAAATATTATCTCGGGATAAGCAAAATCCAAACGAAATGCCTACAAATGGAACATGTGGGAATTTGGTAATGAGTGGCAATGTCAGGAAAAGCCTTGGTACGATGTGTAGAGACTCAACACTTCCCAGAAAGAAGCTGCGAATGAAAGAAGCTTTGTCTGAGATGGCTAGTGCTGTGAAGGCACTGATGAATAAGAGAGGGAAAAACAATTCATCATTTGAAGATGCTTTGAGTGTTCTTCAGGCTATGCCAGACATAGATGAGGACTTAGTGATGGATGCTTCTGATCTGTTGGAAGATGAGACAAAGGCAAAGATATTTTTAGCTTTGGATATCTCTTTGAGAAAGAAGTGGTTGCTTAGAAAGCTTCGTCACTGTATATAGCTTACACATGTTTTAACTCTCTTTTAGACAAATTTCATTCTTTTCCATGGCCAGATTTTGCAAAGTCTTAGAAACCATCTACAGTGTAGTGTGACTGTGTACAGTGCAACATTAGGTTCAAGCCATTTACAAAAATTATAACAGAATCAAATTCTACTTCAAATATCTTTACTTTAGTTTACGTTTGAAACATTTAATCTCATATTTACATACAATCATTTACAAATAATCCATCAAAATGATAAAAATTAAAATAAAAATCTTCAATCTGGCGTTTACAAGAATATAAAAGTAAACTAAAAGCTTCACTATAAAAGTAAAAGTTATTGAACTAAACTTATGATAAAAATATCAAGTTGAAAACTTTAAACCTCCATACATTAGAAATGCTCCTGCAAGCACACATTCCCCGTTAAAATAGAAGCAACTTTCGCATATCACATATCTCATATTAGATATCTATCACGTGGGATGACAAAGAATATCTCATGGCATCAAGAAGTGACACATTCATTCCCACTCTCTCACTTTTATAGTTCGAAAATACAATAATAATCTCTTTCGCTAATAATAACAGGTGATCATCTACCACTAAATCTGCATTATTGAGAAATGAGAATTAATTGAATCCCTGAGAGAAATAAATGCTGCAACACAGTGCGACGAAATTGCTAAAAGAATAAATATATTTATACAACGAAATGTTGTACACTCAGTGGTATGTCAGATAAAAGATATACAGTATGATACACCAAATATTAGGTGATCCGTATTTTATACTATGATATTGACTTAATAGAGGTGAACATGTTGAGCAACCAACACTCCCAGATAGAGCATCTTTTAATAAATAGAAAAGTGTTGAGCATGAGCTCAGAGATTTTCATCAAGATTCTCTCCATTAATCAATTTAGTTTCTTCCGTACCTCAGATTTGATTCAATGTATAAACAATTGTTTCATTTTATAATCTCCTACACTGACGCGTGTAACACACAACTGTCACTTGCAAGTTGGAACGGAATTATGAATACTTTTAACCTTAGTATTATTATAGTATTACTGTAAGAAAAGAATATCCTGGTTCAAATTACAAGGTAGATCTTATACCTTTTTCACACAATTGTTTATGTTCAAAATCCTCACCTTACTAGTTATAGAAGTAAATCGATGATTGATCACTTTAAGCAATTTATTATTGGTTCGAGTGTGTTTCCTTTTGAACAGAAAAAAAGGGGTTATGCCGTTTGTTAAGGTAAATTGTTTATTTATTTGTCTTACAGTTGCCTCAACTTGCCCATACAGTCAAAACTGTTGCGGGAAAAAGGCGAAGATTCCCGATAAAGTTATGCTACAACTTAATTAATATAATTACTCTACTTTATGAGTTAATCTCTTTTTAAATTTATTTCATTTAGACTGCATCTCGTTTTGATTTTTAGTATTTTTTAATTGGATCCGGTCTTTTTATATTTTTAAATAAGAATTATCCTTTATTTAATTATATTAAAGATATGAATTCAACCCATAAGATACGTGAATAATATATCATTTAATTATTTGATCAGCCGTTATTAAAGTAATACAGTGTACTAATTAATAAAAAATTACATTAAATTAAGTTAAGTAGACAAAAAAAATTGCATTATCAATAGTTTTTATATTAGGGGTTGAAAATGAGTTAGAAGTAACACATGAAATAAAATATAAAACAACTAACGAATCTAGTCTGATTCTATGACAAAAATTTAAATTAATAAACTTATATAATTAACTATTTTTTTTATATGGGTAATTGAATTTAATCTAAGAAAAATTGTTTCAGTTATAATGTTTCATGTGAAACATAATTAGTATTTTTATAGCATTTTGGTTTCTAAACTTAAAAAATAAATTTAATCTATCTTTCCTATGTTTGTCACGTTTATATTTAATTATTATTAAAATTTAAAGACGAGACTCTTACTATACAAGATATATAAATCTTCATTATATTTATTGAATATATATATATATATATATATATATATATATATATATATATTTTTTCTTAATACAATGAGAAAGTAAGTAAGATTTATGTTTTTTTTAAAGATCTAAAAGATTCAAGTTTAGTTGATTCAATATTATATTAAGCTAGTATGAAAAAAGAAGCTTGAATATAAGAACTAAAGCTCTAAAACAAAAATTAAAGTCAAATAATGTTAAAAATCGTCAAATTAATTCAAAATTGGAAAGAAAAAATAAAAACCCAAGGGGATTGTAATAATTTCTTAATAGACTACTCTCTTAGTTAGTGAGAATACATAACATTATTACATTGTGCTTGAAACCAATTAAATATTAAATCAAGTAACTAAAAAAGTAATCAGTCAATTAAATTAATTTAAATCCTTAAATTTTATATTTTTTATAAGTAAATACCTCAAACTTTACTTTTATCCTAACTGATATAAAATTTTATCTTAATCATAAACAGACACATTGAATTTCAAATTTATTATAATTAACCTTCAATTTTATTATTTTTGTAATACATTTTTAAAAAATTAATTTTATTTCAAATTACATTTTAATATTTAGTAGTTTTTACGAATGTATTTTTTTTCTAACAGTTTCTAGCTAAATAATTTTATTAAAGATCAATAACTCATTAATATTTTTCTTCTGTTTGTTATAGTTATTTTATTTTTATATTAACATGTAATAAAATAATTTTTAAAATATAAAATATAAAAGAACTAAAAAATTAAATAAACACGTGATTTTTTTCACTATATTTCTAAAATCTCATTTGTTTTAATATTTTCTCTTCAAAATAAAATGACCCTAAAATTAACTTATAGAATGAATCTTGTCATATATATATATATA
>Ga0209489_103783_pt1 | contig 28897 bp, 12 predicted proteins | sample SiratrowhiteBW_FD_187527 | JGI IMG/M metagenome (GOLD analysis project Ga0209489, IMG submission 187527) | Root nodule microbial communities of legume samples collected from California, USA - Siratro white BW (SPAdes) (version 2) | ecosystem: Host-associated > Plants > Roots > Nodule | place...
AGTTTTAAATTTAAAACTTTGTTAGTGTCGAAATTTCATATATTTTTTCCTATAGAATCTAAATAGTTAAAACAGAAATATCAAATTAAAACTGTACCAAACTAAATAAATTTATTTTCTTTTCCTTTAAAATTGCAAGCTAAAATTAAGCTATTAAACTAAAATATATCAACATTCATAATTCGTAACTTCCTTATCCCTATATTTTAACCTTCTTTTCCTATAACTTCTTCCAACACCATAAATAAATACGAACTACTAAAATATAATATAATATTTATATGGAATTGTAAGAAAATAAATAAATATATTTTACTAATATGATTTATGTGAAATATAATTATGGATCTGAATGTGATTTAATAAAATAAAAAGGACTTATTAGTAATTATGAGAAGTTATTTACTTTATAAATAACTAATAGTAATAAGCCTGATGATGTCAGTTACATAAGAAATTAGGGGTCTGCATTGTGAGGTTTCTCCACAATTAACCATCAAGAAAGTGTGTGTGTGAGGGGTTTTCACAATTAACCATCAAGAGAGTGTGTGTGACAGCTCTTCACAATTAACCATCCCGAAAGTGTGTGTGAGGGTTCTCCATAATTAACATCAAGAAAGTGTGTGTGAGGTTCTCCACAATTAACCATCAAGAAAGTTATCAAGAGAGTGTACGTGAGGGTTCTCCATAATTAACCATCAAGAAAGTGTGTGTGAGGTTCTTCACAATTAACCACAAAAAAAGTTATCAAGAAAGTGGTGTGTGAGGGTTCTCCACAATTAACCATGAAGAAAGTGTGTGGGGAAGAAGAGTGACGAAAGAGATAGATTGAAAAGATGAGATTGCAGTTCTTTGATTAGGTCTCTCATAGATAAAGGTAAGTCTCTCTTACTATCATATATATATTATGTGAGAATCATATATTCTAAGATATTGTGAAATGTATATTTATGATTGATTTGTGAAATTATGATTGAATTTACATTATTGAATTTTATGATTCTCTATTGAAATATTTTTCCAATTTTGTGAACACTAATTTCAAATATAATTATGATAGAAATATGAATTATGGTAATTAAATTATTGCAAATTAGAGTTTATCTGTATGTGAAAATGATTTATTGTTTAACTGAATATTATTGTTGCTTTGTTCCATTGAAATTGCAATGATTCTTAATTGTTTTCATAGTGGGATCAAGATTAATTTTTGGTTTAAAAATATATTTATTCTGTCTCATTTATGCCTTAATTTGCCAAGAGCACAGCCGCGAACGAAAAGGGGAGCAGCCATAAAGATGATCGCGCTTGACGACATGCCAGCAAGCGGCAACCGCAAGCCAGCGGCGACGGAAACGCAAGCGGCAATCTCGACTGCGACCGGCGACCGTGAGCGATGAGAGCGAGTGACTGAGACGGCGAGCAATCATCCGTTCCAGCGAGCCGACGCGGTTACTCGTCCCTATCTGTCACCTCGTTCTCCTCTCAAAACTATTGGTAAGCGAGTTTACTAGCTATTCTTACAACATTTGTAATGTTTGATAGACCAATCATTTGTTTTTACCCCTTGTGCCTGTATTGTTAGTTTCATCATTTTCTTAGATTTCAACTTCACTAAGGGAAGAATATGATTGAAATGTTTTCTTTGTATGAAATTTTTGAAGACTTTAATTACATATAAAAATTATATCTTCTTCTCTTTAATATTATTGTCTTTTATAAACTTAAATTGTTGAATGATTTCTAATTCTTTAGGTGGAAAAAAAATTCTTTTATTATTATATTAATGTAACAGATATTGTTATTTCTTTATTCTTGCTGAAAGTTGCTTTAATTAGATTTTATCAAGAAAGTGTGTTTGAGGGTTCTCCATAATTAATTATCAAGAAAGTGTGTGTGAGGTTTTTCACAATTAACCATCAAGAAAGTTATCAAGAAAGTTGTGTGTGAGGGTTCTTCACAATTAACCATCAAGAAAGTGTGTGGGGAAGAAAAGTCACTGAAAGGGATAGATTGAAAAAATGAGATTTAAGTTCTTTGATTAGGTCTCTCATAGATAAAGTTAAATCTCTCTTTCTATCATATATATTATGTGAAAATCATAGATTCTAAGATATTGTGAAATGTATATTTATGATTGATTTGTGAAATTATGATTGAATTTACATTATTGAATTTTATGATTCTCTATTGAAATTTTTTTCCAATTTGTGAACACTAATTTTAAATAAAATTATGAAAGAAATATAAATTATGGTAATTAAATTATTTCAAATTAGAGTTTATGTGTATGTGAAAATGATTGATTGTTTAACTGAATATTATTGTTGCTTTGTTCCATTGAAATTGCAATGATTCTTAATTGTTTTCATAGTGGAATAAAGATTAATTTTTGGTTTAAAAATATATTTATTCTGTCTCATTTATGCCTTAATTTGCGAAGAGCACAGCCGCGAAGAAGATAGGAGCAGCCGAAAATATCATCGTGCCCGACGACCACGAAGATGCCAGCAAACAGCAACCGCAAGCGAGCAGCGACGAAAACTGCGAGCGACCGCGAACGATGCGATTGAGTGAGTGACTGGGGACAGCGAGCGATCCTCCGTTCCAGCGAGCCGACACGGTTACTCGTCTCGATCAATCACCTCGTTCTCCTCTCAAAACGATTTGTACGGGTAAGCGAATTTACTAGATATTTTCAAAACATTCATAATGTTTGATAGACCAATCATTTGTTTTTTTCCCTTGTGTCTGTGTTGTTAGTTTCATCATTTTCTTAGATTTCAATTTCACTAACCGAAGAATATCAAAAAATGATGATTGAAATGTTTTCTTTGTATGAAATTTTTGAAGACTTTAATTACATATAAAAATTATATCTTTTTCTCTTTAATATTATTGTCTTTTATAAACTAAAAAAAAAATATGTTTGTTGAATGATTTCTAATTCTTTATGTGGAAAAAAAATTCTTTTATTATTATATTAATGTAACAGATATTGTTATTTCGTTATTCTTGCTGAAAGTTGCTTTAATTAGATTTTATCTCGTATGGATATATTGCTTCTTTGTATTATAACCAAATAATTGTTGTTACATCATTATTTTGAATTTTACTCTCAACGCAAATATTTATCTTATTTTAAAGTGAATCTTTATATATGAAACAAATCTTTTAAAAAAGAAAATAGTGTCTTGGAGGTTGAATCTTCTGTAAGATTGATTATAAAAGAATAATTAAGAGTTTGATGGTCTTATCCTATAAATTGTTAAATATTTGCGTTTATTTAACCATATATATATATATATATATATATATAAAAGTTTATCATATAAAAGATAATTTGTTTAACTTATAATTATTATTTCAAAACTCAATATTATTATCTATTTATTTTAAATTAAATTAAAAAAATCACAAATTTGTTTCGAAGTTTTAAATTTAAAACTTTGTTAGTGTCGAAATTTCATATATTTTTTCCTATAGAATCTAAATAGTTAAAACAGAAATATCAAATTAAAACTGTACCAAACTAAATAAATTTATTTTCTTTTCCTTCAAAATTGTAAGCGAAAATTAAGCTATTAAACTAAAATATATCAACATTCATAATTCATAACTTCCTTATCCCTATATTTTAACCTTCCTTTCCTATAACTTCTTCCACCACCATAAATAAATATGAACTACTAAAAAATAATATAATATTTATATGAAACTGGAAGAAAATAAATAAATATATTTTACTAATGTGATTCCTGTGAAATATAATTATGGGTCTAAATGTGATTTAATAAAATAAAAGGACTTATTAATAATTATGAGAGATTATTTACTTTATAAATAGCTTATAGTAATCGACCTAATGGATGCTAGTTACATAAAGAAATTAGGGTTTTGTCTCTACAATGTGAGGGTTTTTCACAATTAACCATCAAGAAGATGTGTGTGAGGGTTTTTCACAATTAACCATCAAGAAGGTGTGTGTGAGGGTTCTCCATAATTAACCATCAAGAAAGTGTGTGAGGTTCTTCACAATTAACCATCAAGAAAATTATCAAGAAAGTGTATGTGAAGGTTCTCCATGATTAACCATCAAGAAAGTGTGTGTGAGGTTTTTCACAATTAACCATCAAGAAAGTTATCAAGAAAGTTGTGTGTGAGGGTTCTCTACAATTAACCATCAAGAAAGTGTGTTGAGAAGAAGAGTGACTGAAAGAGATAGATTGAAAAAATAAGATTTAAGTTCTTTGATTAGGTCTCTCATAGATAAAGGTAAGTCTCTTTTACTATCATATATATTATGTGAGAATTATAGATTCTAAGATATTGTGAAATGTATGTTTATGATTGATTTGTGAAATTATGATTGAACTTACATTATTGAATTTTATGATTCTCTCTTGAAAATTTTTTCCAATTTTGTGAACACTAATTTCAAATAAAATTATGAAAGAAATATGAATTATGATTGAAAAAGTGTATGTGAGGGTTCTCCATGATTAACCATCAAGAAAGTGTGTGTGAAGTTTTTCACGATTAACCATCAAGAAAGTGTGTGGGGAAGAAGAGTGACTGAAAGAGATAGATTGAAAAAATGAGATTTATGTTCTTTGACTAGGTCTCTCATAGATAAAGGTAAGTCTCTCTTACTATCATATATATTACGTGGGAATTATAGATTCTAAGATATTGTGAAATGTATGTTTATGATTGATTTGTGAAATTATGATTGAACTTACATTATTGAATTTTATGATTCTCTTGTTGAAGATTTTTTCCAATTTTGTGAACACTAATTTCAAATAAAATTATGAAAGAAATATGAATTATGGTAATTAAATTATTGCAAATTAGAGCTTATGTGTATGTGAAAATGATTGATGGTTTAACTTAATATTATTGTTGCTTTGTTCTATTGAAATTGCAATGATTCTTAATTGTTTTGATAGTGGAATCAAGATTAATTTTTGGTTTAAAAATGTATTTATTCTGTCCCATTTATGCCTTAATTTGCGAAGAGCATAGCCACAAACGAGAAGGGGAGCAGCTGTAAAGATGATCGTGCCCGACGACCACGAAGACGCCAGCAAGCAGCAACCGCGAGAGGCGACGGCGGCGATCTCGACTGAGCGACGACCATGAGCGAGTGACTAGGGACGACGAGCGATCCTCCGTTCTAGTTACTCGTCCCGATCCATCACCTCGTTCTCCTCTCAAAACTATCATAGGAGTAAGCGAGTTTACTAGCTATTTGATAGACCAATCATTTGTTTTTTTCCCTTGTGTCTGTATTGTTAGTTTCACCATTTTGTTCCCACCTGATTTATTTTTTTAATGATATTTCAATCCCCATAGTTTTTCCTCATTTTAAGTTAACATGTATTCACATTCTGTTCTTTCCATGAAAATTTAAGACACTTTATGATATATTTTTTTTACATCTATTTTTGCTTGAATTGAATAATATCATAAAAGTGTTGCTTAATTTTGGAAGTTGCGAACAACTTCTCCTTGTCTCTTTTAACACATTCTGAAGTTACATCTCTATGCCACACATTGTCTATGCAAAAAAAAACTACAAAAACTAAGACTATGTCAAAAGAGGTAGTGATAGTCAAGCACGTACAAAATATTTCATTAATAAGTATGCGCATCATAAATTTATCTATTCCCGCGGATAAATAGTAACTTAACATGAAACTGCAATTACAATTGTTGTGATACTATTATAAATTCTAATTGCAGATTCAAAAGATGAGTAAAGTCTATTTTCAAAGTTTTATGTCGCTTACCAGCAGATGAATACGGCACTTCCACAGGTTGGTGATTGATTCAAGCAAACTATAATCCTAGAGTTTCACATTGTTTTTCTTGTTAACGCTAATCTTTTACATTTATGTTAATTTCTACAGCTTGGGTCTTGTGCTCAAGGATCAAATACAGTTCTCTTTGAAAAACTGAGAAAGAAAGTGAAAAAAACAATTTGTTTTGCAACTCTTCAGATGGAGGAATGGCAGATAACCGCTGATATCAACAACAAAGAAGGTGCTAGATACAGTAGAAGATTTTATACAAACTAGTTTTTTCCCAAATAATGCTTTTTCAGATCATCAAGGACATAAACATTTAGTTGATGAGCAATCCAGGCAACAATCTAGGCCATCATATTTTAGTATTTCCCCATTGAAAATAATTGAAACGAAACCATATTGGGAGCACAGAACTGTCATACATGGAAGGATGTTTCCCAGCAAAACAAGCTATGGTTAGAAGTGCAGCAAGTGAAAATAATAGAAACTAAATTATCTTAACTGGCATTGGAACACAGAACTGTCATATATGAAAGGATGTTTCCCAGAAAAAACAAGCTATACATAGAAGAGCAGCAAGTGAAAATAATAGAAGTGAAAATAATAGAATGTCAACTAGCATTGGGAACACAGAACTATAATACATAGAAGGATGTTTCTCAGCAAGACAAGATACATGTAAATCAAGTGTCTATCATGAAAGCTACATCTATCAATTCACTTAATGTTGTTTATGCTATCTTTTCCAGGTTATCTCTGCCAGATGTTACTAGCAAATATATTTTACAATTTTCAAACTCAGCCCCTGGCGGTGCTGGACAAAAGCAAGCCCAAGGTTCACGAAAAGCAACTGAAGCATTTAGTGTCAGTGTGAACAGTTAGGGGATTTCAGCTTCAAGCTTGACGGAAAACTGCAATAAACTTAAAGAAATTTCTCATAAATCTACGCTCACTTTTAACGAATTAGATTTTGTTCAATGAATTTTAAATTTAATTATAAGGCTTCTCTATCCGCAGAAATATGAGATACTAGGTTCTTATTGATAGATACTGCATTGAAAACGAATTAGATAACAAATCCTTCACCGTCTTCAGCAGCTACTCCAGGCGCTTTACGAAAGCTGTCATTTTCTGCAATAACAATCTCACTGTCTACCAATTGATTGTTTACCTGATATAAGTCAAACATTAAATCTAGTCCAAAATATGAATTCTTGTTGCAGAAATGAAGAAACTGATGCTACGGTATTCAGAATTGCAGATTTTACTAAATAAAATAATGATACATTATTTAATAGAGTGCATTTGTGAAAAACAAATTAGTGAAGAAGAATTATAAAAAAGATATATTACCACAATTCTGGGCTTCTTTTTTCCATATGTATCTGATGTACAGTTAGGTTTCTCGGCATCAGACAACTGGTTGAAACTGTGGCACGCACTTGCAGAACTTGTAGAAGTGTAAATGGAACTGTGAGACCTTTTCCTACCAGTTGGAACAAAATCATGGCAAGTCACATGTTGTGAAGATGGCTAAATATCTGACGCCAGATTTTTCCCAGTTTGTGCCTTGAGGCCTGGCTGGTTTTGTTGTTGAACCGTCTTTGGTAGTCCATTTAGGAGCTCTAAAGTTGGCATCACATCATTGCTATGGACTACCTCTCTAATTTCACTAACTGATGCACTCGATGCTTCAGGTGATATGACGGCTAACTAAAAGTATATCAGAATAATAGAATTTAGGATAACCACTTTTATGATTCAAAGAAAAGCAAATAAGAAGCAAGGAAACAGTAAGTTTTCGACCAACCACTTTAAGAAAGTGCTTCCCTTCAGCACTTGGCTCATCAAAAGTGAGCGTAGATTTATGAGAAATTTCTTTAAGCTTATTGCAGTTTTCCGTCAAGGTTGAAGCCGAAATCCCCTGACTGTTCACACTGACACTAAATGCTTCAGCTGCCTTACGTGAACCTTGGGCTTGCCTTTGTCCAGCACTGTCAGGGCCTGAGTTTGAACAATTGTAAAATATATTTGCTAGTAACATCTGGCAGAGATAACATGCAAAAGATAGCATAAAAATGTACAACACTAAGTGAATTGATAGATGTACCTTTCATGATAGACACTTGATTTACATTCTATGGGGAATTGCTACATTGTTTTTCCACTTGCTGCTCTTTTAAGCATATCTTGTCTTGCTGAGAAACATCCTTCCATGTATTATAGTTCTGTGTTCCCAATGCTAGTTGACATCATTTCGTTTCTATTATTTTTACTTATATTATTTTCACTTGCTGCTCTTCTAAGCATAGCTTTTTTTTTATGGGAACATCCTTCCATATATGACAGTTCTATGTTCCCCATGCTAGTTGAGATCCTTTAGTTTCTATTGCTTTCACTTGCTGCATTTCTAACCATAGTTTGTTTTGCTGGGAAACATCCTTCCATGTATGACAGTTCTGTGTTCCCAATGCTTGTTGTGATGGTTTCCTTTCAATTATTTTCAATGGGGAAATACTAGAATATGATGGACCAGATTGTTGCCCGAATTGCTCATCAACTAAATGTTTTCGTCCTTGATGATCTGAAGAAGCATTATTTGGGAAAAAACTAGTTTGTATAAAATCTTCAACTCTATCTGGCACCTTCTCTGTATCTAGAACCTTCTTGATATTAGTGGTTATCTGCCATTTCTTCATCCTGAAGAGTTGCAAAACAAATTGTGTTTTTTTCACTTTCTTTCAGTTTTTCAAAAAGAACTGTATTTGATCCTTGAGAAGAAGACCCAAGCCGTAGAAATTAGCATAAATGTATTTGATCCTTGAGAAGAAGACCCAAGCTGTAGAAATTAGCATAAATGTAAAAGATTAGCGTTAACAAGAAAAACAATGTGAAAATCTAGGATCATAGTTTGCTTGAATCAACCTGATGAAGTGCCGTATTCATCTGTTGGTAAGCGACATAAACCTTTGAAAAATAGGCTCTACTCATCTTTTGAATCTGCAATTAGAAGTATCACAACAATTGCAATTATAGTTTCATGTTCAGTTACAATTTATCTACGGGAATAGATAAATTTATAATGCTCATACTTATTAATGAAATATATTTTATAAATTTACAATGTGGCATACAGATGTAACTTCAGAATGTGTTAAAGAGATACGGAGAAGTTTCGTGCTCAATTTCCAAAATTAAGCAATTTAAGACACTTTATGACATTATTCAATTCAAGCAAAAATAGATGTAACAGAAATATATCATAAAGTGTCTTGAATTTTCATGGAAAGAACAGAATGTGAATACATGCTCCATGCTCCACTACACTAGGCAATTATTGACTACATAATATCAATTTTGTTGTAAATGTACTATTTTTATATTGTTTTACATGCTCCAAAAAATATCATGGGTAGAGCTAACAGTTTTATTTTTACAGCAACTAGACTTTGTTGTAAAATGTACTAAGTCAAGAGTGGTGGTTTAGTCTCACGTCAATTAGAAATGTGATTCAAATAAAGGTTATAAACTCCCGAAGAGGCCACAGCTAAAACAAGTTTAAGGGCAACCCCAATTACGATGACTTTCCAGCAGAATGAATGCTTCTAGTTTACTTGTAGTTGTTGGAGTGGGAGCATAGAATAACCAACACACAGTTACACAAATGAGTGCACTTCAGTAAAATTTCAAAAATTATGTGATATGCGTTCAACATGAAGGCAGAAGGAAAAGAAAGTGAAGAGAAACAACTTCTTCATTACCTCTTGGTAAACCTGCTCCTTCCAATCTATATCTTCTGATTTTCCAGCATCTAGAAATACAACAGGTAAACATGAACATTCATTAAACTGAGAAAAATCAGATATAGGTGCAAGTATATTGGGTGTTTGCGGGAGTAGTTCATGGAATTTTTGAAACAGTTGAGAATATAATAGAAAAAAGAGGTGCACGAGGATTAAAAAACAGTTTTTTTCAATTTCCATTCAAATCCAAAACCACTGAACACCACCAAAAGGTTGAAACAAGCCTGTAAAACAAACAGTTAACTTAAAGCTGAGGAAAAACTATGGGGATTGAAATATCATTAAAAAAGCTACACAAGAATAGTTAATAAATCAGGTGGGAACAAAATGATGAAACTAACAATACAGACACAAGGGAAAAAACTCAAATGATTGGTCTATCAAACATCACAATATTATTGACCTACCACTTGCTTACTGCTCAATTCCACTAGTGTTCAGACTAGATATATTTATGACATCTTATCGTCCAATTCTACTGAAATTATCTCCCACCAAAACTAGGATTATTTGATTTTACATCCTCAATCATATCTTTCCTTTGTTTCAGACATGTTTTTATTAGTGAAATTTCCATTATTTAGACTTGGTGTTTCCCTACCTAATAACTCCATCCATTGAATGACCAAGGGAAATGTACTTTATATGCATAGTTTAAATTGATTAAGTATGCTTGATGTTGCAGGTTAGAAAATTTTCCGTCAGAGCTTTCAAGAAAACGAGATTAACACATCTCAATACCTTGAGCAGATAAGATTTCCCCGGAGGCAGTAGAGTTTGAAAGACGAGGTTTGGATTCAGCATTCCTTAGTTTTGAAAATACTTCCTTTGTCTTTTCAGATAACCGATGACAGTACTCAGCCTGTAAATAAACGTAGTTACGTAGATCATGTAGTAGGCAAGGCTATTATTGCTTTCAAAACAAATTCTTCCCATGGAATTAGAATACATAATTTATTGAGAAAGAGATGTAATGATATTAGAACCTAAAACTCAGAATAAATATTACAACATGTTGACCTCAGTCAATCTTCTAGTGGGACAAGCCTATATTGATTTTACTGTTCAAAAGTGAAATGATGAAGGAAACAGAAAAATAAACCAAGTCAAGGTCGTTTGGAAGTTTAAATGAAGCAAAACAAGGCCATCTATAATATCAGTTTGAAAGTGAATTCTTGTAATATGAATAACAAAAAACAAGCAAAGTCCCAGCTTAAAATCTACGAGGGAGCTAAAGTGTTTCACAAGAAAATTATAACCTTGTTCACAAAATCCCAAAAATAGATACCTCAGTCTCGGCAACATCATTCAGTTTCATGGTACTCTATATGCCTAAACTGCCATAAAAAAAATGTATCAGAAAACAAACAAATTCATACACGTGCCCTGATTAAGCAAAATTAGCCATTCATGAATTCACTCTCTTGGTCATTAAAATTTCACAGGTACGCTTCAATTGGCAAAGAAAATGTAACTGCAGATTTGAAACCTAAAGCCTAAACAGTAATTATCAGCTATCAAAATCAAGAACTAAGATTCCGTCAAATTCAGTAAAATTAAATTAAATTAAGAAAACACCTTACCTTTGTTAATGGATTATTGACAAGAAGAGGGAATCAATAGAGGTCAACGAAAGACTGTAATTTAGAATAATAGTGTGTCACGTCTCTCTTCCTCTTGCAACCTTGCCACTAAGCATGTAATTTAGTCACTGAGTCTCCAAAAGCGATATATGATATAATATAAACTCAGATTTTTATTCAGTGCATATAATTTTTTTCTAAAATTACTTTTTGAGTATAATTATTTTACACTCAAATATTTGTAAAAGCTTCAACTATATTTAACTTCTTTAATTAAAATAAATCAAAACTTATGGATTTTAAATTTAATTTTAAAAAAATTAATTTAAAAAAAAAAAATCATATACTCATACATAGACATAATAAGTGTTCCTACTAGTGAAGAAAATGAAGTTCAGTTGGTGAGTGAGTGTTACTTTATTTGTCCAATGTGATTACTTTTCTTTCTTTCTTTTGTACTTTAAAAAGAAGCAAAATAAATTATTTCTCAACACGTCACCGTTTTGACTCCTTCCTTTTAACCCACTCTCACCTTCTTCTGCCTACATGCTCTGCATCTATTGGGCGGTGACGCGATTTCCGTCACTGACGTGTCACTATAAGAAAACCCTCGCTGAGGCATATCTCGTTGAATGAATCTTTGAGAGAGAGAGAGAGTGGCCTTTGGATCTGGAATGGGTTTCTTCGATTTCATCGTGTTGATGTTGGGCTCACTCTTTTTGTTCAAAGCTTTCGATTTTGCTTTCTGGGTCTCTCTCTTCTGCTCCATTTGATTCCCCCAATTCTTCACTCTTCAAACCCTAATCTTTTGCCATGAGGAAGAAGCTCGATACCCGTTTCCCTGCTGTAAGTGTTCTCCACTTTCGCTTTGTGAAGATTATATTTTTAGTAGGTTTCTGTTGTTTGGATGCAAGGAAAGGTGTGTGGAGTGAAAGCAATTGATCTGATCTCGATTGAGCTTTTCTTTCTCTTATATTTTGTTTTTTGGAAAAAAAATAAGGCTCTGGTTTATGGTATTGGTTTATACTTTGCTAGGATTTATGGGGTTCATGTGTTTGGGTTTATGGTCTTAATAATTGAAGTGGGTGGTTTTATGTTGATGTGGGTATTTTGGAGATGGCTGATGTTAGTTTTAGGTTATTGACTTAACTTAGGTTATTCGAAAAAAAAAAAAAAAAAACTTTTTGGGTTGTTTGGGTAATGTGGTTTAAGGTTACCTGATTGACGTGTCAATGGAGAGTGCTGAAGAGGGTACTGATGCGTTTATGTTTTTTTTGTTTCTGGTAATTTTGGTTCTCCTGCAGTCCTCATTTCTATTGTGGATTTGGGATAGAACCGGCCCTTTTTAAATTCAACAAATCGGTGTCCCATTGTGAAATTGCATCTTCTCTGAAATTTGAAATCAGTTTTACAGGTTAACCTGAATTCTGTTGTTTGAAACATGCGACTACTTCATATTTTTTAATATTTTAAAGCCTGAATAAATTTCTTACATCGGTTGTCAAATGTCATTTATTCTTCAGAATATGGTGGGCTAACTAGTTGTGAGCTGAATTAACATTAGTCTTTAATGTACGGTGTCTCTGATTTATAATGGAATACAGTTATTCCTTTAAGGATTGATTATGATGACGTCAATTAGGAAGAATATTTGATGATATAGTTGCAGATGCAGTGACCTTTTCGAATTTATGGTAATTTTTATCCAAGTTTTATTGTTAGGCATAGCTTTGCTAAACCGGGTGGGATATTCGAGTAAGGAGTAAAGAAGGAATTTGGGTTTTAACAGCCTTTTTTACACTGCAAATAGGGTAGGAAAAACAATTAGAAGCAACAAAAAAGTGAGGAAAAAGTAAGGGAGATCCAGCCAATGAGTGAGTCTTTTAGGCCTTTTGGGAAATGGTAGAACTAATGCAGACACTTGAAGAGTTGCAGTGTTCCATATTTTGTTCCTTGTTTTGTGACCAACTCTGGTCTTTGTAATTGGAGTTTATAGCTATTTCTCTCTAATAAAATACCTTGTTTCTAGCACTTTTATCCCATTATACCTTTCTAGCATATAGAAGTCTTTATGTCCAGTTAACAAAGACCATACAGTAACTACCAATTATTAGAGAATTGGGAGACATAATATTGTTTTTACCTTATTTATACAAGGGCAAAACTTTAGGGAGACAGGGCAAGCCACTGCTTCTATAAACTTCAAATCAAGTTTTAAGTTGTAATTATATTATGTTCATAAGAGCTAATTTGTAATTTGGCCTCTGTTATGTTCTTCTACTTGTCTATTAAGTATAATAAGGAATGAGCTCTTGCAAAAGAACAATTTATTTTGAACGATGAAATCTTCAAATTGCAGGCTCGGATAAAGAAGATAATGCAAGCAGATGAGGATGTTGGAAAGATAGCACTGGCTGTTCCTGTTTTAGTTTGTGAGTGCTTTGACGTACTGTTTTGTTAACTTCAGGCCACTGCTTGTTTTGTTTCTCTTATATATGTTGTTAACATTGCTCTTGAATGGATTTCAGCTAAAGCTCTAGAACTATTTTTGCAAGATCTTTGTGACCGTACTTATGAAATAACTCTTCAAAGAGGAGCAAAGACCATGAATTCATTGCATTTGTAAGTCTGTTTCTTTTGCTTCAATCTCCCTTTTAAGTGATTGAGAACTAACTCAAGAACTTAGTTAGAATAATGCCGTTATAGAAGACTTCTTTTATATTTTTAGATTTAAATTTAACTCGTGTTTCCCTTTTTTCATGAGTCCAAGTTAAAAATGGAAGCTAAATGTGAGACAGGAAAGTAGTCAGTTTTTAAGCTATAAAAATTCATAATCAAGTAATCCAAGTATGAATGACCAAATTTTATTAGAAGCATTTATGTTTAAACTTAAAAGTTAATGTGCTTGTTGGGGTATGCATCCATGTGTAAAATAGATTGTTAAACTTTATTGGTATATCTTATTTGTACCGTCATTTCATCATATTTTTCTATTAGGTGTGTTTTATAAACTTGTGAACATGTTTTGTATATCTTAAATTGAATATAAAGGGAACTATGATAGGATTGGAAAGTAAAATAAAGGACACAATGACCCTTTCAACACCCAAAACTGCTTGCTACATCTTAAAAAGGTTTTCTAAAAGCAATAAGGGGAGGGGGGGAGTTCACCATGGACACCACGGCTTGGCAGGTGCCATACAATGGAAAATATAGGATGGTGAATGGCCAAGGGATGACAACAATTTTCTAGCTTCCAAAAGTCTCATTCACTTGGACTTCAAGTAGTTAAAAACTAAGACCAAAACAGGTCTGACTTAAGTGAAATTAAATCTATTTTGTTTTCTTAAACTACATTGGTAGCTTTGGTTTTTCTATTCTCTGAAAATTGTACAAAATAACTGATTAATAATTGCATGTATGATTCACCTTTTTCTCACCATTTTATTAGGCACGGTCTAATATTTTATTTTTTGTTTTAGTCTTGCCCTTTGTTTCACTCCAAAGTCCAAGATAACTAATTCTAGTTTTACGAGCTGAACTATTTATCTGGTTGCCATGTAAATAGGATACTTCACTTGTGATTCAAAAATATTGGTTGTTATTGGCAATGTTTAAAAAAGCTAGCTTGCATTCTTCTGAATTGTGTGCTATATTTTGGAGGGGGTTCACTTTGTTGATCCTAAAATTTAAGGAATTGATGGCACCTGGGAACTGCCTTTAACAACCTGTAGCATTTATTACTTGTGTTCTCAGACATCTCCTAGTTAATTTTACTGTAATATTATTTCTCTTATCTGCCTTCCAAACTCTATTTATAATAAGGACTATGAGCTATGAAGTCAACTCTAACAAATTGTGACTGTAAATTGCAGAAAACATTGTGTACAAAGCTATAATGTCTTTGACTTTCTGAGGGACGTTGTCAGCAGAGTTCCTGATTACGGTCATGGCCATGGCCATGCTGAGGGTGGTGCTGATGATCGGGCCATTTCAAAAAGAAGGTTTGAAGTCCAATATCTTTGTTTTGTTGTTTTACCCTTCTGATATGCATATTTTATTTATGTACTTAACATTTAACAATGCTGTGTACTAGGAAAGCTGTCGGTGATGATTCCAATGACAGTGATGAAGAGGCTAAGAGGAGCAAGATGGTAATTTCATTTTTCCCTGTATTTGCACAGAACCCCTTAATATCATGCTGTCTATTGTGGCAACCTTCTTGTTCCCTTGTGTGTTCGTAATTTTTTGTTCAGTACCAATCACGCATTCATGAAAAAGTCTTTTCCACAAAATGCCTTGTGGTATCAGTGACATTGAAGCCAAGTTGTGTTTAACTTTATGGAAAAAGGAAGTCCCAAAGCGATTGTATAAAAACATACTTTCTTCACAAGGTTGTGATATTATTTTCGGAGTTTTAGTTCTGACAAAAAACAGTGCATGTCTACGACTTTGTTTCAAATGTTACCATATCTGGCACCCTAAGGGCTATTTGGTTTATGAAAAGCTTTCTATATTCATATGTAATTACAAAAACGTCACCTTGTTTACATTTTATTTGCTATTTTAATAACTTTGTACTGGAAATAGTGAATTGCTTTTTATTGTTTTATGTTTTCATTAATTATAAGTGAAAGTTATAAATGACAAAAGAAATGTTTTCTCAAACTGTTGATTTTACTAGCGTATTTTGTCATCTATAGAACACAAAAAAATCCTGAAAGTTTAATGTTGCTATATGCCTAGCAGTCCCTTGATGTACCGTGTTTTTTTTCTATTCCAGCAAGAGTTGAGCCACACTGGCAGTACTGGAAGGGGAAGAGGCCGAGGTAGAGGAAGAGGCCGTGGCCGAGGGCGACCGCCTTTAGTAAGAGAAACATATCATCAGGATACTGAATCTGAGCCTTGCACTTCTGTTCAGCCGAGCAACCAACAAAGTGCAAACCCAAGTGTTGCAATGGACAGTGGTTCTGAGTCAAAGGATGTACCAAAGGAGGAGAATATTGCAGTTCCTGTTGTAAGCACTGATTCACTCCGGAACATTGATCTGAATGCCATTACGAATGAAAACGATGAGAAAAAGGCTAGCATGGCAGCTGATACCTCATTGCCAGAACCACCCTCAACAGAGGCCAAGCATGAAGAGATTCTGGGGTGGCCCCTTTCTGATGTGGACAAGATGGCCATTGATTCAACACAGCTTGCCCAGCTGGGTAGGCCACTAGAAGAGGAGGAGGAAGATTATGATGAGGAGGAGGGGTAAATATTATAGTCTTTGGGTGATTAGATTAGTGAAAAAGCTCATGATAACTGTAGAATAAGTATATACTAGTGTTATGATTATGAGTACCCACTAGCAGTCAAAACATGTCTCATGCTGTTGGCTGGTGGCTGAAGAAAGGATCTGAAGAGTACCTTCAGATCCCCCTTTTTATTAATCTGGTTTGTATGTGTAGCTGATGTATCTTTCCATTGACCAGTAATGTTAGCTTTGTACTTTTAGGTCTACAATGTATGTATATCACAATTCTAGATGGAGTGAAATTTATGCATGCAACCTTATTTAATATTGCTGCACAAACATTGACTATTGGCCACTCTCTCAGCCCTTTTTGACAGATGGATACTGAATGCTAGTTGCCATATCTATAGAAGTAGGGTTGGCCACAGTAGTTTGGATCATCTGCATTGCTTCATAATTAGATGAATTATGATTCTGATGAAGTTTTACACAAATCAAACACTGGAGTCTCAGTTATTAAAACTCGGTGAGTTTGTGACTTGGATTGGAGAAGTCTTTTTTCTTACAAGAATTTTCAAATAGAAAGTCTTCGATGTTTTAAAACTCACCACAAAAGCATCCGTAGAAAAATCCAAATCTGTTGTCACCCTTTGTTCCGTCGTTTGGAAAAGTTTTTTGGAAGTGATTATGATAAAGTGTCACATCAAGTGTGATCGTCATCTTTTCAACATATAAACGGAAGGTGTTTGTTTTGTTGTGTAAGTTTCTTTGACATTTTTCCCGCTTTAGTTCCGGAAATTTTCTAACTGGAACGATTTGCATATATATATATTTTCAAAGTAGAACGAATTCCTGGAGCTGGTGAGAATGAGGCTCTCTGAACCGAAATTCCATTGATGAAAACTCTCTCGACATTCGGTTCTCCAGGGTCCAATTTTTGACGGTGGATGGTCCTAATTTCGTTTTTCGGAAGTGAAATTTTGATCTGTTTTTCGATTTTGAAGTAAAAAACTTCAGAGATTCAGTTCTTTAACGGTCGGATTTCGAGATGGGGTTTTATTTTGTTTTCTTAGCAGACAAAGAGTGGAAAAGAAGAAAAAATTAAAACAAATTTAAAAAACCTTTTGTAGGTAACAACTAGTTTGAAAAAATTAATTAAAATTCGGGAGAATAAATTTAAAATAGTTTGTGAGACGAAAAAATTTACAAATTAAGTTCTGATTATTACTTGGTTTAAAATGAAAAAGAATTAATAATATAGAAATATTGAATTAAAATTTCCTTTTGGTGCATTAAAAATAAATATATTGGTTGAAAAAAATAAAAATATTTTTCACGGTTAAAAAATGTTGAGACATTATACTGGTTGGAAGTTGGAAGACTATCTTTTGAGATATTGGATGGTTTATGATTCATTGTGTCTCATGACTAATTGAGTTTAGATGGTTTATGATTCATTAGATGTCTCAATCAAAAAAATTATGAGTTTATATTTTTATGTTTTAATTATAATAAAAACTAATTAAATAATTATAATTTGTACAATTGCAATATATAATAAACACTTTGAGTGCAATATATAATAAACAGAGTGTATAACATTGTTCATATTAGAGGATTTGGTGAAAGTGTTGAATATCTAATAGATTTGGTTAACCAAACCTAAACACATATAAATGATAAAAGCACATTTAATAAAAGAAAAACATATATCTACACATTTTCCTAGAATAAAAAGATATTAATAATGCATCTTTCTAAGAAATAAAGATATCTTAATTATTTCTTTTACTGCCATCTTGCTTAAATAGATTTTAGTTAAATGCAATATATTGCTTATGCTTTTTAAAACCTTAAATTTCATTTCAAATGAGTATTGAATACATAGATAATTCAAAATGAAAAGTTAAACTTCTTTATTAACAAATTAAGCAACAAATTTAATGGCTTGAGAATATGTTAGTCTTTTGACCAGTTTCACACAATGATGACATTAGTGTCTATTATATTGTTGGTTGTGTCGCAATCACAATGATGACTATATGTCTGTTACATTGTTGGTTGTGTCACAATGATTGTGGTGGCACAATTGTTGTTGGTCACTTGATTCAAATTATAGATGGGTGTATTCATTTGAAACGAGTAAAAGAACCGACATTCCTTCATTGTAGAAGTGTGTGTTGAATGGATATATTATATCTAAGTGTCGGTAAGAGTTGGTGTGTTAAGATTCCAAACAAGTTAGAGAATAAATCACCTGAATTGAATGCAAATAGGTGGTTAAGGTGTAATGTGAGTTGTTAAGCTACGAACAAATGTTAAGTTAATAAAGTTCTTGTTGTGGACGATAATTTGTATTTGTTATAGTTACTACTAATGTTGGTAAAGATCCTCTTGTGGATGATTATAATTAGTTGCAAATGGAAATGTGGGCTCGGGTGGTGGATTTTGTTGTGTATATGGATCATTTAGTAGTTGCGGCATTGACATGAAATATATTAAATTAACCATGTACTATTTCATGTATTATAGTGCGGAACTAAGGTACTTATATTGAACAACTAAATAACTTTAGTTTGTAGTGGTTGTTTCATATGTTGGTTGTTTCATTTGCTTAATCTGCCAGTTTTCGTTAGATAGTCCCTACATATTAAGTTTGTACAATTTTTCCAAATTATTGGGTGAGACAATGACTTCTTGGAACAAACAAAATTACAATTGAACTTTGTCATACTGGTGTCATTTCACCATTACAAGACAAATAATATGAGTGCATTCTATTCAAAGTTTAGCATCCTTCTATGTGTATGTTTATAGTGGATTGGATATCTTGAAGTCTTTGTTTGGATTCCATCTAAACTGTAATAAATAATTGGTATTAGAATATTTATATTAAATTGGAGTGAATGTTTAAAAATCAGTCACCACTTCATCTACAAACTAAGAGTCCAAAGTTGTCATGTGAAAAAGACGAGATGTATAACATGCAATACCATACCTATGATTACAAAAGCAATGCACACATCTATTGTTTTGCTTTAGCATATGTTGTCCTACATAATTCCTTATATGCAAAATCTCATTTAGTTCTATATAATATGTACATAAGCCGAATTTTAGACATCAAAACTCTTCTAAGCAAACTTAACATGTACTTCTTACTAATCAAACTTAACATGTACCTCCTACAATGAGTGAGTGTATAATTGTTTTTTTTTTTTTTCTTTACTCAATTAAGTATATTTTCTCTTAACCATCTAAATTTCACCATGACTTCTGAATCATATAGTCCAAAGTTTTTTACACAAGAAATATGACTTTTAAATTACGTGATTTCAAAATCACTTTTTTCATAAACCAAAATCATAAGGACAAAATCAAACTTTTAATATTTATGAAGGTGCAAAAAGAAATTAGGGTTTAAAATATTAAACTTAATTGGACTTTTCTTATCTGCTTGGTTTAGTGTCGCTGGTATTCTTATCTTGCATGGCTTGAATTGCTTAATTTGGTTTCATATTTTTGAAAATTAAATCCTTCTTTGGAAAACTGACAATTTTAATCTTCTCATTAATTTATCATAGAATTTGTATCGATGACATAATAAATCTATATAAAACATATACAAATTAAATCATTTAATATAAAATATGGAGCAATTTGCTAAATAAGTTATAAATACATTAAAAAATAGAATATAAAAATAATTATCCAATTTAAAATAATTATCTAATTAGATTGTTTCATTACTAAAATAATAAAAGGATAATCGCATTACCAAAATGGAAAAAAAATAGATAGCAAGTTAAAATGATTATTGTAATTATATTAAAAGTTATAAATGAAAACCAAAAATTGCTCTTTTTTTCGAAACATGTGAACCAAAAGTAAATAATTAAGTTAAATTTATGAAAACCAAAATTATCTGTTAAAATTTGACATAACCGATTTGAAATAAAACATTTACTCGTGCACAGAAGGAATAAAACTATAATTAAACATAAACATTAAAATTTGACAAAAATTCTCATTCGTCAAAAAGTAAATTGTGGAATGTGTCAAACATTTTTTAGTATGAATAAAAGACAATTACCAAAATGGAAACAAACAAGAAGTAAAAAACAGTTACCAGAGTTAACAATGAGCATATCTATTTTCTCTTATGTGTGACAAAAAGAAAATTACAAAATTTATAAAAAATATACATTCATAAAAAAAGTTATAAGATAAATATTTTTTATAATTTTACCATATATAAATTTTATTGTAAGTAATTAATTGAATTAAAAAAGTAATTATAAAACTACAAATATAAAATAATAAGATTAATTATACTGAAAATAAAATAAAATTAGCAACAAATTGCGTTAAAAATAGTTAAAAAACAGTTATAAAAATCTCTATTAATAATTATAAAATATTATCCAAATATTCTTACATAAAACAATTAAATTACGACAAGGAATACGATTGAAAGTAAATTATTAGAAAACTGTGTAAACCAAACAATTATACAAAAAACTATTTTTTAATATTTTATTGTAAGTAATTAATTGAATTAAAAAAGTAATTATAAAACTACAAATATAAAATAATAAGATTAATTATACTGAAAATAAAATAAAATTAGCAACAAATTGCGTTAAAAATAGTTAAAAAAACAGTTATAAAAATCTCTATTAATAATTATAAAATATTATCCAAATATTCTTACATAAAACAATTAAATTACGACAAGGAATACAATTGAAAGTAAATTATTAGAAAACTGTGTAAACCAAACAATTATAAAAAATACTATTATTTTATATTATATTATATGATATATATATATATTATGATATAGATATACATTATGGTGTCTTTCCTATTAAATAAAAGTCAATACAAACATCACATAGAAAGGAGTAAGCGCTAATTATACTTATTGAGAAACAAAAGAGCAATACCCCCGAAGATGTATAAGTTGTGAGTAACATAGATAAGTCATACACCCCAGACTGGAAAATTATTGTTGACCAAACTTCATATCAGAGTTCGGAATTAGGAATGATCTTGTTCCATCTGATTTAGATGGAGTACGCCCTCACTGTTCTTGTGTACTTCTACCTTCAACTTCTCTTCCTTGTCTCCCCGCTTGACCTTCAGAAGCAGATTAAACTTGGCAAAATCATCAATGACCTGCATACAAATTTACACACAGTCACCATCCATGATACACCAGTAACTATGATACACCAGTAACTATGCCTCGGATTACTCCACCACAGTCGCAAAAGAAGTTTCGAAGCTATCCCCAAATGCAGTTATTCCTTAGCAAAGGTTGTAATAACTAAATTGCATACCATTGGGAGCAATAAAGTAACGATGAATATTGAATAAAGAAATGCTAACAAACACTCTACAATCTTTTCAATACTACATACTAGGCAAAATATCATGTTAACTCCAATGATAAACAGGAGCTCAAGTTATTTAGTGTAGCCAGAAGCAGATTTTACACAATATGATTAGGTGAAATCTCACGTCATTTCCACTAATAGTGAGACTCCGGTTATTTAGGTGCAGCCAGTATTAGATTTCAGCTTAATAATTTTAGTGTTGAAAGGAGTGTCTAAAAAGTATGTTAGAAGCATCCCTCTCTCTATTTAAACATAATCGGCTCTCTCTGTTTAGAACTCAAAATGCTTAAGATAGGTTTTAGTGTAACCAAACACAATGAAGTTTTACAACTCTTTTCTTCCTTGTGGCAGATAAACAAGGATGTCTTGTGCACAAGTTGGCTTCTTATCCTTAATTTTTTAGACAATTATGTTAAACTGTCATTTCATTTTACCATTTCTGTCTATAATTCTATTCGATCAGCAGCAGATTAAACAATACATAAAGAACTCTAATGCGCCACTTTCTTTTCTGATTTGATGCGTCTACGTAAATATGTGTAGAGAAAAGAAATGAAGGCCAACCAGATGAAAAATAGTCCAATAGTTAAAGGGAGCCCAGAGAAAACTATTGGTCAAACCGTTAAGAGGTATAAAGGGTAAACTGTCTACCTTTGCATTTAATACAAGACCCACCCTAAGGGGAAAGACATAGTTGTTTGCTGTTTTAGAGTTGAATGAATTAAATAAAAGATTATTATTTAATACATCAGTACATAATCATTTCAAAATATTAACCACATAAATACCACTGAAGTAGCCCACAACTTACTACTAATCAGCACTACGCTGGTCCCATAACTACTGAGTGAGACAAAAACAACTTCCTATGTACATAATAAGCAGATAATAGCATAATGCTAGACATGTTTTAAACAAAAACGAGACAAGTATTTTAGACAAATATTTTACAAAAAAGGTTTCTGGTAGACAAAAACGAGACAAGTTCCGGTAACATAATTGGATCAAAGAAACCAGAAAAATCACAAATTCTCCCTTAACTCAAGTCAAGACAATCAAAAGAATACAACCAACAATGCTATCCAATTCAACCATGTGATTCCAGAACCAGTTGAGCAGACAAACTAGATTAAGAAAATTTTAAAGAATAAAGAACTAGGCACTGACCTCAGCCTTTGCATCAGCAACCTCATGAAGCACATAGGGGACTAATGAATTAGACCTTTGCTGGATTGTAGTGATTGCATGATTTGCCGCATCTTGAACTTGAGGGTCATGTGTTGGCACAGATTGCCATCCTGATTTGTGGCCATCTGATAACAAAGACAGAACCACAGTAGATTGTATTTAATAATAACCACTTCAGGTTCAAACACTCTACAGAAGATACATGAGAAGGCCAGCAAACATTTGCATGGAAAATAGTACAGAACTTGATACATTAATTATCAGTTCATAACTATTACTAATCCAACATACCGAAAGCAACTCCCAGGTGGTTTATCTAGATTATGACTTTTACACTCCAACAAGCCTCTTTAAATATTTACATAAATTATCAGTTCACAACTATTTATACTCAACCTTACAGGAAAATTCAACGTATTCACATCCTAGTATTGCACTAATTACGATATATAAATTCCCACAAGATATAAATTCCCAATATAATCATGACAGTTGCCCTGTAAGTACAGCATCAATTTTTGGAGAATATAAAATAATTATAAATATCCTAATTAGAACGGTTCTTTGTCCTATAAAGTCGAAAATGTCATACCCTTTTTGACACCAAGATCAGCAGAGGTAAATGGTGATGCAACACCAGCAGGCTTGAACTCTTGAAGTTCTTTGAAGTTCAGCCATGGTTTCACCCACACCTTGGCTTCATAGAGCTTCTTCTCACCAGCCTCAATGACCTCGAGAGTAAGGTGATGCAGGGTACCAGCAACAACCTGTTCCTGTGCCCTCACAACCCTAGCAAACTCCAGAAGCGAATTCTTCAACACCAACCAACACAAGTCAACAGTTTTAGCTCACACATCATCATTCATCGTATTGAACATAAAAGAGGATAAAGAAAAAGAAAGAACTACTTGATCACTAATCACAATAACAGAAAGTTCAGCAATCCAAATAACATGTCAGTACATTAGTGGGGAGCATACAATCATCACCAGAAATTCACACAGAGATGCATGTGATATAATTTTGCATATTGTGAATGATATTCTTGAGAATTTGTTAACTGACCTAACTAATAAGATAGGGCTATTACCGTTGTTGTATTGATAGGTGAACAAGATTTAATTATTATAATATTGTTTTATACCTCAGAATTTTTTTGAAACATTTCCTTACTGTTACAAACTTTTCTTCCATTCAAAGAAAGTATAACAACTCTCTCCTTCCTCGTCCTTCCCTCCCCGCTCCCAAACAGGACGTAAAAGAAGATAATTTAACACGTTGTTTCACGATTTCTAGTTTATCGTGGTAAATAATAGAATCTCCCATTCTACGATTTCTATCCCTTTTTTCAAGCTTCATAATTTCTCTGATAAAATAAAATTATTTTTTGTTCCTTAACCAGTGTTACAAAAGCATCTCCAATTTGAGCTTTTTCAATTACTTATCAATAAATGCATTATTTTCAATTATATCTTTAAAATTAAATAAAATACTATTTTCCATCTTTAATCTTAAGGAACTCTAAAATAAATAAGTTTAGAATAGAATCACTTTAAAATTGACTAAGAAGCACTTTTCAATCTTCAATTTTAAGGAAAATACATTATTTTCAATTATATATTTAAAATTGAATAAAATACTCTTTTCCATCTTCAATTTTAAGGAACTCTAAAATAGAATAAGTTTAGAATATAATCACTCTGAAGCACTTTTCACTCTTCAATTTTAAGGAACTGTGTTAAAATAATAGTTTTATTGAATAAGAGCCTGCCAAGAACAACGTAATTTTTTTTTTTTTCCTTCTTCAGTTGTTGGTTTGGAATTCGTCACAGTGCATTAAAATTTGAAAAAGTGATTCTACGAAATTTCAATCCACACACAAACTAAGAGATAAACCTGCTTCTTGTTGTGCTCGTCGACCGCGAATCGCGCGAGGGATTCAGTCTCGACGCTGTTCTGAGACCCTTGGGAGTCGTGCAGGCCTCCGACAGCTGCCATCGGCGAGTGGTGGTGGAACTGGGAGCAGTCGCCGGAAGAAAATCGAACGGCGGAGAGCGCGAACAGAAGGAAGAAGAAGAAGAAGACGGAGAAACGCGACGAGGAAAGATTGGGGATTGAAGAGGTTGATGCTCTCATTCGGTTTGGTTCTTGCTTTGGAATAAAGCGGTTTTGGGTTTATTTGTTTTTGTTTGTTGTGGGAAACAGAGGCTAATAACTGCACTGCTTCTTTTATTAGTAGCTTAGTTTGCACACCACGTCGTTGCTTCTCTCTCCAAGCTCCTGTGTTTATCACTTTTCTTAATTCTTAAGCCACCCTAACGAAACGGTGTTTTCAGATGGTGACACGTGTCCAGATTCTTATTAAGGCTTTTGATATATTTAAACACTTGGTCACATCACAGTGAAAAAAAATTATATTATTCAAATATTTTAATTTAGTGATAAATATCGTAACTATCTTTCACTATGCAAAATGACTCACTCGCAAAGTAGAGAAAGCAATCCTTTATGTCTTAAGTTTAAAGTTCTCTTAACTGACTTTTAAATTTATATTAATGTTATAAATATTTTTTTAATGGTTTTAAATTTATATTAATAGTATAAATAGCATTTAACGAATAATATTTTTAAATTTTTTTATAATAAATTAATAATATTTTTTAAAAAAAGAAATTAAACTGTTAATATATAAAAAAACGAATAAAAATTTTACATATTAAAACTTTTTACTTTTTTTTATCTCTTTTTTATATTTGAACATAATGGCATCATATTTTTATAGGCCACTATGTGACTTTTTCTTTTTTTTTTTCTTCTTCACTTATTTTATTTTCTTTCTTTTTTTGCCTCTTTATTTTTTTATAATATTTTTTCAATTTGTTTCATCATTTCATCATTTTATACTTATATTTATCATTTTATACTTGTATTTATGTCTGGATCTTTATTTGAAAACTTTGAATAGTAGATTTATTGAAGAAAAGTTTGTATTCATTTTTGTTATTTTTTAGTATATTAATATTAGGTAAAAATAATATCAGATTATTTAATTGATTTCAAATTTTTTTATTTTTTATTATTGTTTAATTAATCTTAAAATAATTTATGTAGATTTAAGAAAGAGAATTTAGAATTTATAAATTATATTTAAATACTTATAAAAGGACAGGATCCAAAGATAGTAGGAGACTTGAGACTTCAAGACAAGATAATACAATCAAGTTCTTAACAATCAGGTTTTATCTTTTTAATTTAGTCTCATTTTATATACTTATAAGTTATATTTAGTGTGATATATATTATAGTTTTTAATTTTATACAAAAATATAAAAATATATCAACTAGAAAATTTGAATCAGGTTATTCAAAAACATCAAAAAAAGAGAAGAGTTGAACTTTTGGTCAAATCACAAAACAAGACTTTAGATAAATTTATAAAAATAAACAAAAAAAAATAAATTAGAAAATACAGGTGGGTCTTCTTTAAATGGAGAAGATAACAATATAAATATAGGTGAAGATACCAATATAAATATAGGTGAAGATAACAATAATTTTGATTCTCAAACTTATCATAATAATTCTGATTCTCAAACTCAGGATAACATAATGAAATTACAAGACAAAATTATTCTCATATTAAAAATATATATGATCCAAGTCAATGGGAGGATATTGATATGAAATTGAGAGACTTATTAATATAGAAAAGGCCCTATTAGGATAACTAGTATAGATTTTCTAAAAGATAAATTCTTAAGATATTTTTCTATATCATATTACATCTAAAAATTATCTAATGGATTGAAAGAAGAAGGTTCATTTATTCTACAAATTTAGATAGAGTATTATGTTTTTGTTGTAATTTACATAACATATTTTTTCATGATAAATATATTTCAAATTAATAATATATTTGGTAATTGTTTGTAATTGGCTAATTTTTAAAAAGCATGCATGTTCCATCAAAAATGCTTTGATACATATCCTAATTGATTTCATTACTATGATAAATATATTTCAAATTAATAATATATTTGGTAATTGTTTGAAAATTGGCTAATTTTTAAAAAGCATGCATGTTCCATAAAAAATGCTTTGATACATATCCTAATTGATTTCATTACTAAAAAGTTACACATTTCTTTTAGAATTTTCATCGATGTATTTCAAATTTTAAGACAACATTTCTTTTAGACCATATCTTTACCTTTTATAATTCTTAAACATTTTGCACCTTATTCATTATAAATGATAAAATATAGGAGTGAAAACGGTATTAAAAATATAAAAGTAGTTTTAATGCAAGTCAATATCATTATATTTCATTAAAAAATAAAAAATAACGTAATAAAATTTTATTAAATGTTCAAATTTTTATGTATTTTTTAAGTGACTCTCTTTTCATTTGGTTTATAATAAAGTGATAAGATTGTTTTACTTTTTTAGTTTCAAATACAATATTAAAAAATTAAGCAGCAATAAAATCAAATATCTAAACCTTGACAATATCTATATTTTTTAAACTAAATACTGAAAATAAAAATAAAAAGAAAATTAACTATGTAGATATACAAAACAAATTATCCAAGTTAGTGATATTATGACTCAAAAAAGAATATGTCATCTCAATTGATAATACAAACTCAAATAAAAAATATAAAAATTTTAAACACTTAATAAAATAACTTTTTTAATAAGAATTTAATCAAAAAATACTTAAATTTACGAAAAACTTAAAATTTAATTATATTTTTTTTTTATATTAAGACACATAAATAGGCAATACTAAATAAAAGAAGCTCAATTAAAAAATAAAAAATTTAAATACTAAATAAAATAATTTTTTAATAAAAGTTAATTAAAAACTTCAAACATATAAGAATAAAGTCGGAGTTCACACTAATCAGAGCTTACGTTTTCAAGAAATCACATAGCTTCCTTTTCAAGAAATCAGATAGCTTAGTTTCCAAGAAATCACAACTCGAAAGAATCAAGAAAGTGGTTAGATCAAAAAAATGACTCATTTCGGAAGTTGATATTACTCAATTCCCTCCTAAACATTTTACATTAGGAATTGTAATGCATTTTAATTTTTAATTAATAAATAAAAAATATTTAATTAGCATAATGCATTTTAATTTTTAATTAATAAATACAAATAAAAATATGCTTAGAGATATTAATTTTTTATATTTAACTTGGATTAGGTTACTCACCTTATCTATTCGGAGAATAAAATATCATCTTTTGTTTTCACTTTCTACTAATTGAATATTTTCAATTGTTATGGAAACATCAATTTGCAATAATTAAACTTTAGTCTATCTAATAATTATTTAAAATATATTTTTAATTTTTATAAATATTACTAAATTTGATTTTTCTAAAATACCAATTTTAATCTTCATCAATTTTTAAGAAATTAAATTAATACCGAATATTACTAAGGATATGTTTTGGAGTAAAGGTTTGTAAAAATGTAATTTTAAATTACGAGAATTGTGTAATGCTTATAAAATAAATATAAGATTAATAATCAAGTTTACTTTGTTTCATATTAACAAATCTTAAATCATAGGATATTTATTAGAAATTAAAAAAGTTGTCATCTGATCTCTTTTCCTACAAAACGCAACTTTCAAACACACTGATATGTTTGAAGATACATCATATCATCATAAAGTTGTGATAATTATTATTCTTAATCTTTGGAAATTTTGTAAGCATCAAAGTAAAGACATGTTTGTTTTGGTTAAAAAAATTCACAAAATAATCATATTAAAAAAACAAAAACATATTTTATCCTTAAAAATAAAGTATATAATTAAAAGTAATCCCATTTGGTTTTTATCATATATATATA
>Ga0209489_103787_pt1 | contig 28889 bp, 26 predicted proteins | sample SiratrowhiteBW_FD_187527 | JGI IMG/M metagenome (GOLD analysis project Ga0209489, IMG submission 187527) | Root nodule microbial communities of legume samples collected from California, USA - Siratro white BW (SPAdes) (version 2) | ecosystem: Host-associated > Plants > Roots > Nodule | place...
TATATATATATATATATATATATATATATATATATATATATATATATGTATACACTCAGTTTTAATAGTTTAGTTCATTTAAACTTCAGTTGAAACGCTTGAACCTTGAACTTTCGGTTAAGAGGCAGTCAATGCTACTTCAGCTTCGACAGTTTTTTAGTATCGAATTATTGTTTCAACCACCAACATGTCATTATGATTTTATCTATATCTGCTTCTCAGCAAGAAAATCATTACCATGTTTATAAGGCGATTGAAAACTACTATGACTTTTTTTACTTTTAATTTAAATACCAAATTGTTTTATATATTTTCCTTAGTTATGATGGTAACGAAGTATCTATAACAATGGGAATGAACTAAAAAATGTGGTTTCAGTTGAATGATGCACCCTGCAGTACATTGATAACGGGTGAGCATGTGATGGAGTGTAAAAATGAATGAAAAGAAGTGATAGTGAGAGTGATTCTGACAATGTCACACATGTGGAAGCTCATTTTGACCATTTCCTTTGATAGATATGTTTGAACTGCTCCCCAAGCTGCTGTATATAATGGCCACACTAAGACTAACTCAAATACCAACCAAAACCATCTCCTAAGAGACATGGAAGTAGCAGCAAAACCTACACCACTCATTGCCATCCACATCATTCTCATCCTCCTAAACCATGTTTACCTAGTCCATTCCCGAAACCTCTCACCTTCTCCTTCACCTGCACCATTCCGGAATCCTAGGTTAGGTTCATTTCCAGCTGCATGTCAAACAAAGTGCAAGCAGTGCAAGCCCTGTGTGCCAGTTGAGGTCACAATCAAAACAATGGCAGAAGAAGAGAATGAGTACTATCCCATAGCGTGGAAATGTATGTGCCACAGCAACATATTTTCACCTTAGGCAACACTTGCATTTTTTATTTTCACTTGTGATTATGTTACCAAAGTTATCTAATATCTAAACTAGTTTTCCTTCAACAAACACATTTCAATACGTGATCTTAATGAGGAGGGTTTCTATTGCATCAAAAGCAAAGAGATGAGAGGAAGTTGTGGATAGGTTCCTCTAATCATGTTTCCTTCAAGGGCTGTATTTATGTCCCATATCCTTCTCTCATTTACTTGGCTAAATCTATAGAGCGGTCAAACTATAAACCATGCAAATTCATTAATCTATTACCTTAATTTAAAAATTATTTGCTTCTAAAAATATTTCTTTATCAACATTAGTACTAATAAATTTATTTTTTTAAAAGATAAATTTTAAATAAATTGCATACTAAGTATAAATTGAAATAAAGTTAATTTATTTCAAAACAACTTTAATTTTATAAACTTAATAAAATCAAATTCTAAAATTTCCTTATTACTAATAGCTTTGCTCATGATGATTTGATTATAAAACACATTAAAATAAAAGTCACTACTTTAATTGATATAAATATGTTACGGTTAAAATCAGAATTAAATATTAAAAAAGTAAAATTTTAGAAGTTAATATCCCAGGTAAACAATATATAATAAAGATATTTAATATTAAAGAAAAAATGTTTAATTTAATATAATGAAATATATGGTTAGAATTGTCAAAAGTAAGTTTAATTTAATACACACACATATATATATATATATATATATATATATATATATATATTAATTTATATTAAATTATTATATTTAAAATTAAATTTTATTAATATAATTTACATTTAAAAGAATTATTTTTATTTACATTCGAAAAAAATCATTAACTATCATAAGATCAAATTGAACAAAAAAAATTATAAATTATTTAAAATACAAATAACTTGTAACTAACAAAAATTCATTAACTGAGTTATTGAAAGCCTATACACTATAGTATCTATATTTACATATTAAAGTGCTCCTAACAATTACTTACATATTTATAATAATATATATAAGAGAATTTTCTATTTAATTTACACTAATTGTTTGTTTATTTAATCTTAATAATATTTTTAAATATAACAAAAATAATGTTTATGGGTCATGTAAGTGAAAAATGAAATAAAATGGTTATCATCATTGTTATTGAATTTTGTTCTTTCAGTTGAATTAACAACTTTTATAAATTTGAATTGGGTTTTAGTACCTAAAAATTAAAAAAAAAAAAAAGGGGGGGGGGGGCTTGGTTTAATAGTAAAATATTTGATGAGGATTGAATAAAAGAAAAGGGAAGTGAGTGAAGCTTGAGACGGAGGAGGATGGGTATCCGATCGGTGTTTGACGGCGGCGAGCTGAGAAGGGAATTTGAGAAAAACGGAATTGACGGAAAATTCATCGGAATAATATGGAAGCATGTAATCGGAAATAATGCGAAGAGAGAAAGGGAAGAATGGGATTGGGAGAAACAGGTGCCGTCGTTGCCATCTTCAGCATACTCCGTCCTTCGTTCCCACTTCGGAGGAACAAACCCTCTCTCTTCTTCTCTTCACTCCGTTTTCCACTCTTCCGACAACCTCACCTCAAAGCTCCTCATCAAACTCCAAGTGCTCCACTCTCAAACATTCTTTCAATCAATTGCAACTCATTCTGAATCGATTCATTATCTAAATTATTGTTTTGCAGAATGGAGAATTCGTGGAGGCTGTGATAATGAGGTACGATACTCGTTTGGGCGTATACGCTGGCAAACCCCGTCCCGGTGGACTACGAGCAACTTTGTGTATTTCATCTCAGGTTAGGTTATTTTTCAATTCGTTCACATTTCTTCCTCTTTTTGCTAATGCCTCCTACTTCTTTTCTTTTGTGCAGGTAGGATGCAAAATGGGTTGCAAATTTTGTGCCACTGGATCCATGGGATTCAAAAATAACCTATCCTCCGGGGAAATTGTGGAACAGCTCGTTCATGCTTCTGCTTTCTCACAAATTCGTAATGTTGTCTTCATGGTATTTATTTTTACCTCTATTTCTGCACGAACCATGCTTTTCTTGTTTGCAAATTAATCTAATATTTTCTTACAACAGGGAATGGGAGAGCCTCTCAACAACTATTCTGCTGTGGTAGAAGCAGTTCGCATCATGACTGGATTGCCATTTCAGTTGTCCTTGAAAAGGATTACCGTATCAACGGTAAAATATGCTCTATGTAATTGCATTATTTTCTTCTACTTTTTCTGACATCCCTTCCTATAACGTGGTTGGTTTTATTCCATTATTAGGTGGGTCTTGTATTTCATGCCCGAAACTTTACAACTTAACTAACACAATTTACTCCTTTTTATGTGTCTGTTAATGACTACCCAGCTAGGTAAGGCATTTCCTCGTTTGTTGACCATGTGGTTTACCGTTTGAGTAAAATCTTAGAATTTCCTGAGGCCCTAAAGTAGATTATGTTTATAATCAGAATCTTGGAGTGGCACTTTGCTGTTGCTATGTATTGTCTGTTGTGCTGTTAAGTAATTTCTTATACAAAACATTGTTGAATACTGGAAATTTCTGGCTTATGAAGGGTATGTTTGCATCTTTGATAGGTTGGTATTATTCATGCTATCAACAAGCTTCATAGTGACCTGCCTGGTTTGAACTTGGCAGTCTCACTGCATGCACCAGCCCAAGACATCCGTTGTCAGATAATGCCTGCTGCTCGAGCTTTCCCTTTGGAAAAACTTATGAATTCACTGCAAGAATATCAAAGAAAAAGGTGATTATTGATCATTCATATTAATAGTGGATCTTATCATGTAACTTTTGTGAACGATTTCAGTGATTTTGGAGGCTTTTAATAGTTCATCCTTGACTACAGTCTGCAGAAAATACTGATTGAATACATAATGCTTGATGAGGTGAATGATGAAGAGCAGCATGCCCACCAATTGGGTAAACTATTAGAGACATTCCAAGTGGTAAGCACTCAATATTTAATTAGAAGTACATGGGAAATTTCTGAATTTTGAGTAATTACTCTGAATTTCATTTATAGATTTGAAAATTGCTTGTTCCTTTCTCTAGTCATATTTATGCTCTGCCACTATTATTCCCATGCCACCTTTCCGCTCTAAAATGCAGCCACTGAAGAATAGTGGTGTTTATTTCTCAGAATAAGAGTTCTTAAACGTGATCTTCATGCTCTGCTCCATTACGCAATGCTAAGTACTAACCCTTGTGGTCTGAATTATGAAACAGGTAGTGAACTTAATACCTTTCAACCCTATCGGTTCCTTGAGTCAATTCAAACCTACCAGTGAGCAGAAAGTCTCAAATTTTCAGAAAATTCTCAGAGGTACATATAATATTCGAACAACAGTTAGGAAGCAGATGGGTCAAGACATAAGTGGTGCTTGTGGGCAATTGGTGGTTAACAAGTCTCTTGCCAGTGCAGAACCCCTAACAGACATAGAAGATCTTGTTATTTGATATCATATAACTTCAATGTAATTCTTGCCCTCAATTTCAAATGTCTCCTAGTTTATGTATTTTTTTTTAGTTTAATCTTACAGAAATTAGAATTAGAAGTGTAGAAGTATAGAGGTCATGGTGCACTGGCTGAAGTGCGACCAAGATGATTGATATGAATGTGTGAGAATCTTTTAGGTTTGACAGAATTGGAGAAGGAAAATTGTCTGTGAGAATAATATTTCAAAAGTTTTGAAGTATTGATTTGGTTTTTAACTAGTAAATTATAGGGTCACTTTATAGTACTTAAAAATTTATAAAATTACAATACTTATTTGTTTCTTCAAGTCTTATTCTAAAATTATGTCTTATTATTTTAATGTATTTTATGAGTTTATTCAATTTAAATTAATAATGCGTCGTGCATTTTTATTTAAAAATTTGATTTTTTGAAAGAAAAGGAAATGAAATGAATTTAAGATTTAATTGTAGTTCTAGTTTCTCTACAATTGTCGAGATTTGAATATGATTCATTCTCTGCTTTGGTTAAGTTCACTGTAAATTCATTTATTTTGGCTATAATTGGGATTAGGATTGGCATTTGCATAAACAAGATGAAAATATGCCTTTTAAAACAAAGCAGGCCCTTTTGGTTGCAAACTGCTTCCCAGGCTTCTTAATTAAATTTGAGAGGGATGCCTTTATATCTCGCCAATACATGCCCTGACTAGAGTTTTGCAATAAGCTCAGATATTCTGTCTCAAATCCCTTCAATGCTTATCATGATGCAGCACTTCGAATCCTTCGCATTGGAAAAGACCTCTACTTCTCATCAACCAATCCAATCGCTAATAACCTGACATTTCACGAACGTCCTGGGGATTACTCACTTCCTATTCCCACAACTTTAAACCATCTACACACCAAGGCACAGATCTTTTATGTTAGTTACTGCTGTGTTAACTTTTACACTGTAATATATTTTTGCACACAAGTCTTCCAACAGTAGTCAATAATACAAGCTTCTTTCACCCAATTCTCAAATAATATAAAACACAATAGTTAGAGAAACAATATTTTACAATTAACAATGATTTTTTTATATTTAGATATTTAAATTTGCACGCTTTTGGAGTGATTTTCTTTACCTGCAATCTAATTTAAAATGCCAATATATAATATTATTCAGTTTTTGCTCCATTTTCTTTAGCATTTAACAATGTTAAATAAAATCAAACCAAACTAAAATCTGGACTAGTTTAAAGTCAACTGGAAATGAAAGTGCAGATGTCCATAACAAGTGATCATGTAGCCATTTGTTCCTAATTGTAAAGACCTTTTACCAGGTCTCGTTCATGTAAACCGAGATACTTCCCTCTCCAATTCAACCCGATCACGGCTTGACATACTTGATAGGGGTACACATAAATAGACCAAAATACATATCCTACACATTGACATACCTTGCAAACTAGAGATTGTCTAAAGCAAAAAGGTTTATGAAAACTCGGGCATTTCAATTGCAATTTGTTCTTGTGTGGTAACAAAGCCAAGGTAATTTCACTTTCAAAACCTGTCTGTCTCAGATAACGAGGATTGAATCCAGTTAGCTTCTATAGAACTGACAGCTGTTCTGCTTAACATCCCTGGCATGTTGAAGATGGTAACAACTCGATACAGAGACAGACTCAGCAGCTTAGAGTAGCACATGCTTATAAATTACACACCTAAACCTTCTGTAGAAATTGTCCCATAATCTACAAGTTAATAGGGATGATTTAAGATCTCAGAAATATTGCCTGCTGTTTGCTATTATGACGCCAAGAGTGCTTCCAGCTTTGCAATCTGGTCATCCTCATTCTGTGGAATAGGATCCTTACTTACCTCCTGATACAAATCATGCTTCCACTTCTCAGTTTGAATCTTATCCAGACGATAACCTTGTCTTCCATTAAATTTATCTCTTCCCCTATAACTGTCACTGCCCCCATACCTTCTTCCTCTTGATGGAAAACCATCTCTCCTAGCTCCAAACTTGTTAGGTGCTCTGTCATCTGCAAAAGGCTTCTCAGGTCTATCCAAATGGTGTGGATTGCTGCTTCTTTCCTCCTTCTTCCCGTCATTCCTTCCTGGAGGGTGGTCAATCTCGCTTGACTTTACTGCCACTGTTGCAGCCACATTAGCATCTCCTGATTCCATTGGAATCCTCTTCTCCCTAAATGCAGGTCTTTTCCTTGAAGTAGGAGGTGGATCATCTTTCCTTTCAGAAAAACCATCTCTTCTCTGGAAAGTATTATCATCTGGTTTAGCTTGTGATTTATCATCTCTCTGCTCTCTGCGGTGACTTGTCTCTGCCCTTTCATTAAGCTGCTTGCTTGAGTCCTTCCACCATCCACGCTCTTCAATAAAAGAAACTAATTAGATTATATTTCGTGAACAACTAAGTTTTTTATGATTTATATTTCCAATTCATGGAAAGAAGGCACGGGTGGCTCAAACTTATAAAAACAACTTTTTTAATTCTCAACCACATTTTAATACAACATATTATAACTTAAAAAAAGAACATTTTTTCTAGCATAAAATGAAAGAAATAATGCACTTGTATGACGACAGACAATATACAAATCATCCATACACGGCATTCCCCCATCACGACTCATGACTGAAAAGATAAAGACAATACAAATAAAAATAAATAAAAAAATGGAAACTCACCACCTGCTTTCCTTTGACCCGAGCTTTGGGAAACCTGCCCAGTGCTACCTCGTTTCTCGTGCTGTTATAAAACATGCATAGGCAAGCCTAAGGTGGTTATATATATACAGAGGCATGGTGCTGAACACGAACCCCACTACATCACCCCCCAAAAAATAGATTGCGTACACTGAATAAAAATCAAGCACACAATTTAAAACCTCTAGTTGAATTAAGACATTTTCTTTCATATGGGAACACAACCAAGTGACTATAAATATTCCAAGCGCTTACAAATTTCAGGCCGTAAGAATAATTTTCTAACAGTTATTATGTTACGATGGAAATAAATGTTTATATATTTAGCTAAAATAATAAACTATACACGCATAAACTATTCATGCAGTAAACAACCCTCAGAGTGAACATGATAGGAAAATTTTGAGTAGTAGCTCTGACAGTGTGAAAAACAAATTAAAAGAGAAAAACTAATGATGAAAATAAGGGAGATGTGTGTACTTGAGTGGGAAGAGGTGCATGCTGATCATTTGGTTTAGTGTGAAGAGAGGCAGATTGTTGCTTAGCCGAAGGAAGATGATCTTCATTTTGTACGTTAGCGCTGCTTCCCAATCTCTCTTTCTCTTCTTTTCCATATCCATCCCTCCGATTTCTCTTCGGGCTGCAACACAATACAATACAATGCATCCATCACAACACCCCTCTCATCATTCCAAATTTACAATTATTGATTGGCTTAAACGCATAAAAGAACGATGAGCATTACTGCTAAACACCGCACGAAGCAAAATATGAGAAATAGACCAAAAAATTTAAGCATTAAAAGTGTGAGGAGGGAGAAAGAGAAACAGAAGAGTTGAGAAGAAAAGAGAGAGAAACCTGGGTGGTGAATCGAATCTAGAATGGCGTCGCTTGGAATCGGAGTGCCGACGAGGCATTCTCAGAAGTGAGTGAGTGACTGGGTCTTATGTCTTAGGTTTCTTTGTCCCTTTTGTTTCTTTTGGGGATGGGGATATACCTCCCTCTTTTTATCCACAAATGCACGCACTCTCCTTTTCAATCTATTCTTTTTTTTATGAATATTAAATTTTACCAATTTACTCAATATATTTGAAATTTCAATAAAAAACTTTATATAATTTAAAATAATTAATCATTCATTAATTTTTCTATTTTAATGTTAGTATGTTGTTAAAATATAAGTGAAAGTTAATTATAAGATTACATGTATTTAACTTCTCAACGAGGTATTTGTGAAGTTTAGATTTTCTTTTTCTTTTTCCAAAAATGTCCAAATAGGTATACGATATTTGTATGTTTTGAAAAAGTAATCATATAGAAATTATTTTCATAGATAGATTTTAATTATCATCCTCATTAATTTATCACTTGTACAACTATGATCGAAAACACAATTCCTAACACGTACTTGAGATGTGGAATAAGTTATTCTCATGAAAATCACTGAAATCTTATAAAAGTAAAAGGTTAGAAATTGGTAATTGTATGAAGTAAGAAGGAGATTTTGTTGATGCTAAATATATTTTTTTCCTTATAAAAATATTTCTAATATAAGTGCTTAATAGGTTAATTAATGCTAAACAGCATTGCTTAAATTCTTTCGGTGTTGGAGAATGTGTGTTGCTTGTACAAGCATGATTTAAGAAAAGAAGTGGACAAAATGAAAGCTATCGGTCAACAAAACAAACTTAAAAAATAAGAAGCAAAGCACATATTAAAATCCAAATAATACAACTCAGATAAAAAGAACCTAAAAATAGAAAATTAATTATAGGATTTACGAAGTTAGATTAAGCAACTATTTTTAACAACTTACTATTGAAGTGAATTTCATGAATAGTATTTAAATTTATGTGGCACTCTAAGGCCAGAAAATTAAACTAACCAATCATTAAAAGACCCACAATAAAACATGATATCATATAAGAATTTTGTCCTTTTAAAAAAATCATTTAAGTAAAACAAATATCAACAACTATTTCCTAATTTTTTGTATGACCAAAAAATTATTCATTTTCACTTAATGGGTAACAAATTTATTCATTTTTGCCTGATGAAAGTAGTTCCAAACATAACAATACCACAAATTTGTGAACTTCGTTGTTCTTGTTTCTCATGAGGCATGTTTTTCTTGTTCATTACCAAAGAAAATCACCATCAAACATGGAGACTGATTTTTTGGGATTTGTCAAACAGAAAATAGGTAGACTTGAAAATTTTACACACGATGTATCTCAAATTTTATTGGGTTTGAAAAACAAATTGAAAATCCATTATACTATTTCTAAAAAAATGTATCCCTCGTCTCTCTCCTTGAACTACTGTATTAGAAAGTGTGCTGCCAATAAACCAACTCCTGTTTGCCAGAGAGTGCACCTTTTGAAAAACAACTTCTTTCCCATAAATTTAAGTCTCTTCAATTCAACTTGGAGATAGTGTATTGTGAACGGATAACAATACGCTCACAGAACAATATGTCACAGAACAATATGTCGCGTGAAAAAACTATTTTACACAACCTAAATTACAAGATTTCATACTACAACCTAAGTTACAAGCAGATGAATTTATTATTTTGTACACGTTACAAGGAAAAATAGCATGCATATAATACAGTAAAAGATAAAAAATTGAGTTATTCTGTACATTATAATAAGTTTTGACAGCTGTGATTGGTTACTTTTTAACAAAAAAAGAATCAATGGGTGTATATTTGCCTTCTTTCTGCGACAACTTTTGCTTCTTAGATTTGCTTTGTCTAGTGATTCCATCCTTTTGACTCTGGCTGAAAGAACATTTGTTAATACGTTATATTAAAGAACTCCTTAAGCAAAAATGTGAACACATGCCTGCACTCTGTCAATTCCTATCTATCAACTTGCAATTGTAAAAGTTAAAGCAAATTGTAGAAGATAAACATTGTACCTTCGACTCGGAACACATGGTTGGTGAATCCTAGATTCTTCCTTTTGAAGCTTTTCAGCAAGATGAAAATCAGAGTGTTCCAATCTTTCCTCAACAAAACTTGGAGGTAGTTCTATTCCACAAAGTGAACATTTGTAGTCATTCAACCACATCATCGTCGTCTCCTGACAACAAGAATTAACTCTCGCACCCTCCAGTAGCTTAGATTCATTCATCACATTGATGACGTCAAACTGCCCCTGGAAAGAAGTAGATCCCAGCGCTTCTGTAAATCCACTGTTGTGAGAACTTGTAGCATCATTACTAGGTGTTGGTACCTGGTAACACAACAGAAAACACAATAAATTGACAGGAGAACGCTCCTCAAACAATTTCTGAATCCATTTATATATCTGCTACATGGCTAAACAGGTAAGGTAGGGAGAAAGAGAGACCTCTTCTACACTATCATTTTTCTGGACAATACAGCTTTGGTAATCTCCATCAGACAAATAGTTACCAACAAAAGGATCTCTCCAATCAAGTTGACTCGTCTGCCGATTGTCAATGGAAAGATTGGTTTCTGCATCACTGACAAAGTCAAGATCTGCAACATCTGGAAAAGTACTACAATTTCTATTGACATCTCCTGAAGTAATGAAGTTGGTAATGGTCTTCTGTGTAGGATCAGAAGTAGCACTACATTTGTCTCCATTAAACTGAGATACTCTAAGGCCTAACAGAAGAAAAATCTGTTATGTTGACACAGATGAGGCACCAAAGTGAACTCTCATAGTCTATCTGTAAGAAGTAAGTGCCTTTTGATCTTGGCATAGAGCACTGTCTGGATAAATCTCAACAATAACAAACCTAAAAGAAACACATACCTATCAATCTTACTGAAATAGGAAGTTCAGCTTTTAGCAACTTTGTACCATGCTTCAAGATATCCTCGCTCGAGCTGATGTACTTTTGTAAAGTCACAGTTCTGGTCCGAACCTATAGGTTGTGCATTTATTAGTCCTTGAAAGAAAAGTATAGTGGGACAGTAAAATGTAGGGAGACAATAAAGCATTTATAACGGGACTAGAACAAAATTCAAGAAAAACCAACAAATCATAATATCCTAGAGGTTAAGTTAATTTCTCTTCAACAACAGGTGACTCTTTTTTTCCAATCAAGTTTCATACCCAGAGTTGACAAACCAACTAAATTACTCTCGACAATTAGGAAAATGTTAAGAGAAAACAATGTCAAGGCATCAATAACTAGTAATACCTCAAAAGAAGCAGTTTTCAGCTTAAGAGTCAATGTTCGCCCACACAGACCCTCTTTCTGCATGTCGGCCGATAGCATTTCAGCAAGCTCCACTGCAAAAGTAAGCTTAGCATTGTTCATATGCTGATGTGTATGTAGTGAATTTAAGGCTGCAATCCAAATCAATTGAAACTAGGTACTACAAAGCCCAAATAATTGACTAGAGTTTACTGTGACCACATGTACAATCAAACATTTTTCCTTTAAAGGTAAAACGGTAATAGGCAAGATGGATACCCAATTTTTTATGCAATAGCACCTCATCTTCAGTGGCAGAAAATGTTCTTTCATTACTAATACTTTTCCGAGATCTTACTTGGGCAGAATCTTTCTGCCCAAGACCTAAACCTACAGAGCAGAAAAATTCTGCAGCAAATTGACAAAAAGTCACATGTTATTAAAGGAATTCCATAATTAATTTGGAATGGAACATATGATTAAAACAAAAATTATGGTCAGAAAACCTAAATTACAAACTTGCCAAATAGAAGTAGAAAATAGAAGATATATAATTTTCAGAATAGACATCAAAATCAAAATAAATACATAACTTGTATTAAGTTCAGCTGAATTTCCATGTAAATAGGAAATCCACAGGGAGTAAACATAACTTGCACAGTAATAACAAAAGCAACGACTCCTGAACAGATGGCTAACCTGCTGTTGTCTGAGAGAAAAATGCATAAAGGTAGCCACTCTTCTCTAGCATCTGCTCACATGTGTTAATTTCAAAAGCTCCCTTTAAAATATGCTCTGTGACCTTACCAATGCCTCCAATCTGTCAATACCATTCCCGATTATTATCACAAAGTAACCTCTTTTAAAGACAAGCAAGTGCATATAAAACAGTCCAGCCCAAGTCTAGAAAAAACCATTAATTTTGGAATCAGAAAACCCCAATAATTGATGAAATCAGAATACAAAAAACTCAAGCACACCTTTCTGATAGGAAGGGAGGATACAAAGGTCATAACAGCCATGCGGTCATTTGGCAAAACATACTGTCCATTTGGTTTGTTTATGTCTGAACAAACCTATATGAGACTAAAAGTCAATATTGTAAAGTAATATAACATGAAATTTCCCAAGCAGATAAAAAATCACTTCATCTTTACTACCTTACAGTTTATCAAAAAAATAAGTTAGAAAGAAGTAGTATTCCAGATCCTCTGCTTGCCAATATTTGAAGTAGAAAACATTGGCCATGCAAAACGTTGAAACAAAAAAGTAAGATGTGTAAACTCAGTTGTGCTTACATAAAGCTAACACCGCATTAGGTGTCACCAAAAATTTTAATTTACGACTTTTAAAATTGGGTAATGATGGGTGAGGGGGGAGAGTGGGACTGTGCCAGCAAAAATTCAACCAAAAAACCAATAAAAGACAACCATCACGGCCAATTATGAGAGAATTGAGAAGATACACAGAAAGAATTACAAGAAAACGGAAAATGAAAGGGGAAAAAACATGTACGTTGTCCATTCCTAATTAATGTAAAAGTGCATTCCTTAATGAATTTCATTTGAAAACAGAAAACAACCCCAGGCAATCACAAAAGTGCATGCACAGGAGTTAATATTTCAAATGTAACATGATAAGGTGCTTTTGAGAACAAATGGGCTGATAACATGGTCATGAGAAACATGTTTGGCAGATAATATCCAGAACCTTAGCAAGTAAGCGATTTGGTGCCACTCCAGCACTACATGTGAGACCAGTCTCTTCATAAACACCAGCTCTGAGTTCTTGGGCAATCTACATATCCAAATTCACAAAATCAAGAGATTTAATACATAAAAAGTCTTCCATTGTTAATTTAATAACTTACTTCTTCACTTTTGACATTCCTTTCTTTGCAAACTTCAGTTATATCAAGGTATGCTTCGTCCAGGCTACCAGCAATGAAATTGGGATCGTATTTCCGGAAAACTAACAATAATAAGTTTATATCAAGCTAGCATCAATAATTAAAAGGAAAAGTTACAAAATTAATCACAAAAAGAAGAATACCTTTTCTAGTCAAATCACTATAATAAGTATACTTCTTGAAATCCGTTGGGACAAAGATTAATTCTGGACATAGCTTACGTGCAATGAACCCAGGCATGGCAGCACGAACCCCAAACTTTCGGGCCTGTGTAAAGACCAAATCAGGATCAGGAATTCCATACCTCAGTGAGTTTCATGCAGATTAATTTTTCAAACACCCACACCAGATCATTTCAGATTGTAAAATACAGAAAAAAGATATATCAAGATTATAATGCATTGAGAAAGTAAACCTCGTAGTTGGCAGTGGATATCATGGACATGCTCCCAACAGCCATTGGCTTGCCCTGTAATGTAGGGTTACTTAGAGTCTCAACTGCAGCATAAAAAGCATCCATATCTACATGTAACCAAATCCTCGAAAGATCACGCGAAGCTTCTAGCTCAACAATTCTTCTATCAGCCACCTGTCATAATAAAAACTGATACATTACATTAAACTAATATATGTTAAAAGCATTGAAATTCAACGACCTCTCCTTTAAAGAAAGGGAACCAAAAAAATGGGAATTTGTTGGTAAAAAGAGAAACGGGTGTGAGATGATTTCAATATATTACCTTGCGATAGTGGGCCAGGTCTGCTTGTGTGAGCTTAGCACACTGAATTCGCAGGTTCTGAATTTTCTGGTTAATAAAAGCTTCCTTGCGTTCCTCGTTTTGAAAATATTTGGATCCTTTACTCATTTCGTAAACTACTCTCTGAACTTTCTCCTTGTCCACCCCTTCCATTCCTTAACAATATAGCAAAGCAATAGTGTCCATTGAATTCAAATGTGAAATTCAGATAAAAAAGAGCGAATAAGTGTTTGTGAAAGTGAATTAAAGATCAGAAACGAAAAGGAAGGGCACGAGACCTGCTTTAGCGGTTGTGTAAACAGTGTGGTAAGATTGCCATGGACGATCGCCACCATCGCTGCCACCATCGCCGCCGCCACCACCATTCGCTCCCTCCATCGCCTTCCACTTCGCTCCAAACTTTAATTGGGCTTTCTCTTCTCAATTAAGCAATCTATGAATATCAATAAGTATATAATACACTATGTTCCATAATTTTATTAACCTTTACTATCATTGTTTTTACAATGACTATTAGATTCATGAAAAGTTTGAAATATATACATATAGAGGATTAACTCGTCTAATACATCTAATTTGAGTAGAAAATTTTCGGTGGTTGAAATGAATCAAATTGTATGAAATTCGATGTAATCTCATGCATGCACTAGCAAAATCAATTCGGTTTAACCAACCAGTCTATGATACAAATTACATCAGATTTCAATCTTGATGACATTTTAAAATTGTAATTGAATTTAAAATATATTCTATAAATTAATGTCAACGTGAATTGAAATACCAAGATAAAATATTTATCTAAGTTTAAATTTTATTAATTTGATTTTAAATAGTTTAATATTGACTCAACAATCACTTGAAATAAATTTCAAATAAGTTTTTTATTCTGAAATTTGAAGATATATACGCTAAATAAAATTTATTTAAAGAAGTATGAAACAGTTTAAAAAGTTCAAAAAAAAAACAATTTCATTTACTTGATTAGAATTTTTAATCTAAACTTTGGGTTGATAAAACTTAGAGTAAATATTTAATTTAGTTTTTCAAAACTTGAGTCTCGTCGGTCCCTAGGTAATTTTGTCATATAAAATGAGTTTATGAATTTTTTTCCGTTCTACATATAGTTTTTTTTAGTACAATTCTTAACAAAACTCTACATCAAAATTTAAATGTTTAAATGTTATTTTTCACTCTTATGTAATTCCTAGGTAGATGTGAGACAAAGTGACATGAGACTTAAATGCATTTTAAAATATTTTAAAAATTCACTCATACAAGCGATGTTCGATTTGGAAATATGGTAAAAAAAATACAGTTCCAAGAAAAAATTGTACTTTTGCAAAATTGGTGAGGAAATAAATTCAAAATGAGAAAATTATTTTCTCTCTCTCTCTCTCTCTCTTTGAACAATTAGTTTTGTGATTTTGGGTTTGAGTTTATGTGGTTAAAGAAAAATTATGTATTTTAATGAAATCTATCTATGCATGTAGTGTTGTGCTTGATTATGATAGGAGAGATTTGAAAATTTGTGATGGTGTATTGGGATATAAGGTTTTATTTAATATGTGAGGATATTAACTGTATAGATTGAGGGAAAGAAAATTTATATTATGGTTTTAGATTTCATTCAAGGGATATTGTTGGTTCATTCAGTATTTTTATGTCTCCTAACATAAAATACTTGTATGAAAAAGAATTATTATTAATATGACTGATTTAAATTTCTAGTAAGAATATCATTAACAAAAAGACTTATATCCAAAACGAAATTTTTTCAGAAACTCATGTATAAAATTATCATGAGTGAAATTATTATTGATGAACCTATCAAGCCAACACTTCAAACTTTAACTAATTAATTTGGGTATTCACTCATTTACTATAAATAATCTTAAACTGATATGTATTGATCCAATCTCAATTTCTCCAAAAGGGAAAAGTTATACTAGAATAAAATGGTAGATATAATAAGCAAGAAAAAAAATATTTATCTATCTTCTCATGTTCTCCGAAGGCAAAAGGATAACGTAATCACGTCCCGTTGATACACAAAACAACTAATCAAAACATGATAAAATGTTTGTTCTACCTAATTTTTTTTTCATTGACTTCCATTTTTATTTGAATTCAACTTCTCAATAATTTAATCAACCTTAAAATATATATTTTAAGTCTTCTCTTATTGAGAATCTTCTATATGAAATATCTAAGTCTATATAATTTAAATGAATTGACTGAAACCAGACTCCCCCTTGTCTCTGTTGGACTTGTTCTTTACCCATAATATGTGGTTTAAGTTTACGTTAAGGTATAATTGAAAAATAATAGAATTTGTTTCTTGTTGATGGAACCAGGTTAAACTCAACTTGCGATACGTTAATAAATTACAATCTTAAAAGTATTACAGACTAACAAAAACACAATATAATAGAATGGATACAGTCATAGAAACCAGAAGTAGTGAAATAGTGGCAAAACAATTGACATGCGACTATTCTTAGGCTAGGTAAGGAAGAAGTGCAGGTGCATGAGAGTTATAAACAAACATATAAACAAATATACATGATTCATGACCCTGCGGGATCGAAGCAGGACAACGAGCCTCGACTATCAGCCGAATACTCAAAGCCCCTAAACACAAGGAGCAGTTCATAGAACTTCTGTACCCGGAACCAATACCATCCTGGTTTGCAAGTCCCTCAAAATCTGAGCCGAAAAAATCAGAAGCTCAACCATTTCGAGCCCTGCAGCTGAAACAGTATCCATCTTCTCATCAGTGGCTTCCTGATCCCCCCTGTCACTACCCACGCCGTATCCAATGTAACTAATATCTGCCTCAACAGACCAGCTGGTTGGCAAGGAGCTGCCAAGAGCAGTCCTTAAAAGTTCTGCTTCATGAATAACGTCACTAAGGATTTCTGAAACACCGGAAATTGTACCTTCCGAAGTCACACACTCCTTGGCCTAAAAAACATGTGAATACATTTTTACCTTTCAAGTTTCAAAAACTAAACAGGATATGGTTTCTGGTTAAACCGTGCTAAAGAGAACTCAAGTTAAACAATTTCCCTTTATGACCCCTCTTCCCCTGGTCTCCTTCAAATATTAAAATTTTAACAGTTTGAAACAAAACAGCGTGATACCTTTGAAAGAGAGAGACGAAGCCTATGAATTGATGAAGTTAAATGTTCCATACTTTCCATGCTTTCCTTAAGAGTTGCATTTTCAATCTTCATTCTGCTAAACAGAAGTAAACTATGCAAGTAAACAGAAAGCTGAAAAAGAAACACCATACGTAATGCTATCTCAAAATAGATATGACATGCTTTAAAATTTAAACTATCCAGAACCCCAAGGGATCAACTGAGTGGAGTAAGGTAAAATCTTGTGTTTGACAAATCAAAGTATAAGACCCTACTCATCTCCTTGGAGTGAATTAAATGTAAATAAGTCCTCAAGTATTTTGAAATGAAAGGCTTTTTGTAATTGTACCACCTTGGACTAAGGGTATTATCCCTCTACCCTAAAATTTTAATTACCATAAAAACGTAAGTCCAGCCACAATCATCCCTTAATGGAATAAAATCACATAACACAAATTCCCAAATTTAACACATGCCTTGCAAAATCCATACTGCTGCTGGATTGATGATTGAAAGTTTTCCCTTCATTGTTTAAACTACTGTCAACTTCATTTCCACTAACATCCAGCGGGGCAATCCATCGTCTCAAATAGGATTTCTTCAGTAAGTTCTTTAAAGATCCATCTCTTTCACGAGTAACAAGCTTTCTGTCTCCAGTGTTGACCAAACATTTCCCTTGATTAGGTTCCTTACCCAATTTTCTGCACATGCATTAGAACGAAATCAAAATGGCATTCCACATTAAAGGAGAATCTTTTGAAGTAGCAGGAGAAAGAAAGACAAATAAAAGATAAAATTCAACTGATAGCTAATGAATGATGAAGAATCCTTGCTGGTTAAAAAAAGAGAAGTAAATTCAATAAAAATAATATTAAAGGTAGGGATAAAATTCAACTGATAGCTGATGAATGATGAAGAATCCTTGCTGGTAAAAAAAAAGAGAAGTAAATTCAATAAAAATAATATTAAAGGTAGAGAGACATGGATGAACTCTTATTGTTGCATAAATATATTTTATTACTTTGTTTGCATGCAATACAATAAACTATTTTTTATTAAATTTTCAAGATTAAAAAGAAATGCCAACAGTGTGCCAGAAGGGAGAAAGTGGCGGTGTTTGAAGGACAATCAAAGCCAATTAGACATCATAAAGACTTTAAAATTTCTATAGCAATAAGGTGGTGGTTGTTATTGTAGTTTAAAGCAATACGTTTCAGGAAACTAAAAAATAAAGTACACCTTTGAGCTTCATACTTCAGTATCATGAAGATACCTTGTGTTACTTTAAAACCCAAAAAATGAAAATAGTATACTAGTGTAGCATATAAGTTCTTCACACGATGTCCAGTTGCTAACCATAAAGAGTTAAAGACAATCAAAATCATTAACTTGTGTAGTATTTTGCCCAACTTTTCTTTTAGTCTCCTTGCCTTAAATAAGCCGAGCCATAAATTTTTTCAATGAATAAAAGGCCCAATAATAGAACTTTTACGAAAGTTAACTAGAGGACTTCTATTTTTAAGGACAAGGAAAGTAAGAAAAAAAAAATACAACCTTAGAAGCGACACACACGAAAAATAGTAGACAGCAAAGCATGTTAATGCAACTTTATCCTTTAAAATAGTAAAATGACACAAGAACCAGAAGTATAAAAATACTATATTTTTTCTATGGATTTTTTATTAAAGAAAACAGGAACAAATGCTTTGAAAAATATTCACTACAAAATAACAGAGCAACTGCGTAAAAATATACAGTGATGTAAAAGTTATTGAATTAGCAACTGTCATTATTAAAGTAATCATACTCCAAAAGTAATTTATGCTCCTGCTTCAATTGAGCCAATTCCATGAGAGCTTTCACCTTTTCATTAGTAACCTGAAGCAAAAAAAAAAAAAAAAACTTACAAGTAAAAAGCTATTTGTAAACAGTGGCTATATCAAGGATCCTTGCACATATGGTTCTAAAATTTTATTGCTTCGACCCACAATTTAGAGGTACAAAAGTTATTTCTAACATACTATTTATATATCTTGAAGAGGAACATAGCATAGCTTCATTGATGAAACCTGTGAATAAAAAAAAATACAAAAGAAAACAAAAGAAAAGAATATAGTAACCAACAATCCCTGGATGAGTTTAAGTTGGCTTTGGAAAGGCAATCTAAAGTTAAACAAATTGACTGGATCATGCCTAAAGTTAGCTGGGTCAAGGTTAATGGTGATGGTGCTGCTAGAGGATGTCCTAGGCATGTTGCTAGAAGGGAAATTTTCAAAGGTAGAAGAGGGGAGTTGGGTATTAGATCCTCCTTTTATGCTAAGTTGATGGCCACCATTTATGCTAGTGAGATTTCTAAAATAAAAAACTACAAAAGAATCTGGCTTGAGTGTGAATCTACATTGGTTTGTCATGCGTTTGAGAACCCAAAAGTTGTTCTGGAAGCTGAAGACCCGTTGGCAGAAAGCTCTAATCACATGCAAAGCTTTGGAATTTAATTTTTCCTGTATTTTTCGCAAAGGAATAAGTGTTCTCATGCTTTTTCTAACTTTGGTGTGGATAATAGACTTGATTTCTTTTGGTTTGACAATTTACCACACATTAGGTTTCATTTCTTTAGGACTCGCTTAAGCCTCCCCAAATTCAGGTTTTGTTAGTCATTTGGAGGTTGTATCTTTTTCTTGCATGAGTTTTGGCCTGTCCACTCATGCCTTTTTGTATCTTCTTTCTTTCTTTTAACGATGGTTCGTGTGGTAGCAAATGATTGAGGGAACTTTAAGGTGGCAACCTCGGTGATGATAAATTTCATCCTGATGCCAGACATGTTTTATAAAAAAGTAAAAATAAAAAAACCAACAATCCGGATATTGCAAACAAATAACTAACATTCTTCTCGAGATAGTCCAAATAGTACACATATCACAACCATAAATCATTTTCCAGACCCTACTAGCACCAAGCAACCGGAATATCAGTAATCGCAATATTCTAAGTGTTACAGACAAGTACCTGCAACAAGTTCCTCTGAAGTTCTTCAGTTTTTCCTTGTAGGGCCGAATTCACATTTCTCTCCAATAAATGTCTTTCTTCCTGCTGTGATAAAAGCAATAATGCAGAAACCTGAAATATAAAGCATGGTAAATATCAGAAAGCAAGATCACAGGAAATTGGAAGCACAAATATCCTGATTAGTGATGAGAAAAAAAGACACTAAATACACAAGATTTTTAACAAACGTGAAGATGGTAAAAATACCTTCTCTTGTAAAGCCATTGCTAAAAAATCAGATGCGTCACCTTCTAAACCAGCACCCACTGACAGTGCCCTAGGACTGTTCCTCTGTGAAAGAGTAATGAAAAAATTAATGAATACCCAAGCTTGCATCTTGTAACTATCGACACATATCAGTAAAATGAAGACAGACTGTAAACTAAACCAAGTTAAGACATGTATGTTGCTACTTTTATAAGAGCACTGCCATTATTATACCATCATAATTAACTCGTTTAAATTTAAAAATAAAAACTAAAGAATTTCTTTATTATATTAAACAATAGTTTATTTTACTGATAGAATACATTGTAAAAGCTGTAGGAAAACCTACTGCATTCTTTGTTACAAGGCTGGCCTGTTTTCAGATTGGAAGTAATCAGGTGAGCATGAGAGTATTAAATCTGCCCAAATATCGCTTAAACATGGTCGAGCTGGTCATATCGTCCTTGAAAGTGACTAGCCCAATGTCAGCTTGACAACTATTGAACTGATTAAAAAGCTCATTTTCCTAGAATTTTATGCAATTCTTTTCCCTCGACATCTCTTCTTCTTAGTCCACTGTTTTAATTTGTAATTGTAAGTGTAATACTATAATATTTTAATTCTGAACCATGTAAATCTTCAAGAAAAGTATGTTACAGTACGTCTGTAACTTGCAATATTAAATAAATCATATTCCTTTACTACACTATGCACTATCTATAGCTCTACAAGTCACAAATTTCTAAAAGTGCACTATTCGCTATTAACAAAAATGAGATGTCCCTTTGTAAAAGAGGTTCATTATTAGCACGGAGTTTCAAACCTTGGACACTGAGACAGGTGCAGCTTGAGAGCTTATATGTATATCAACAGCTTCAGATACTTCTAGTTTTGCATCTCTTTGAGGGGTCAAATTTGGTAAGGTACTCCGGCTATTTTCATCAATCACATTGATTATGGATTTAATAGTGGATTCTCCATCACCAAGTAAATTCAAAATTTCATCCCTACACTTGGAATGATACTGTTTCAAGTCTGCTATGCCATTCTCAACCACTTTGTCCATATAAATCTGCAAATAAGCCATCGGAATCCAGAATAAACAGATGTATTAAAATGTCACTTTTATTCCAAATTTTGAAAGTACTCACTTGTTTCTTTTCCAGTACGTGGACTCTCTTCTTCAAGTGATTTTCAATTTCCAAGCCCTAAAGCATCCAAAACAGATAAAGAATAACTGATAATTGAAAAATAAGGTTAACTAGGCAGCTATAAGCTGATAACAGAGATAAATTAGATCATACCACCCTCAGTTTATTTTGAAGATAATCCATGGAATTCCTAAGTCTCTCCAGCTGTTCTTCTAATGCACTCTGTCTGAGAAAGTGTTATTCATAATATCTACAGAATATATAATCTCAATACAGTAATCTCCTATGTAACAACAGTTATCTGTTATCACATAAGTAAATAGCATGCCAAATTAAACTACGTTCCAAAGGATGTGGTGAGTTTTAGCATGTGTCATGCTGGATAACATACTGAATAACCAGCATAACATAAGGAATACATAACCTGATAATCAATTAAAGAGAATATCAGGGTTTCGAAATCTTACAACGTATTTAGAGGTGGAAGCATCATTGAAACTCCACACCTCCTCAGGGTCACCCAAAAGGCATGCACATTTCTCATCCCAACTAGTATCTTCAAATTCCTTCACAGAATGTTGTCTGATCTGAAAGAACTTGTTAATTACCTGAAATTCATAAAAATATACAGAGAGACCCAAAAGTTGAGTCATGTATTTAAGATCCATTAAATGCCACGACAAATATTTTGTTATAAATTGCGTAATGAAGAAATCGATAGGAAATATGCACGATAACTCGTTTTCAAGTATTACTTTTGTATCCTAAGAAAACATTGGATAAGCTTTGTACTGACTAACAAAGGAAATAAAAAATGAAAGATAGAGTCACAGAGAGGGCAGAGCGAGAACAATACTTTCATGAAGTCTTCATTTTGCTTCATATGTACTGCTTGCTCAATCTGCAGAGCATCATTAAATTCCTTTAGTTTAAGACAATCTGCGGTGAGCTCCTCTACCCTGTGATGAAGATAGATTGCAAGTAAAATAAAAATGTTTTCCCACGCAAACATATCCTAAATCCATAAAAAAACAAGATCATACAGAACCGAGGTATAGGAAATCATATAATAGGAACATAAGTTTTAACCTTTCAATCTTGCTCAAGAAATTACCTTAGAAAAAAAGCAATTAAAACCTCTAATAGAGAGCTCATATGGCCCTCCATATAAAGAGATCAGACACACTAGCAACTTGCAAGAACAGTTTGAATTGAAATAAATGTAGACTATATGAAAATACAACATCCCAATTTTGCCATGTAAGATGAATAAATCACTTAAAAAATGGAAAACCATAGGTGCGAAAAAGTAAAACATGTCTCTTCTGTTGGCCATAGTTGTTATAATTCTTGGGTGGATCTCAGTGTGTTCGTCCACTAGCTTCTTTGTTACACCAAACATAATCTAGCAACAAGTGCATCGTGTCATCATCATCTACTTACATAAAATAAAAACAGGATCTTTTTTCAGATCTCCTAAGACACCTATCTTTCTATTTCAGCTTTCCTTGGTGATTATTAGTTATTGATATGCAAGCACTAAAATGACACAAAGATTGAGGATACCTCTGTTGGATGCCATGTATTTGTTGCAACATTGTCTCCTCGTTTTCTTTGGCCTTTTCAGCCTGCTAATATAAAGAGGAAATTAGAAAATATAAACTACAAGAAAATTTACAAAGTACTGAAAACAATATTTTTAAGGAAAATGGCCAATATTGTAACCTCAATAATTGCTTGATCCCTTTCAGCGAAAGCAGTAGCCATACAACACTGGAAAAATTTTACTTGCTTCTCAGCTTCCATGTTCTGGATGTTAAATTTGAAGTCATTAGTAACATCATTCCTCGTGGACAACTAAATCAAAGTACAAACCAAAACCATAAACCTCACAAGTCACATCAGTCAAAACACGTCAACTCTTTCAACAAACTATAGCATGATCACGATTAAATTATAAATTGGATTAAGAGTTTTTCCCATCAAGCTCTCACCATAATCCATTATAAAATTTTCAATTAAAGTATATAAAAATTCAGACAAAAATAAATGTAATAATTTTGCATCCAACAACTCTCCACATGTTGCTAAAGCGGGACAACAATTCCCCATGCAATCTCAAAGCTAGAGTGCAAAACAAAATGAAGAACAACGGGTGAGGAGAAAGAGAGACCTTTGAAACCTCAGCATTGTGCAGATCTGCAAGTTGACCCTGAATATAGTAAAGTAAATATGTAAACAAAATAGAAGGAATTTTAAGCAAGCAAGCAACAAAGTCAAAATATTCAATAACTCACTTTAATTCTGTATGCCTCAGAAAGCTCCTCTTGCAGATTTAGATTTTCCCTTGAGCAAGCAGCCAACTTCTTTTTCAAACTCTCAATCTCCTGCTCCAATCCAGCTGTCCTAATTGGGCATAGATTTGAATATAGTGGATATTCTTTGTTGGGATTAAGAAAAAACATTCACTGTATGTAGATTGCCTTAGGAATAGGAAAATAAACAGATACCTTTGAAAATGCATTCGGGTAGCCACAGCAAGATAGCCAGGCCCAGCTTGCTGCATGCATAACTGTTCGATATCCTTGTGTAATTCATCACGCTCTACAAAATTATACACTTTGTAAGTTCAATAACTGTAATAAATGACTTCAATGCCAAGCAAGAGTTTACGGGAGACAACAGTTCAAACAATTCAACATCAGTCTAGTGTTCTTACTAAACCTAAAACGACCCATTGTACGATAGTTAAATTAACATGTAAAAGAAAAAAAATGCACATACCTTGTTCCAGTTGTTTTATACGAGCCAACAATGATTCGTCATCTGTACTCTCTGCCATTCTGGGGGAAAAACTATTAAACCAACAAAATTTGAAAACTCTGATTACTGTCAAAACCCAGAGCTTGTAGTTTATACCATCGAATAAAACACAAAAGATTCACAAAGAGAATCAAACCAAATTCCAAGCACTTAAGATTGCAGTTGAAAAGCTAAATCCACTAAGCCTTTTATACTCAAATGAAGAACAACAACTAATGAGTTTATATAACGGTTCATATTGAGTTTATATAAGAATGAAGGATAGCAGCAAAATTTCACCAGGCAATTATACGACGGGTGATGGATCCTATATTACAAAAAATGCACCAAAAAGGGAGTTCTATTTGCTGAAAATTCTGCAAATTACTCCATAAAAGGGTATAAGGGGCAAAAACCAGGTGTCAATACATGAATTGGGTTAATTTCCTCCGAAACCGGAAATATAATGAAGAAGCACAATCCTGTACTCCCAATCCCAACACACGAACCTTATTGTACAAAATCTATAGTAAATGGTAACAATATAATATGAATAAGGATAATTAAAAAAACAAAAAAATTATGAGAGCATAGAAATGACCTGGAATTGGAAAAGCGAGAGAAAAAATTGAAATGAAGAGCTTTCAAATCGCCGATAAAGATGAGCAAACTCGAGCGATTTCTGAAATTTTAGCAGCTTCGGTGAGAGGTTTTCGTAACAAATGGGAAAAGGAAGGCGATACTACAAGAAACACCAATTAAGGCCTTGGTTTAAGATAATCTTATTCTGTTTTATTTTATTCACAAAACCTGTTTACTAGAAATTAAGAAAAGAGTCATGACCGTGTTGATGACTCTTTTCTAAACCCTTTCTTCTTTTTCCTTAGGAAAAAACTGAGAGGGAAGACAATTTATAGAAGTTTTCATGACATGTAAATGGGATGCTTTAAAATTTTAATTGTACCTTCTTTAAAATCTTAAAATGGGCTACTTTTTAGTTTTATTTTTACTTTACTATCTAACAAAGATAAAGATTCAGGTTTCAATTTATATTAAAGAACAGATATGATGTCAACATAATTTTCTCTGAACTAAAAACATTTATCCCATCTGATGTAAATATTTAGTTGTAACTTAAATATAATATATTTTTCACATAAAGTCTCTTTCATGTATACTACACAAATCTATATTAAAAAAATGTAAACAACATATTATTCAAAACACGCTTCCAATGATATTTTTAACCATTAATTAAAATCCATAAAAGATTATTTATTTTTTACTTCCATGACTTATTTAACAAATTTTTTTCTTTAAGTTTTATAGTTTACAATATATATATATATATATATATATATATATATATATATATATATAAATACTTATTTAATTTCTGATAGTCTTATATCTCTTAGAATTAAGATTAGGAATAATTTAAATACACTTTTTCTTCTTAACTTTTTCAAAACAATTTTTAAAGACAAAATCTTGACAAAACTTCAAAATCAACAATACTTTAGATATATATTAATAAAATTCATCCACCACTGTGTTTAGATATCTAATTAAAATTGTTGTTAAATTTTTAAAAATAAAATAATATTAATTAAGATTAAAAACAAAAACATATTATTAATAATAACAATTATTAATAAGTTATAAAATATACTTCTCATTATAAATTATCTATAATTTATAAAATACACTTCTGTTCAAAAAACAAATGAAAAGTAAGAAATTTTGTTCTCTTGATATACCAGTTTGAGCCTAAATTGTTGTTGAAAAAATAAGGTATATTTATAGTTACAAAATTTTGAACAATTGGTATTTATAAGCTTATACAAATAATTATTGGTACTAACTGAACTTGATTACCATAGTGTGAATAACTGCTATAAATAAAAGTATATAATATTTTGTTTTGTCATTTATTACTTTCATTTTAAGCATTTCAATTGCTAAATACTTTATTTATTGAGTGCCTTTCAGGAATTTAATACTCAAATAAAAAAATGTACTTTTTTTTTTGCTTTTTACTAAATAGTTTGAAGTTCTCTGTTGTAATTTCTTTTTCATTTTTATTCAACAATAACTGCATATTAATCGTTTATATGTAAATTAGTAAAATAATAATAAGGGGTACCCTTGTAAAAAAATAAAATTTAGAAACAATAAATAAAAAAATCTAAAAGATGTCACATTAAAAATAAACAGACTGATTACATCACTTCATTCACACACCCTTGTGCCTTTATTCCTTAATGTTGCACTTGAACTCTTTGACAAACCCAATACAATTTCAGTCCAACCATTTTATAAAACAGTCTAGGAACCTATAGTTGGGGAATAGAATTATTACCTACTTGGAGTTTAAACCTTTTGAACTATAATATGTGTTGGAAAAGTAAAATCTATAAAGCATACATAAAAGAATAATACAATTTCAATTTTGGCATGAGTTCATACAATATGCATATTATTGGAAAGTATTTGTACCATATGGGCAGCCGACCCGCCCGACCGGTAAGTGTTTTTTGGTGGCATTAGGTACGTCACTTCCCGATAACCATTTTATATTAAATATATAAGTGACAGGAGTAGTTGTGTAAAAATAGAAAATATTATAAGTATAAAACTAAAATCATAATGGAATAGGATGGGCCAAAACTCTTCATACTCCGTACTGCTTCTTCATGCACCTCTGTATCATCTTCTTGTACCTCCATAATTTTTAAAATTATAGTAATAGACATGAGCAAATTACAAAAATATCCCTGTTGCTATAAACTAAGGTTTTAAACAGAAGAGGAGTAATACAGTATAGTTTTAAACGGAGGTGGAAAGTGTGGTAGTGGTAGGAGGTTTCGACGATGCTGGAGTGGCGGATTGAAGGTGCTTTGGACGGCCGTCGGTCGGAGTGGGTGGCTGAAAAACAACGAGAGTCGTCGTCGTCAAGGTATTTGGTATCCAGTTTTCGGTTTTTCAAGGATTGTAGAAACCGTAAGAATTTTATATTTACGGTTTCTATAAGTCGTAGGTTTAAAATCAAGATATTAGACACTAACGGATTGTAGAGACCGTAGTTAAATCAACATTTATAAGAGCTTACGGTTTATACAACCCGTAGGTGTATAGGTGTGTAACAGAAGTCTACGGATTGTAGAAATTGCATATCAGATTTTTTTTCTCTTCTGCGGTTTGTACAAACCGTAGAACAGTAGAAAATTTTTTTCTCTTTTGTGGTTTGTACAAACCATAGAACAATAAAAAAAAAATTCTCTTCTGCGGTTTGTACAAACCGTAGAATAGTAGAAAATTTTTTTCTCTTCTGCGGTTTGTACAAACCGTAGAACAGTAGAAAATTTTTTTCTCTTCTGCGGCTTGTACAAACTGCAGAACAGAAAAAAAATTTCTACTGTTCTACGGTTTGTACAAACCGCATAAGAGAAGTTTTGAATTACTGACGTTTTCTACAAACCGTAGAAGAGTTTAACAGTAAAAAAAAAAAGTCCACCACCACCGTCTTCCGCCACCAATCCACCACAACTACCCTCTACAATCTAAAATTAAACTTACAATGATGCTTATCTTCCTTTCAATTGCTTAAATGGGTGCTAAAATGATGCAAGTAGAGGTTTGTGGGTTGCGGTTCGTGAAAATCGTGAGAACCAACACTAGCAACTAGCAACCAAAATGCACTCAATGTAGATCTACAGTGGCAAAGTGGGACACAAGCACTGACAGTGGAGGTGGAGGTGCAGCCGTCGTCGGTGGAGTTTGAATGGGTGCAGTGGAGTTCGAATGGGGTGCAGGCAAAGTGGAGGAAGAAAGGATGTGAAGGGTGGTGGAGGGTATTATGGAGTATGAAATTTTTTTAAAAGGGTTAAACGGTAAATTTGCCTAGACTATGGAGGTGCAGGAAGATGATATGGAGGTGCAAGAAGAAGCAGTCCATACTCCAATATAATGCTATAAATAGAGGTCTAGCAGTCCATACTCCAATATAATGCTATAAATACAGGCCTACCTTTAGTAAGGTATTTCAAAACAGACTGCTTCTTCCTGCACCTCCATATCATCTTCCTGCACCTCCATAGTCTAGGCAAATTTACCATTTATCCCTTTTTAAAACATTTCATATCCCATAATACCCTCTACCACCCTTACATCCTTTCTTCCTCAACTTTGTCTGCACCCCGTTCCCAAGCCACCGCACCCCATTCGACGGCGGCTGCACCTCTCCGAAGGTAAGTATCATTGTAAGTTTAATTTCAGATTGTAGAGGTAGTTGTGGTGGATTAGTGGCGGAGGACGGCGGTGGTCCAATTTTTTTTCACTGTCAAACTGTTCTATGGTTTGTAGAAACCGTAAGTAATTCAAATTTTCTCTTCTGCGGTTTGTACAAACCGTAGAACAGTAGAAATTTTTTTTCTGTTCTACGGTTTGTACAAACTGTAGAAGAAAAATTTTTTTGTACTGTTCTACGGTTTGTACAAACCGCTGAACAGAAAAAAAATGTTCTACGGTTTGTAGAAACCGTAGAAGCATTTGCATTTTTTTCACTTCTTACGGCTTCTACAAACCGTAGACAAAAAAATGTTCTA
>Ga0209489_103788_pt1 | contig 28885 bp, 16 predicted proteins | sample SiratrowhiteBW_FD_187527 | JGI IMG/M metagenome (GOLD analysis project Ga0209489, IMG submission 187527) | Root nodule microbial communities of legume samples collected from California, USA - Siratro white BW (SPAdes) (version 2) | ecosystem: Host-associated > Plants > Roots > Nodule | place...
TTTTTTTTTTTTTTTTCCATTTCTTCCTAATTTGGATCAAGTGCTAGACGAGTTCTTCCTGCATCCTAATATGTTCTTCCTGTCCCCTAATAAAAAATTTTAATATAACAATTGTTCTTATATAAAAATCGGATGACACCCCATCTAATTGTTATTTGAAAAAAAATTGACAATCGGATGACACCCTCATTCGGTTGTATGTTTTTTAAATGACAACCAGATGAGGATGTCATCCGATTCTCATTTAAAGGTAATTATGGTATTAAATTTTTTTATTAGGGTGCAAGAAAAACGTATTAAGGTGCAGGAAGAACTCGTTCAAGTCCTATTTTGGAATTGTAATTTGGGCTCCATAATTTTGACTTCAAGAGATTATATTACTAAAATATTTTTCACTACCCGTGGTTCACACTGAAAAACCTACCAATAACAAGAATACACTTATCCAATTCCAAATGTTTTAAATTGGAGAAATCCAAATCCACTTTAGTCACCCAAACAAACAAATTGGGTGGCTAATAATAAAATAATGAATTTACCGATCTATGAAGAAATATTTTATATTAATATAGTTTCTATTTCATTTAAAAAGAATCATTACTAATAGTTTTAAAGCGGTAACCTTTTGGTCTTTAGTAAGGATTATATTTTATATTACCTATACAATTCTTGTAGAGAATAATTTTGTTTAATTATTTTCTATAATTTCCAAAAGCAAAAGAATAGTATTTAAAATATTGATAGTTTTTACAATAATAAAGATCACTTTATATATTACTATTAATCCTTCGATTGAAAGTCAGATAAGTAATAATAATAATTGAATATTATATATTTTTTTGTTTATTTATATTATTTCAATATACTTGTACTTTTACGGGTATTTATTAACGATTTACTAAACTAGATTTAAGTACTTTTTAATATTTAATTAAAATAAATTAATTTATTTCATCGTTATTATTGACGTGATTTTAGTATTTTTTTTTTATTTTTATTTTACTCCTTACACTTAAGAAAACGTAAGCGATATGATGAGTTTAATTTGGATCACTTTAGCTATCAATTTATTTCGGTCGCGATAGTCATATTTCAGGGAGGAAAGTCGGTGACTAATTCATAAACCTATTTAACCATGATATTTTTACAAAAAAAAAAAAATATCATTTTGAAACAATTTTACTAAAATAATTTCATCACAAATTTTGTTCTTCTTGTATGTCTTAATGTTTTATGGAAAAAATTTAAAGTTCATTCCATACAATTTTAAAATTATTTTTAATCCTAAAAGATAGGATTTATAAATTAATGATTATGATCATGCACATGTAATTTTCCTTGTCCAATTACATAATCATTCGAATCAAGAATCTATTTAAACTCCTGAAGAAATTGCTTTCACAAATAGACAAAAAGAGTGTTGTTATTGAAATCGTAAAAAAAATGCAAAGGTTAATTACATGTATCTTGATTCTAAGTAGTATTTCGGCCACATAATACCCCCACCTCCCGGAAAAGATAAGAATCAAAATGATACCCTTTTCTTTTTCTCTCTCGTGTCATTCTTCACATCTCTCTCTTCTCTTTTAATTTTCACCATTCATATTCCATCTATTTCAAAATCTAATCAAGTCCCGCAATAATTGAGGATTTTAGAACGATTTCAAATCAATCAGAATCTCAAATAAAGTAAATTTATATTTGCTTCAAAGATCCTTTTTCTCTATTTTCCGTTACGTTTTTATCATCAATATTGATGGGAACAGTTGAGAGAAGTGTTCCTCTCAACTTGATTAAGGTTATACTAAAAGTTGGTGTTATTTGAAAAACTTGTTCTTGATCTCTAAAGTTGGACTAGTATTATTGTCTGATCGAAGAATTGATAGAGGATCGTTGTCTGAGGTAAGGGAAGCTAGTAACTTATTTTTATACTATTTAATTACTTTTAAATAGAACTCAAGGATTTTGAATATGTGATTATCAGTGCTCAAGTCTTTCTTGCAGGTCTGACTGGTCCTTGAACACTGAATAAGTTTGATTATCTTGATCTTTGTGTGATTAATTGACCTTATTTGAGTAATGATGTTAGAAAATAGCATACAAGAATCTTTTTATGTTGTTTGATGGATTGAATATGACTTGTGATAAAACTTTGATATGTTTTAAAAGCTTGAGATCAGTTATTGAATAAAATATGCCTTTATGCATGATTGATTGATGAATTGTTTTTGAAAGAACGTGGATTGTTTTGATTTGGAAAATGAGTTTGATGAATCTACTAGATATATGTTGTTATAATGTCAAAGATATTTTCGAAATGATATTTGATGATTTAATCATTAAGTATTTTTATAGTTGTGGAAAGATTCTGGCACTCTATTATTTCTGAATTGAATGGGTATTGATGTTAATGATTGAATGATGAAGTTGATGTCATACATTTGAGATAACGTATGAGTTGTGCTTGTTTGTGTACATTAAGTATAGCACGCCTATGTTTAACAGAGATCTTCTAGCTTCATTGATGATTTAAGTCATGTAGACTGAGATATCAAGTGGTGAGAAATTGGTGAGGGAGTTCATACACACCGAGACCGCTGGTAAGACTCAGTATTGGATGTTTGAACTTACTCTGATCCTTTCTCTTAGATTCGAATGACAGTCTAAGTCTTGGGTATTGGATTAGTCTTTTCTCTTAGATTGACAGGTAATCTAAGTCTTGGGTATTGGATTGATCATTTCTCTTAGAATTGCTGAACCTAAGTCTTGGGTATTGGATTAGATGTTAGAGTCTGGTGGGACATACTTAATGGATCTTCCGGAAGACGATAGGTTCATGTGTGACCTATATGTGTGATATGGTCTATGTGTGCCCGATATGTATGATGTGGTCCATGTGTGGCCGTTGGATATGATATAGTCTATTTATGTATGATGTTTAATACTCGAAATGGAAATATATTTAGTATTGAAATGTATATGTTAATCTTTTAAGAAATTTTTATGAATAACTGATATGATTTTCATTGATTATATTATAAAATTTTATTTCCACTAGCTTACCCTTGTTTTTTTTGTTGTTTTATAAACTGTGATGATTATAGTATGTATATGAGCAGATAAAAATGCAGGTATAGGAATATGTGAAAAATTGTAAACTTTATTTAAATTTTGTTTTCCTTTATTGGATTCACTTGTATGTTAAATAATATAAATTTTTTGGATGTTACAACAATGATGAAACCCAAATAAAATATTTTAATGTCATATGGAGCTCGTGGTGATGACTCAGTATTTCTGGTAGTTAACTTGCTTTTTTTTTTTTTTTTTACATACGCACAACAATAATTATTTTCTTTTTGTACAATAATTAAATAAGTTTTTGGTATTACATTTTTATAGAAAAATTTAGATATTTATTTGACCGCAAGTGCATCTCGTATCTAATATTTACAAAATAATTAAAAATAGTTACAATCTCAAATAAATTTTAAGTATATATATATATATATATAATCGCAAATAACATCATTTTGTACTTAATTTTCATTACTTAAAATGTTTTATACGATTAATAGAACAACTATTTTTAGATATAAAAATGATCGCATACATCATATAATACTTAAATATTTTTTCGATAAGAAATCAAGAATATATTTTTCTCCAAAAATTCAAAAACTAATTTATTATCAATGAATATACACTAGATTCACGTGCTTATTCCTTCTTACAATGCCACAAATATAGCCAGTATCTACTAACAAAGCCATTTTTCCCTTATCCATCACTTTATTTATATACAAGATACTTTTGGAACGGTGTGTCCAATAATCCCATTAGCAACATTCTTGCAAAAGGCATAGTCTTGTTTAGTTGATTTTGAGACAATGTAAATTTCATCTTGAAACAACCAGATGGGCTACAGTTCAAGTTAATTGCCTTCTCACTAGCAGAAGTGCCTTTGAACCTACGATATGTCACTTCACTCACCTTCACTGCATCTTCCTATTTCCACAAATATTTCAAATCAGTGATGACGAATAATTGTTGAAATTTGTATGAAATAATAATGTGAATGCAAAGTCAAGATCATACCCCTTCCTTTGAATCTTTAATGCCATAGTACTGGTCTATGATAATTGAATTCTCAACATTTTCTAGTATGATTCACTCATACGTGATCTTTCTTGCATAGCCTGATCCACCCTGCATCAAATCAGACATTTTAAAGATAACAATTAAATTGATATCATGAGATAGTAATATGAAATTATTTAAATTATTGACGAGATAAATTTATTGAAAACATTTTAAATTTGTCAATAAATTAATTAATTGTATGTAAATTTATTAACAGATTTTTAAATTCGTCAATAATTACTTATGAACTTATAAATCTATTAATAAAATCATTGATAAAAATATTTTATCGATAGATTGTCAATAAAATTCTATTGGTAATTTAAGTTTTTATTATAATAAATATTTTAATAAAAGTTAACAAAAGTGTTATGTATGAAGAATTATATATATCAGTTACTCACCGGCCATGTCTTATTCTTGCTCCATTTGTAGTGTCAGTGAAGGTGCAATTCCGTACGTGTACTTCTTCAACTGTCTCATAGGATTTATTTTTACCAAGGCTTCCAATGCTGAGTGATTCAGACATGTTTCATTAGATGTCATGCACAGTTCTATCAGATATTTAACTTTATTAACCCATGAAATTTTTAAGTTGAAGATATGACTTGCATATATTTGAACTTCTAGTTAGGTCTAATTCACATGAGAAAATTCGAATAAAGTGCAATGTTAAAATATATGATAAAATTTACAAACCTTATCCCATGGCCTCCACGGCAAAATATGTTATTTGCATTGATGTAAGAAGAACCACCGTTGACGGAAATACAATCATCACCTATTTATAAAGACAAGTATTAAATTGTAATATTTGATATACTTTAAATATTTATTATGTACCAATAGTTTCAAAGTAGTTAAATTAAGATTATGGATAAAATCGTCAAGAACTCCCAAAATCATCAAAATCATAAATAGTAAAATGATAACAAAGATGGTAAATTTTACTTTTTTTTAATATATATATATATATATATATATATATATATATATATATATATATATAATACGTCCTTTTATCAACAAATAAAATTAATAAAAGAAAGTATTTAAAGGATATTTCAAGAAAATAGAAAAAACTACTTTAAAATTTATAATTAAAATTAGGTTATATTGATTCAAGAAGGTGAATGTTGGAAGATTTCGAGGGGAAACACTAAGAAGATCACTGAGCCAACATATAAGGGAATGACACCATCTTCAACCCAAAACCTTAAGGCATTGGGTTTGTGGGTCTTCTTTCATTTGGGTTTGTGGGTCTTCTTTCTTATATGTTGCTCAACTTTTTCATTCCTATCCAATGTGGGACTTAGACTCACACTTGAATACCTAACAATCTCCCCCTCAAGTGTGAGTCCCTCCTCCACATTGATACATGAAATCACCATCAGGAAGACTTTTCGATATAGGGTCAAATTGTTGGGAGAATCCGAGGGGGAAAATACCGGAGAATCCATACAAGGGAATGACACAACCTCCAACCCAAAACCTTAAGACATTGGGTTTTTGGGTCTTCGTTCTTATATCTTGCTAAACTTTTTCATTGTTATCCAATGTGGAACTTAAACTCATACTTAAATACCTAACCGTAAATAATTAATACATGCAATCACACACATTTTTAACTATTTGTTTGGTTTACCATCTCAAAATTATAAATATATTTTAAACACTTTCTCCGTGTTATAATAAAATTACCTAATTATAAAAATATTCATATAAGTAAACTTTAAATTTTAATTTATTAGGTTTGTATCTATTTATATACCATTAATTTTGTCTGTAATTAATGTGAGATTTCCAAGATAATATTCTTGTTAATTTACCTGTTGCGAGAGTAGAATCTTCAATTGCTATATTTTTGGAACCAGAAATATCAAAGCCATCAGTATTAGGACTTTTGGGAGGAGCATTCATATTGATTTGAGAGAATAATGCTCCATCGCAGCCATTTACACATATGTGAGCTCCAGGGCTGTTTCTCGTACTCAGAGATTTCACATTAAGACCATTACAAGAATGGAAACGTAAGGACTGCATCACATTCATATCAAAATTTTCACTAATAAGGCATTGAGATTAAGAAAAAAATCTTAATCAGATTGCTAAATAAATAATTAGTAAATGATGAATGTGATAAGAAACACATTGAAAAGTAGAAAAAGAATTTGATATATCATACTGTTGGCCGTTTACACTCTTTACATTCCCACCAAGTAGAACCCTTTCCATCAATGATTCCTCCATCAGCCTCAATTGTTAGTCCATTTACATATAATATCTGAATCCAACTCAAAGAATCACCAACCCATTCATTCTTAGATGGAGCAACTATTTTCCCTTCAAACTGCAGCAAAATTGGAGAAAAATAAAACAAAAAAGAAAAACGATCACACTTTCAACATCACATGGATAATAAATTTTGATAGATGTTTCTTATAGAAAATGGTTTATTTGAGTTGGTTTTCTTTCTTCAAGGTTGGTCACCAGTTAAAAATAATAAATAAAGAGTTTAAGTACTTTTCAATTTTGTTTTAGTCTCATATATGAACGAATAATCTATACAATAAATATTTCAATCAATGGCAATAGTTGGATATTTAGTAAATTTTTGTTAAATGTGATGAATAATTTATGTGATTCATAAAACACATACCAACACTCCTAAAATAATGTATTAACTAAAATGATTTTAGTTATATATGATCATTGTGATACTCAAAACAATCACCATTTCTGTTAATGAAAAAGATTCATTTTGGTATTTTTACACCTTATAATGATGTTATCAAATGATGGTTGATGATACCTTAATGCCAATATTTTTGGCCTTGCATGGACCATTTAGGGTTAATCTTTTCACCAAAAATGTTTTGCTTGAAGGTATGAGTAGAGTTGCTGGCCCTTCCTCTCCACACACACCTTGCCATGCTTTTAAAATTGCCTACAATCAATTAGAACACATATAGTTAAGGATATATACAAAAAATATTACAATTAATTAAATTCATAGATTGTATTACAATTAAATTTTACAATTAAATACATTCATAGATTGTTGAGAAAATAAAATCAAATCTTGCATTCATTTTACAAGCTTGTATTATAAAGTTGATTAGAATCAAACTAATATTAGGATGATATTAAAGTTTAATTAAAGTGAAAGCTTGTTTTTGAAAAAATCAGTTTTAAAATAAACCATATATTTTAAATAAATTGGCTTTATTTATTTATTTCAAGGTGAAGCAAAATCAAGAACGAAGAAAGCAACAAATATAGATAAAGTGAGATAGAGAATAAGAAAGTAAAAAACCATATACATTTGAATCATCACTTGTGCCATCACCATGAGCTCCATAGTCCATCACATTAAAATATTTTATTTGGGTTTCAGCATTGCTGCTCAGACACAATGTGGCTGAAATAAAACCTATAATCAAGATACAACTCATTACTTTTGCATTTTTAACAAATTCAAGAATAACACTTTTTTTGCCTATTTGTGAAAGCAAGGAGTTTAAATAGATTCTTCATTTCAATCATTATGTAATTGGAAAGGACAAATTAAATGTGCATGATCATAATCATTAATTTATAAATCCAATCTTTTTAGGATTAAAAATAATTTTAAATTTGTATGGAATGAACTTATAATTTTTTTTCCATAAAACATTAAAAAAAATACAAGCAAAAACAAAATTTGTGATGAGATTATTTTAGTAAAATTATTTCAAAATGGTATTGTTTTTTATCTCTATAAAAATATCATGATTAGATAGGTTTATGAATTAGTCATTGGCTTTCTTCACTGAAATATGACTATCGCAATCGAAAAGAATTGATCGTTAATGTGATCGAAATTAACAAAAGAAAAAAATGATTTTTTTTTCTTTGAACTCATTATATCGCTTGCGTTTTCTTAAGTGTAAGGAGTAAAAAAAATTATAAAATCACATCAATAATAACTATAAAATACCTTAATTTATTTTAATTAAATATTAAAAAATACTTAAATCTAATTTAGTAGATCGTTAATAAATACCCGTAAAAGTTCAAGTATATTGAAATAATATAGATAAACAAAAAAAAGCGTACAATGTTGAATTGTTATTATTACATATCTGACTTTCAATTCAAAGACTAATAGAAATATATAAAGTGATCTCTATTCTTGTAAAAACTTTCAATATTCTAAATACTATTCTTTGGCTTTTGGAAATTATAGAAAATAATTAAATAAAATTATTCTCTACAAGAATTAGGTAATATAAAATATAATCTTTACTAGAGATCAAAAAGTTACAGCTTTAAAACTATTATTAACGATTCTTTTTGAATGAAATAGAAACCATATTGATATAAAATATATTCTTCATAAAAGAAAAATAGTTACTACCAATCATGACCAAGGACAAACAGATTCCATACTATTCTGACATGAGTAATTCTATCCCATCATAATTCTGACTAATTTCTGTGTTAGATATATTTAGTTTTCTAAATTATGAAAATACAATAATAATATTAGATTATGTCATCTAAACGTTAATTGGATCATAATAAATTAATAATCTACACCACCTAATATTTGCCACAATATTTTTTTCATCATATTATTTAATTTCAATAAGTTATATTTGATTAATACTTTCATAAAGGATTTCATTAGTCATTTATTTATTTTTTAAATAATTTTAATTGTTAATTATGAGTAAATGACTTATTTCTAATACTTATGAAAACTTTTTATTTAATTGTTTCTTATGTATTTTAATATGCTTAAAAATATCAATATGTTACTAAATGTTTGGTTTGCATTAAATCAATACCAATATGTTTGTTTACAATAATTTATTATGTAATATGATTTATTTTTACTTTGTCTATTACTCTCTCTTACATAAAATAATTTAATGTTTTTGGTATGATTGATTTTAAGTATTTATAAATAAGTTTAAAAATTGTTTATAAAAAAATAAAACAAAATTTTAAAATAGATAATAATATTCTCAAATTTAATCATTTAATTAGTCATCAAAAAATATTTTTCACAAAATTGATAATTGAAAATTATTTAATTTTAATGGTAAGTGTTCAATGACTAGAATTTTCACAATCATTTATTTTCAATCAATATTTTAGTCACTAATAAATTTAATCACTAATTTTTAAGTTTTTGGGACAGTTATTGAAAGCTTTTTTTCACATAATAATTAAAAAATCACACATTCTGCAATATATATATATATATATATATATATATATATATATATATATATATATATATATATATATATATATCGAAGAAAATGTTAAGATTTAAACATTAAGATATTTTTAAAATAATAGGATTAAAATAGTGCTAAATGTGACTGTAAGGTTTTCACGCAGCTTAATAGCAACAATAAATATGTATTTCCTGAAATAATTTTAACAAAACAAATTCTTTTCATAAATATATTACTTTTATATACTTTAAATAAATAGTGTAACCTATCTGGATTAAATTTAAAAGTAAAGTATTAAAATTTGATTTAAAATTAATTGAGATCATCTGACAATTTAATATCTTATTAAAAATCGAATCTTATAAATCTTTTAGAAAAGTTAAAATTACAATTTTTTTACGAATAAAATATTTTTAACAATTTAAGAATATATTTAATATTAAAATACACATTTTATTTAATCGAAGATTATTTCTTTTCCTTGGTTTTTTCATAGTTTTCCATAATAAACCATGGTAGCGACTATTTTATTTTGAAACATATTATTTTTATTTGTCGTCCCCATTGTGATCCCGGTTGCGACAATTTGCCCCATGCCTATCCATCAAAATTCAACATCGTTAGTAAGCATATACTCAACATAAGATAATTTCCTCTCCTTAGGGCATTGTGTGGCTTCAAAAATTCTTTCAATGTCTCTCATCCACTGATCCGCTTTATCTGGATTTTCTCCTCAATTGAACTTTGGTGGATCATGTCTCAAGAAATCCTCCAAACTCAAGGTATGATGCTGATGATGAAGCTGAGTCGCTTCTGCTGGTAATCTAGCATTTTCTAATTGATGAAGGACAGCCTGATGTTCATGTGCCACAGTAGCACTTTGCTGTTGTAAGGCTATTGCCATCATCTCTATTGCCTGAGCTAAGCTGGGCATATCAACTGATTGAGGAGGGTAGTTGGTCTACATGCCATTTTCTGAGCACATAAGGAAAGGCATTACAACTAATTATAAACTCCTAACCATGTCATTTAATACAATCATAAAACATTATCCAAACATATAAAGAAAAACACAAATAACATATACATCATCATCCAAAACTTATATTTTAGCATATACTAATTAAGATAGAAATACATCTTGATTTAGTCATGAGTGTGCACCCTCACCACTCTATCAAGATCCTTTTCTTTCTTAATAATTTCATAGGCATTCACGACAATCATCTCAAACCAACATACACAAAAGAAGCCTAACAAATCCATTACTCTCAGGTCCTCTTAAGGACGAACTGCTCTGATACCATAAATGTAACAATATAAAAATTCTATAGCATTTATCATTCAACTATTATAGATAAAGAAAGTATAATTTCAAACCACAAAAACATTTAATGCATAAAAAAGAAAAGAGTAAAGAAAATAAGAAAAGAATAAAAGAATAAATAAATCTTTTGGGCTTAAGAAGAAAAGAAAAGATTTTTTTTAGCTTGAGCGAGAATCCTTCTCACTTGACCGAAAATTCTTTCACTTGAGCAAAAATGGTCTAGAGAGCACTCTACTTCCAGTGATATTTTCGCTTGAGCGAGAATACCCCCGCTTGAGCGAAAATCTTTTCTCACTTGCATAAAAAGCTTCTCACTTGAGTGAAAATCAATCTAAGAGCACCTTTTTTTTCTACAAAGAGCTCGCTCAGGCAAGCTGCACCTCGCTTAGGCGAGACTTGCAGAGTGAATCTTTTCTGCATACTTCACTTGGGTGAGATTCCCTCGATTAAGTGAAAACATCAAAAAATGATTTTCAAAACAAATAACTTTATCTACTACAAAGTATTAATATACATTCAAAGTTCAAGTACAACATAAAGTATCCAAATACATCAAACTTATGTATAACTATCTACATGACAAAAGATAGACCATCATAAGGTGATAAAGTCTTTAAATACATCAAACTTATATACAAGTTTATACAAAACAAAATGATGACCAAACTAAGGCTATATACTCCTTAAGGTACTCTAGAACCTGCATCTGCACCTGCTCATATATATAGTACAGTCATAGCAATTCATAACACAATAAGACAAGCAAGGGTAAGCTAGTGAAATAATGTTTTCAGCTTGTAAGAGTAAAAGGAATTGAACTTATTAAAGTAAAAAAATTAAATATCAATTCTCAAGTCAAATACAAATAAGTTTAACATTCAATCACAAGCTTTCATACTCTATTCCAAATCCATTGAGCTCACAATGATCCATTTGCACTCACCGTATCTTGATTTCCTTTCAATCCCCAATTCTCTTATCTCATTTCAATCAAAATGATCGCATATGGATTCGTCATTCATTCATAACAATAATCATATCATTTCAACCATTTTGAAGCTTATGGGTACATGTGTAATCAAGATACCTTGATTTCCTTTCAACCCTCAGTACACTGGTTTCATTTTAACCAAAATGATTACATATGAGCCTATAACTCAATCATCACACATACCACATAAATTCAATCACACTGAAGCATATAAATGTATGTGTAACTATGGTACCTTGATTTCCTTTCAATCCGTAGTACACTGATTTCATTTCAACCAAAATGATTACACTACAAAAAAAACAAAAATTACCGACGAGACAAATTCATCAGAAACACCCAAAATCCGTCGGTAAATTGATTGTATATAAATTTACCGATGAATTTCTGAGTCCGTCAATAATTACCGATGGATTCGATAAATTTAGCAATGGATGATATCCGCCGATAACATCGATAATGATATTTTACCGATAGATAAAGTTTCGCCGATAAAATTTCGTCGGTAATTTAACTTTTTCTTGTAGTATTACATATAGCTCTATAACTCAGACATTACACATATAATTTCAATTCTATCAAACTACAATAAAAATGTTCTCACATGTTACTTTCCAATATCATTACTCAAAACAGTTCAATTAATCACACCAAATTAGGATAAACAATTGAACTCATTTAGTGCTCAAGGACCAATTAGACCTGCAAGAAAGACTTGAGCACTGATAATTATATATTCAAGTCTTCTATCCTAGGGTTCAATTTGAAAGTAAATAACTAGTATAAAACAAGTTACTAGCTTCTCTTACCTTAGACGACGATCCTATCACTTCCTCCAATCAAACAATTACAATAGTCCGACTCTAAGGATCTAGAACAAGTTATCCAAATAACACCAACTTTTAGTATAATCTTAATCAAGTTGAGAGGAACACTTTTCTCAACTCTTCCCATCAATATTAATGACAAAAACTCAACGAAAAACAGAGAACAAAAGACCCTCAGAGTAAATAGAAACTTACTTTGATTGAGATTCTGATCAATTAGAAATGATCATAGGATCCTCAGCTACTGCTAGACTTGATCGGATTTTGAAATAGATGAGATATAGAGAGTGAAAATCAAAGAAATAGGAAGAGAGAGATATGGAGAAGTGGGAAAAGATAGAAAGCTTTGGGTGTTTTGTTCTTATCTTTTCGAGAGGTACAAATCATAATAAATACTAATTATTATTGTTTAGTATAATACATTTAAAAATTAATGATAATTTTTATTAATTATATTTACTAAATATATAACTTATTGGTAATATTTATTAAATTTAATATTTAGGTAATTTTAAATATAATATTAAATATAATATTTTTTCTTTAGAAAAATTAACTTTAATATTAATTGAAATTATATAGTTTTGTTAATATATAGTATTTATTTAAGAAGTCACAATTTATTTAATAGTTTATTTACTATAATTTTTTGTAATATTTATTAATTATAGTAAATAATTTTTATTAGAGGAATCAGATAGTATAATTTCCTTAACTAATATGTCCTTTTATAGTTTTATTAAAATTCTTTCAATTAAATAAACTATTAAATAAATTGTTACTTCTTATTTTAATAGTAAATATATTCTTAAATGGTTTTAAATATTTCCTGTAAAAAAATTGTAATTTTAACTTTCCTAAAAAGATTTATAAGACTCGATTTTTAATAAAATATTACATTGTCCGATGATCTCAATTAATTTTAAATTAAATTTTAATATTTTATTTTTAATTTTAATCCAAATAGATTACATTAATGTATTTAAAGTATATAAAAGTAATATATTTATTAAAAGAATTTTTGTTATTAAAATTATTTAAAAATACATATTTATTGTTGTTATTCAGCTGCATGAAAAACTTACAGTCATATTTAGCGCTATTTTAATGCTATTATATATGATAACTTTTATTTATAGAAAGTGTTTTTGTTTAATTATTATGTTAAAATAAGTTTTAATAACTAATGCTAAAGTTTAAAAAGTAGTCATAAATAAAATTAATGATCGAAAATCGAAAATTTTAGTCGTTGAAGACTTAACACTAAAATTAAATAATTTTCAGTAATCAATTCAGTAGTTAAAATAAGATATTTTTTTTTATGACTAATTGAGTGATTAAATTTGAGAATATTATTACTTACTTTTAAATATTATTTTAATTTATTTATAAATTATTTTTAAATCTATTTATAGATACTCAAAATCAATCATACCAAAAATAATGAACTTCAACATAATCCAAAATGTAAGAAAGAGTAATATATAAATTCAAAAGAGTAATATATAAATTAAAAAGAAATCATATTAAATAATAAAAATTATTGTAAACTTGATATTGATTTAATGTACATCAAATATTTAGAAACTCGATATTTTTAAGCATGTTAAAACACATAAGAAACAAATAAAAAGTTTTCATAAGTATTAGAAATAAGTCATTTACGCATAATTAACAATTAAAATTATTTAAAAAATAAAATAAAATGGCTAATGAAATCTTTATGAAAGTATTAATCAAATATAACTTATTGAAATTAAATAATATAATGAAAAAAATGTTGTGGCCTTAAATTTTGAAAAAATATTAGATGGTGTAGATTATTATGATGCAACTATTTTTCTATGACACATAATCTAGTATTAATATTATATTTTCTTAATTTAAAAAATTAAATATGTCTAACACAGAAATTAGTCAGAATTATGATGGAATAGAACTACTCAGGTCACAAGAGTATGGGCTGTGTTTGTTCTTAGTCATGATTGGTAATAACTATTTTTCTTTTCATCATTTCTTCCTAATTTTAATGAATCTTTATTTTGGAGTTCTAATTTGGGCTCCATAATTTTGACTTGATGAGATTAATTTTTGTTTTGGGTGTTATTCAGTGGTAATGGAAGCTTTTCAAACATGCTTATATCCTATTTCATTACTCTCCTTTAGGGTTTATACAAAAAAAAAAAAAAAAAAAAAAAAAAAAAAAAAAAAAACCTACAAATAACAAGATTTCATTGCTCATTCACTCTCATTGCTCATCTTATCCTAATCCAAATGTTTCAAATGGGGAAATCCAAATTCTCTTCAATGACCCAAACAAATTCGGCGACTAATAATAAAATAATAAATTTATCTTTCTATGAAGAAAATACTTTATATGAATCATTATAAAAAAATAAAAATTACTAACGAGGCAAATCTATCGAAAATATCCAAAATTTGTCAGTAAATTGGTGTCTAATTAAGTTAGAGACTTAATTAGATACCAATTTAGAATAATGATATAGGTTACTAAAATTTTGGTATTTAATGTTAGATATCAATTATTTGACTTAATTAGTCACTAAATTTAATCATTACTTCTATTTTGTAGTTATTTAGCAACTAAAATTTAATTTGGTGACTATTTTGGTCACAATTTGCAACCATTTCATTTGGTAGCTAAGTATTGATATCTAAATAACCTTTTTCTTGTAGTGAAAAGAAATAAATAACATTGAGATTTGTGAACATTGAATAGAGTTCGGTAGCTTACAAGGAACAAAAAGGACACATGTTAAATTCAATTACTTACTATTTCGTAGTGATTTAGAAATTAGAATCAAATCAGTCACTAAAATAAATTTGAATTCTATCATTATTTTACTCGCTATTAGTGACCAACATATTTTCATAACAAGACTGGGTGGCTAAAACTTTTTTAAGTGATTTAGCAACTGAAATTAAATCAGTCACTAAAATAAATCTGTATTTGGTCACCATTTCAATCATATTAACGACCAACATATTTCAGATTATAATTTCAATAGTTTAACTTTTTTAATTATTTAATGATCGAAACCAAATTCGGTCGCTATTTAATGACAATCAATTTATTTCAATCACTAATTGTGATTGTCACGGTGACTAAACACTACAAGAAAAAAACTATTTAGAGACCAATATTTAGCTACCAAATGAGATGGTTGCTAATTGTGACCAAAATAGTCACCAAATTAAATTTTGGTTGCTAAATAACTACAAAATAGAAGTAATGATTGAATTTAGTGACCAATTAAGTCAAATAATTGGTATCTAACATTAACTACCAAGGTTTTAGTGACCTGACATTAGATTATAAATTAGTCTCTAACTTAATTAGATATCAATTTAGAGTATAATGGCATAGGTCACTAAAACCTTGGTAATTAATGTTAGATACCAATTATTTGACTTAATTGGTCACTAAATTCAATCATTACTTCTATCTTGTAGTTATTTAGCAACCAAAATCTAATTTGGTGACTATTTTGGTCACAATTAATAACCATTACATTTGGTAACTAAAAATTGGTCTCTAAATAACATTTTTCTTGTAATGAAAATCGATGGATAATTTATAAACTTATATAACTAGGATATTTCTGCACAAATAAAAAACAATATCAGCGTTTTGTTTTGAAATAATTTTTTAAAATAATCTCATCATAAAAAATTTTGTTTTGATTTGATCTATTAATATTTTATGAATGAAATTTAAAGTTCATACATACAAATTTAGAATTATTTTTAATTCTTAAAAGATAGAATTTATAAATTAATGATTATGATCATGCGTATTTAATTTTCTTTTTCCAATGATATAATTATGATCATGCGTATTTAATTTTCTTTTTCCAATGATATAATTATTGGTCATCATGTACAATGAAGATTCTATATAAATCGTATATAGATTGCTCTCACAAACAGGCAAAGAGAGTGTTATTCCTGAATTTGTTGAAAAATGCAAAGGTTAATCAGTTGTATCTTGATTTTAGGTTTTATTTCAGACACATTGTGTCTGAGCAGCAGTGCTAAAACCCAAATAAAATATTTTAATGTGATGGACTATGGAGCTCATGGTGATGGCACAACTGATGATTCAAATGTATATGAGTTTTTACTTTCTTATTCTCTCTCTATATATATTTGTTACTTTCTTCATTCTTAGTTTTGCTACACCTTATAAACAAATAAATAAATCTCATGTCCTTAAAATATGTGGTTTATTTTAAAAATAAGAAGCTTCCGCCTTAATTAAACTTTAATATCATCTTCTTAATATTAGTTTGATTCTAATCAACTTTATAATGTAAGATTTGATTTTTTTCAACGATGTAATATTTTTTTTTTTCTAACCATGGAGTGAGCCTTAACTATATGTGTTCTAATTGATTGTAGGCAATTTTAAAAGCGTGGCAAGGTGTGTGTGGAGAGGAAGGGCCAGCAACTCTACTCATACCTTCAAACAAAACATTTTTGGTGAAAAGATTAAACCTAAATGGTCCATGCAAGGCCAAAAATGTTGGCATTAAGGTATGACTAACCAAAATTTGACAACATCATTATAAGGTGTAAAAATAGAAAGATGAATCTCTATTAATAATGACTTTTGAGTGTCACAATTATCATATATATATAACTAAAATCAGTTTAGTTAATGCATTATTTTAGGAGTGTTGGTATGTGTTTTATGAATCACAAATTACTCATCACATGTAACAAAAATTTACTAAATATCCAATTGTTGTCATTGATTGAAATATTTGTTGTATAGATAATTTATTCCTACGAGAGTAAAAAAGAAATTGAAAAGTACTTAACTCTTTATTGGTGACCAACCTTTGAAGAAAGAAAACCAACTCAAATAAACCATTTTCTCATGAGAAACATCAATCAAAATTTATTATCCACATGATGTTGAAAGTGTAATAGTTTTCTTTTTTGTTTTATTTTCCTTCAATATTTGCTGCAGTTTGCAGGGAAAATAGTTGCTCCATCTAGGAATGAATGGGTTGGTGATTCTTTGAGTTGGATTCAGATATTATATGTAAATGGTCTAACAATTGATGCTGATGGAGGAATCATTGATGGCAATGGTTCTACTTGGTGGAGGAGACAGAATAGACGGCCAACAGTATGATATATCAAATTCTTTTTACTTTTCACTTTGTTCCTTATCACATTCATCATTTACTCTTTTTTTTACAATAAAAAATAAATAAATAATAAAGAAAGCATTTTAAGATATTCCAATTCTTATACACAATACGACACTAAAAAATAAGTGTCTAAAGACATTCATCATTTACTAATTACTTATTTAGCACACTCTTGATTACAATTTTTTTTTTCATATGCCTTGTTAATGAAAAATTTCATATGAATGTGATGCAGTCCTTACGTTTCCATTCTTGTAATGGTCTTACTGTGAAATCTCTGAGTATGATAAACAGCCCTGGAGCTCACATATCTGTAAGTGGCTGTGATGGAGCATTATTCTCTCACATCAATATCAATTCTCCTCGCACAAGTCCTAACACTGATGGCTTTGATATTGCTGCTTCCAAAAATATAGTAATTGAACATTCTACTCTCGCAACAGGTAAATTAAGAAAAATATATTTTTTTGGAAATCTCACATTAATTATAGCCAAAACTAATAGTATATAAGTTGATAAAAATCTAACCGGCCGTTAAATTAGATTAAAGTCTACTTAAGTGAATTGTTTCTGTTTAGTTGACGTGGAGTTCTCAATATAATCTTCTAATCACTTTACTTGCATTGATATATATTTTTAAGATGATAACATAAAATATATTGCTTAAAATATACTTATACTTTTGAGATGATAAATCAGGTAGTTAAAATAGAAATTTTAATCATAAAATTATAAGATCGTCTAACATATCAGCGATTCAAATTTCAGACAAAATTTTCGAACTGAAACATAGTAAGGATTATTCGAATTAAATCATAAAAACATGTCATGATTTTTTTAAATTATTTCCTGTATCAACTATTCATTTATTAGATAAACGTAAGACAATTTTAATTATAAATTAATATAATTTTTAACGGACATTTTTTATTTCTTTTATTTTTTTGAAACATCATTTAAATAGTTTCTTTTATTTGTTTTTTTATCGATAAAAAAAAGTATTATATATATATATATATATATATATATTAGAAAATATATATATATTAGAAAAAGTAAAATTTGTTATGATTTTATGATTTTAAGAACTCTTTACTATCTTATGTATAATATTGATTTTAATTATCTTAGAACCAAATTTTCATCTTATTTGATATATGATAAAGTTTTAAACTAATTACTGAGTGAAACATTACCATGTACCTTGTGTTTCGTTTCAAAAACAGGTGATGATTGTATTGCTATAAATGGTGGCTCTTCTTACATCAACGCCACTAGCATATTTTGCCGAGGGGGCCATGGGATAAGGTTCGTATAAATTTTAACATATTGCACTTTATTCAAATTGTCAAAGTGAATTAGACCTAACTGCAAGTTCAAATATATGCGAGTCATATCTTCAACTTAAAAATTCATGTATGAATAAAGTTAAATATCTGATAGAACTCTGCATGACATCTAATGAAACATGTGTCTGAATCATTCAGCATTGGAAGTCTTGGTAAAAATAAATCCTATGAGACAGTTGAAGAGGTACATGTACGTAATAGCACCTTCACTGGCACTACAAATGGAGCAAGAATCAAGACATGGCCGGTGAGTAACTGATATATATAATACTTCATATTGACACTTTTGTCAACTTTCATTAGGATATTTCATCTTCATTATCTCATGAAATCAATTCAATTATTATCTTTAAAATGTCTAATTTGATACAGGGTGGATCAGGCTATGCAAGAAAGATCACGTATGAGGGAATCATACTAGAAAATGTTAAGAATTCAATTATTATAGACCAGTACTATGGCCTTAAAGATCCAAAGAAAGGGGTATGATCTTGACTTTGCATTCACATTATTATTTCATACAAATTTCAACAATTATTCATCATGATCGTGATTTGAAATATTTGTGGAAATAGGATGATGCAGTGAAGGTGAGTGAAGTGACATACCGTGGGTTCAAAGGCACTTCTGCTAGTGAGAAGGCAATTAACTTGAACTGTAGCCCATCTGGTTGTTTCAACATTACATTGGATCATATTTACATTGTTTCTCCAAAATCAACCAAACAAGACCATGCCTTCTGCAAGAATGTTGCTAATGTGAAGATTGAAGACACCATTCCAAAAGTATCTTGTGTATAAATAAAGTGGTGGATTTCATGTAAGGGAAATTTAGATTTGTTAGACTCCCTTTATATGTGGCCATGTGAGAAGGAATATGGAGATATTATGAATCTAGTGTATTTTCTCTATTTTCTTGCCTTCTGATCCTTTCTTACAAAAACCCTAAAATGTGTGTCACTCTAAACCATGTTCTTTTATTAACAAATTATATCTATTAATGATCAGAAGCATATAAAGCATATATAAATTTATTGATAAGATTAAGTCTAGACAGTCGGTGTGGAAGGAAAAGTTAATCTTTATCGCCGATAGGTTATGTTTTACTAAGTCTGTTTTTAATTCTATACCTTTATTTTATTTGTCGTTCTTCAAAGCTCTTATTGGTGTGTGGAAAATCATTACTAAAATATAGGAAAAATTTCTCTAGGGTTGGGGATGTGAAGGTAAGAAAATTACTTGGGTGGCGTGGAATAAAGTTTGTTCTCCGATTGAAGAGGGGGGATTGGGTGTCAAACATATAGGAAAATTTAACACAATCCTATTAGCTAAATGGTTATGGAGGTTAGGCACGGAAGAGGAGGGAGTGTGGAGGGATATAACTATGTCTAGATATGGTTCCTGATGGGAGATGATAGGGTCTATGAGTGTTCGAAAAGCCTCTAGCTGGTGGCGGTACCTAAGCAAAATTGGTGATTCAGTCGACCAACATAATTGGTTTCTCAATAGGATTGCTTGGGAATGAGTGATGGAAAGAAGATTAGACTCTAGGATGATATTTGGATCGGTAGTGTTTCGCTCAAAGAGAGATTTCCTAGACTTTATTCACTTTTACTGGAAAAAGACACTATGATCAGTGAAGTGGGAGAATGGGCAATTACTAGGGGGAATGATGTATTCTTATGGAAGTTAGCGTAGAGGAGAGAGTTGTTTGTGTGGGAAGAGAAACATTATGGGCAATCGATATCTCTTATGAACTCTTTTAGGTGGAAAAGGGGAACTGCAAATAGAAGGATATGGGGTGTATGTGACTTGAAAACATATAAAGTGGACTCTGGCTATATTAGCTCATGGTAGGTCAGTAGTGAGGTTTTTACTCCTGATATCATGGGTGATGGAGGAGAGCTTGCTGTTTAGTTTTAATTATTATTTGTAATAAAGTTAAAACACTCCTTAATTGCTTTTATTAATTTCATGATTTGTTGTTAAAACAAAAAAAAAAACAAAAAAACACCAAACGATGCATGGCCACAACATGCTCTTGGCCAATGCATGAGCTATTATTTAAAACAACTCCTATTAATTGACTCTTAAATTTGGAACTCTCTTTACACGGTTATTGATAAACAATAGCAAAAAAAACACATAACTCTAGTTGATAATAGAACATATCTAGTGGAGAACTCACGGATTGAGTTCTTTTGGTTCCTCAGCCTACCTCTAGGTACTGCTAATCTTTTTGGAAGCAGAATTGGTATGCTAGAATTTAGATTTTCTTAGTTTGATTGTTGTTTATTTTGTGATTACATGGACCTTGATGTAATCCTCTGACGTAGTATTTAACTTTTTTCTTTTTTGTTATTTAACCTTCTCATAAGCTTCAGGCACGACGATGGAAATTTATAGAAAAAAATGTACGCACTCAGGCATGATGTAAATACAAATAGGTATTTTTTATTTTTTATTTTTGACATATCATTGAGTGAACTTGTCTGCATGGCACCAAATTAAGTGTGAACGTTTGCCTAATTTAATGAGAAAAAAATGATATAATTTGTGTAGCAACGAGAAGGGTTTATAGAAAAATCTTTATGAAAAATAGAAGAGTTTTAAGAGTGACAAAATGGGTCAGTTAATTGGCTCAACATTAGTTCAACAAATATGGGATAGAGCGGATTAGTATGTTTTTGCAAAATTTGGTTGAAATTTTTTTACTCGACTTGTCAACTTTTTTTTTTAATTTTTAATTTTTAAAATCTATATTAAAAGTACATTATAATTATATCCATATTTTTAAGTTTTTAATTTATTAATATCTCTAATCAGATATATTTATAAAAAATATTGCTTTTATGTGTTAAATCACTCTATTATAATTTATAATCAGAATTAAATTTGTAAATTTAATTCTTTAAGTTACAAAACTATTACATATTTACATCGTTAAAAAAATATAATATAAAAAGTTAATCTTTAAACTATTTTTTATTTTAATTATTCATTTATAAAAAAGTAAGTTGGTGGGTCAGTTTACTAGTTTGAAGGGCTAAAGTAAGCTCGTGAGTTGAAAATTTCAACTCGACTAGCCAAATTTTGGCGGGATAGGAACCGATCAAGACCCATTTTACCACTTCTAATTTTATTATAACAAACTATAATTCTTTTAAAAATTAACCTTTAACATCAAATTCAATATACGTGGAGATGGTTTTAGTACAAAATTATGTTTATTTTAAGATAATTACCTTTAATTTTGAAAATTTAATGAAATTTTAAGGTATGCGTTTTACACTCAAATTATCAAAATTAAACTATTTATTAATCATTTAATTTTTGAAAAGAAATTACAAAAGTAGTAATTTGATTGACCTTATTATGTATTTCCTTTTAAGAAAACTTAGGTATTTTGTGCATGAATATCTTTTACTTTTAAAAATTTAATATTTTTTAATATTTTCACTATTAGAAAATACACATTTAAGAATCAATTAATAAGTAAAAGCTAAAGTTAGCTAAAGTTAATTAGTCTGGAGTAAGGAATTTGTGTCACATGTGTATTAGACTTTAAAAGCATGTGTGTTAATTTATGAACGACGGTTTTCGAAGGCATATTTTATATAGTGTTGACCAAGTTGATATTGACTAATTTATCACTGATTTTTACATTAATTTTTAATTAAAGTAGTTTAGTATGACCAAACTTATACTAACACGTTTTTATTTAAAATTATTTAATTTAGTATGAACTTAGTTGACACTAAATAAAACATATTTTTAATATTAATTTAATTTGTGTTGATGTGACTAACACTAATAACAATAATTAAAAAGTGATTATCATACAACAACTCCACCTTCAATAAGAATAAAACACAAACAAAAGAATTTATACAATAAAATAAGCTTTAAATTAAAAGAATTGTATGAAGAATAGAGAGTGATATCAAATATCTTTCATAGTGGATAAAGGAGATTTAATAAATAAATAATATCATTAATTTATTTCGCTAGATAAATAAATGCATTATAATAATAAAATTACGATAAAAAATATTAGACAAATACCTATTAAGTCGTTCTATTATGATCACTTTTAATAACATTCACGATGTTCACTTTATTGTCCACAACAACAACAAGTTTTCTTGATGAGAAAGACGATCCTCATGAGTTTCATGCACGCCTCTTTCTTATAGGACACTAACCATTTTTCATTATCTGGATCACTAACTTAAAATATTTGTCTTGCTTGATGTGCATAATAAAAAATTCATCCTTATAACCCACCTTGTTTAGATTCATCAAAGTAAACATGTAATCATTCATTCGCACACTTGTATTGTCATTTACCCATTAAAACTTCAAGTTTGACACTCTAGATGTCACATAATTAATTTTCCATATGTCTTATATGGCTTCGGAATAAACACAAATGTTGTGATGATATTTTTTTTTTCTTTAGAACTAGCAGTGCACAACCTTAGCTTGAATGGTGACCCCACTATTTTGTACTCTACTTTTGTCATCTTCTATCTTTGAATAGAAATAGAACTTGTTAATGTCACCCATCGAAAGTAATGACATCGTTATTAGGCCCACAAACTAGTCTCAAATGAGCTGCCTTGATTTCAAGCCAGATGTGTGCTGCCTTGATTTCAATCCAGATGATAAGCCTTGGTGTTTTTATATGAAGCAATACCTCAAAAGTCAAGAATATGAGATCTCTAAAAACGATAAACGGAGGTTAAGAAGGTTGGCCTCAAACCTTTTGTTAAATGGGGATGTGTTGTACAAAAGAAATCACGACAAGATACTCCTCAGATGTGTAGAAGTAAAAGAGGCAAAGTTGATCTTAGAGTAAATTCATGAGGAAACTTTTGGAACTAACATGAATGGACATTCCATTGCTAGGAAGATCTTGAGGGTTGGCTACTCCTGGCTGACCATGGAAAATGACTACTGCGTACATGTAAGGAAGTGCCATAAATGCCAAGTATATGCAAACAATGTTAATATCTCAATGATGACTTTAAATGTTCTGTCTATGACCGTTATTGATGTGAGAAATAGATATTATCGGATATAGAGCCAAAAGCATCAAAACAGACATCGCTTCATCCTAGTAGCGATTGATTATTTAACTAAGTGGGTAGAAGCCACCTCCCGTGGCAATGTAACAAGAAAAATGGTGATAAAATTCATAAAAAGGAAATTGATCTACATATATGGATTGCCTAGTAAAATTATCACTGACAATGCCACAAACCTAAATAACAAAATGATGTCAGAGTTATGTGAAGAATTCAAGATTCAACATCATAATTTTTTCCCTTACTGCTCGAAAATGAACGGGACAATCAAAACAACAAATAAGAATATAAATAAAATCGTCCAAAAGATGGTTGTTATATAAAGATTGGCACAAGATACGTCCTTTTCCATTGCATGGGTATTATCTAGTATAGTGGGAGTAGTCATAAGCTAAAATACTCGATAATGTCTACATGTAAGCCAATCCACACAAACCAAACTACTCCATTTACAAACACATGCAAGATATAATATACCCAGCAATTACAAGTATATTGTATTATCATGAAAAATTTAGTTTACATATATGAGGAGCAAATAGAAGGTATTATCTAGAAATAAGGAATAATTTAATCATGTTTCATTATCAATCTAAATTAGATTATATATATTACTGGTGCAATTAAACTAAACACTAATATTTCATATATTAAGATCCTCATTATATACCTTTTTGTTGTTGTATCTTTCATCTTCTTCACTAGAATCTTGAAAGTCTTCTACTTTTTTAGGCCTATACTCTTCGACATGCTCCTCATCTCTTTTCTTTTCTTTCTTGTTTTTGGTATTTTGAATTCAAACTTTCAATGAATAAGTCGTATGTGATAATCCCAAAGTCTCCAATCTTGCTTTGTTTTTTGTGATTCTTTGTAATCTTTGTTCTTCATAGTTAGACATGTTTTGCTACTAGAAAAACAATTAGATATTTTCTATCAGTCTTTTCAACTACATTTGGGACAAAAAGATAACAAATAAATAATCAAAATTTGTTACAAATGGTCAAATAAAAATGATTATCAATGCTAAAAGAACACATCCATCTCCACCTCAAGGAAAAATATCAATAAGTCATAATATATAGAAGTAATATTGGAGAGAGATTCATAATATTCATATTCAGATAAAGCATAAGTTATATATTAAGGACTAGGTGTAGGGTCTTCTCGTATCATATATATACGATTCAAAACTGATGTCCAAATTTGTGCTTGTTTCAAAATCATCTGTAATTATTTGTTACCACAAATTGCTCCAACATATAATAATATACATAACTTGTCAAATCCATAACTTGTTTCTTATTGTAGATATATCTCTATATTTTAAGGGTAATGTTTTCAACAATATTGCAATACCTCTTTGGCATTCATCCATGAATCATTAATCTATATGACCTTTTTAATTCAGGATTACACATTTTTTCTTAATGTTTGATATTTCTCGCTGACAGGTGATTGTAGAGCATTTGACAGTAGAAGAAGTTGTTGACCTAAAAGAGGGATTTAAGCTTATGGATACAAACAATAGAGGCAAAATCAACATTGATGAACTAGGAGCATGGTTGCATAAATTAGGCCATCAAGTTCCTGAGTTAGATGTCCAAATTTTTATCGAAGCTGTGAGTACTAATTACTCTGTGAGTACTAATTACTATATTTGGAACTTTTTTTCTAGAACTGATATTTAAAGTACCTACCTTTTTATAAAAGATTGAGTTCTCTTTTTTCTGTATTTCCTTTTTAATATGCAAAAACTAAATTTTAAACATCAACAAGTTATTTATTCTTTAACATGCTATAGAATAATTCAGCCACAAGTAGGCATTCTTAATTCTTCCCCGAGTGCTATAAAGAAATTTCATAATTAGAAGTGTTACATCGTTGTTTAATTTTTGTTAAATCATATTATAAAATACATGCCTTCAAAAGCTTGTCTTGTTCACTCCTAACATTTCTCAAAAGAGTATGTAGACAGGGATTGACACCTAGATTATGGAGAGTTTGTAGTTATCTTTGTTCAATGTTTAATTTTCATTGATATATTCATTGTTGATTCACTAGATCTTTTCATGTTGCTATAGACAGAAATCAAATCAATCAATTATATGCTCAATTAAACATAGAATCTCAATTAAACAGAAAATCACAATTAAACAATCACTCTTCAAAGTGAAAATAAACAAAACACTTAAGGACGTTAATCTTAGATTACACGCAACCTGAACAGTGTCTGATGTGAACAATGGTCATTTATCCCAATCAATTGAAGAAAGAAAAATGAAAAAATGTTTGATTTATATGAAAGAATGTTACTTGTCACGATAAGGTTTCAATGATGACTCCCAACGTCTCATTCGTAATCAAAGTTTGAGTTCTCCGATCCTTTAACTCACCACCACTATTCAAGACGCGATGAAGCTATTCAACGAAGTTACTGATTCACGGACACTGGAAAGCACACAATATCTGAAAAATTGAAAGCCCAAAATTGTGAAGATCTTCTTTGATTGGGAAACACATAATATCTGAACATTTGAAAGCTAGCAGAAGTTTTGTGAGGATATGTGAGGGCGCCAAGCAAATACGCCAAAAAATATTTTATATTAATTAATATACTAATATATAATTATATTTATTAATTTAATTTAATTTAATAAATTAAGATTTGAAGTATAATTATATTAATTTTTTTCACTATCAAAAATACATAATTTAATATAATAAAAAAAGAGTACAAGTGGATAAAGATTATTCATTGAAATTATCATAATATGTTAGTATCATTAAAATCTTTGTAGAGAGTATTCATTAAAATTCATCAAGATATAGAAGATACATTCTTTCAATATATACTCCCATATTTATGTCGTTATGATGAATGTTAATAAATAAGATTTATATATTTTTTATACATCTTCTAATAAAATAGTAACATCTTTCCCTTGTTTTATTTCAAACATTTTATCCACTATTAAGATGTATGCAAAGATGATTATTTACAATTAATATATACATGATAATTAATTTGGTTATAACTGACAAAATGAGATAACAAACTTATCTTTGAAAATTTTTAAGATAAACTTAAAAACTTACATATTGATTATCTAGGGAGGACTCAATCTTTCTCATTGGGTACTAATACTCTTAAATCTCTCTCCATTTGAAAATCTTCTATAGGAAGATCTCTACTCGATAAATAATACTTTATATTTATTTAATTAATTGTAATTATCACTTTTATCTTTTATACATTAACTCGTTATTTTTTTATATATTTTATTGGTATTTATATATTCTTAACTTTATTAATAATAAATATATACATGTGATGTTTGGTAAGTTTGTCATGGAAATAAAGTGAGAAAAAATTCAATTACCTAAGAATTAAAAGAAGACAAGTATTTTTGTTGAGTTGCCTTATTGAAGATGTCTAAAATTATATCATAATTTAGATGTCATGCATATTGAAAAAAATGTTGTGACAACATAATAGGAATATTGATGGATCTTGAAAAAAAAGTTAAAAGACAATATAAACTCCCGATTTGATCTTGCCCGTACGGGGATACGTCCAGAGCTTCATGCGACCATGATTGAAGAAGGAAAATACATATTTCCATATGCATGTTATATAATGTAATCTCAAGAAAAACATACATTTTGTGAATTTCTAGTTGATTTAAAGGTTTTTTATGGTTACCCATCCAATATTTCTCGATGTATAGATGTTTAAGGGGGAAAATATATGGGATGAAATGTTATTATTGTCATGTATTTCTACATCGCTTTCTCCCTCTCTCAATTCGTGGTGTCCTTCGAAATGAAGTTTGTGAAACTCTAATTGAACTCAGTTCCTTTTTTAGAGAGTTATCCTCTAAAACATTGAGTTTAAACACTTTACACTTGCTGGAAAAAAGTATAGTTTTGACCTTGTGTAAGTTGAAGAAAATATTCCCTCCATTTTGACATAATGGTCAATTTGCCCATTCACTTGGTAGATGAGGCAAAGATTATTGGCCCAGTGCAGTATCGTTGGATGGATCCAATTGAAAGATACCTTTGTAGGGTCAAATCACATGTAAGAAATAATACTTGTCTAGAAGGATGTATTCCCGAAGCTTATATTGACAGGAGTGTGAACACTTCTTTTCGAGATATTTGGATAAAGTTAAGATAATATTAAATAGATATGGAAGAAATTATGAAGCTGGTTTACAACAGTTTAATAAATCAAAGTTTAAAGTTTTTCTACAAGTTGGAAATTATGTTCTCCAAAAATGTGATGAACTCTCGCCTTTTATTGAGTAAGTGATTTTCTTAAATTACACATTTATATTACTGTGATTATATATAATTTATTATAACTATGTATTTTATGATCAGACTGTATAAACAAGAATTAGAGAAATCAAATTCACAAAAAGTGGAGCAAAGACATCAAAATGAATTTTTTCAATTGTTCAAAAAATATGTAAGAATTCTTTAAATCTGTTTTACTATTATTAAATAGGTTAAGCACATTTATCTCATTATTTTTTTTCAATAGGTTGAGCTTTAGAAAAGAGAAGACGACACGAAAATAAATAAGTCATTATTCCACTTGGCTGGTGGACTATATTCACGTGTTTTTTTATTTGATAAATGGTTGGGAGTTTAATATAAAGGATCAATATATGTACTTGAAATCATAAAATAGTGGAGTTAGAGGTTGATAGATTGATTGGTGTGATGTGTGTATTGTG
>Ga0209489_103789_pt1 | contig 28875 bp, 27 predicted proteins | sample SiratrowhiteBW_FD_187527 | JGI IMG/M metagenome (GOLD analysis project Ga0209489, IMG submission 187527) | Root nodule microbial communities of legume samples collected from California, USA - Siratro white BW (SPAdes) (version 2) | ecosystem: Host-associated > Plants > Roots > Nodule | place...
TAATATTGATAATAATAATATTAGCATTTATAATAATAATAATAATATTAATAATGATAATAATAAATATGTTAATAATAATAATAATAATTATTATTATTATTATTATTATTATTATTATGACAATAATAATTAATATAATTAATATTTATGACAACAATAATAACATTAATAATAATATCAATAATATTAATAATATTATTATTAATGTTAATAATAATAATAATATTATAATAATAATATATTAAAAATAATAATATAAATATTTGTATATGAATTTATATACAAATTTAATTTTTATGTAATAATTCTGAATACAAAATCATGTATAATTTCGTATAATATTGATTTTTAATATAGATTATATTATATATGAAGTACGGATTAAATCCATATATAATAACTTGGACAAAAATTCTGTATGTAATTCTGTATGTAATGTTGATTTTTAATATATATTATATTACATATGGATTTACATACAAATTAAATCCGTATCTAAAATTTCGTATGTAATGTTGATTTTATATAAGGATTTGAATCTTTAGATAATTTTGTATGTAATGCTGATTTTACATATGAATATAAATCCGTAGATAAAATTCCGTACATAATACAAATTTTACATACGGATTTTCATCTATATGTAATTTCCGTAAATAATTTGAGTTTTTTTAGTGAAAGTATTATTTTAATATTTCTTAGACACTATTTTAGATATCTGATTTTGTTAGACTTGTGAATACTTTGCACGGTAGATAACATAATTCTACTTAGATAACAAAGAATTCCATTTGTCATCAAATATCCAAGTTATTCTTTTTTAATTTTTTTTATATTTGTATGAACATTTGTGACATACGAGGCTTTAGAATGAAAATTCTTTTTAATCATTTACTCGTATTTAGATTTGAGCTAATTTTTATCTATGTAAACACAATTAAATATACAATGAGAAAACACAAATAAGAAATATCTCATCCAAATTATAACATGCATAAACATCTCACTATCTAAATTCTGAATAGGATGAAAACTTTTGTAATAATAAAACTTCTTTATGTTATCATCAATTTAGAAGATATACTCATGTTTTTTTTTCCTATGATGTCATTGGCGAGCAAAATGACATTAACTATCATATCATTAAAACAAGTCTATATGATTACAAGTTCCTATCACAGGCACACAAACTATTTTATATTTTTCTCTAAATATTTTATCCCAAGTTTCTACAGGTTTTCTCCCAACACTATTACATATGACTTTCACCTGTGTAACTTTGTAGGCAAATTCAATGTTTCTACCTGTTTTCTCCAAATATTACATATGACTATTATTTGGACAATTACTCTATGCTTGTTCAAATTTATTTTCTACTTTCTCTATTTTTTCTATTGAGATATTTTTTTTCGTATTCAAACTTTTTGTAAATGAAAAATTTATGTTCAAATATTTTAACCTGCCTCTAATACCAATTGTAAGATAAATTACTACTATATGTAATTTTTTAGGGTTGGACATACAAGAAAACTATATTATGAGATTTTAGATAATGTATTTCTCACTATGATGTATTTCTCTTCTCTATCTTTCATTTTTATAGAATGATCGAAGAATATTCCTTATAATCAATAAAATGGTTTTCTGTTCTTTTACTTTTTTTTTATTTTATTTTATGTCTATCGTGATGATAAAGAATTTTCTATAAGATGTTTCTTCTTAAAGCTTTTCTTTTTTTTTATCAATTATCTTTTATGATATCTCTTCAACTATTTAAAATTTATTATGTTCTTAATAGAGTGATGAGAAGAGAGAGAATTAATTTTAATATCTCTAGTATAATTCTCATGAATTTAATACATTTATAATCTAATAATCATCACATCATATATTAAAGTCATTTTATCAATCACCTGAGTCATAATTAAATTATAATAATTTAATATTAATATAAAACATTATAAGTTTTAAGTATAACTTGTAGAAGTTAAACTTTATTAAATTCTTAATATGAATAGTTTTTTAGACTTATTAAACTTCTAATGCAATTCTGTGAATATCAGGTAGTACTAATCTGGAGTTAGGCATTAAAATTTTGCATATATATAATATATATAGCTTTTAGTACAATTTAAAGTAATTAAATTCTTATATAAATTGTTATATAACTTTAGATTGTTGTAAAATAGTCAGTAGAACCTAGAACTATTACATTCTTAATTTAGATTGTTCTATAATTTTTAGTATAACAAAGAACACTTAAAATTTTAATATAAATCATTGCACAACTCTTAAGTACAAATTTTATTACAACTTAGAGTAATTAAATTGTTGATATAAATTATTATAACTTTTAGTCTAAGAAATAACTTAGAACTTATAAACTCTCTCTATGTATATATATTTTGTATAACTTAAAAGGCAATTAAACTCTTAATATAATTTTGGTTTACAACTTTTAATAGTGAGCTGTTAAACTCTTGTAAGATCTGTGCAAAACTTTTATGAATAAACTCTTAATGTAAATTATTGTACAACTTTTAATACAACTTAAAAAGGATTAAGTGTTGATATATTTTTTTTACAAGTTTTTAGACAACTTAGAGCAACTCATAACAATTAAACCCTTCATCTAAATAAGGGTACAACTTTAGTACAAATTGAGTGCATTCATTTACATCTTTTGATAAAGTAACAATCTTTCATGATTTTTGATATAAAATATTGCATGAGGGATTCAATCATAAGAGGAAAACTCCACCAAAAGGCTTAGCCAGGCCTCTGACGTTACCCACATGGGAGTGGGAAAGACATGCTCTTGTAAAACATTCAAAGGTTCGAACGCAAAACTATAGTTGCGTCCATATAAGTGTAGGAGATGTGTTCTTGTAAAAAATTTCATCAGATTTCAACTTTTGCATCCATGTATGTGTCAAGGATGCACTCTTGTAAAAGAAATTGCTTCAAAGATTTGATCACATGCTGGTGGATACATTCACATGAATGTGAAAGATGTGCTCTTGCAAAAAAAACTACATTAGAAATATGGTCACATGAATGTGTTGGATCTCATATAAAATAGTGGACATCAAATGGTATTAATGACATGTGATGCATCTCTGAATGAATAGTTAGAAAAGAACAAAACTTGTTACTATAAATTGTTGCAGACCTTGCTACTCCAAATTCCATCCTCATTCATTCAACTCATTCTATCACGCACTCTCAAACTTCTTCGTTATGTTCTTATCACTACTCTTTAACCTTTGTGTGTCAATATGAATGTCAGGGCTGCGCCAACGGTGAAGGACGGATGTCTTACGGTGAGGGGCAAGAAGGTTTTGTCCCATGTCCCCGGAAACGTTCTTGTTTCTCCGGTTGGAACCGAGTCCGCGTTCTTGGGAGCCACTTCAACCGTTTCAAGTTCTCGTCATGTTTTCGATCTTGGAATTCTTCAGTGAGTCTCTCATACTATTCGCCTTTTTCTTTGCTTGGCTCTCTCAAGTTCAGCAGCAGCTTCTACATTCGTATCAAACTTCTATGATCATGTTCACGTGTTATACACCTTGTTATGTTAAGTGTTATCAGAGGGGAGGAGCATATAACATTAGTGTTTAAAATTTTTAAAATTATGTTATTGTATTAAATTTATTGGCTTTTCTTTTCTTTTTGGTAATTCAGAAAATATTTGTTCTGATTGTTTGTTGATAGATTATGATTGTATATTAATTAATTCTGGTTGTGTCTATTATTAGTTTACTTTATATCTAGCTACATGAAAAATCTGCACCAAACTCTTGAGAGTTGTTCACTGAACTTATTGTGGAAAGCAAAACAAAATAATGCAGGGGATATAAGTTTCTATCTTTGTTCAGAGTCAAAATCTGGTGGATAATACCACGTGTTGGGAGATCTGCCAGTGATGTTCCAATGGAAACACAATTGCTGCTCCTGGAAGCAAAAGAAGAATCTGCACTTGAGGATGAGCTTTCTTCTGATTCTGAAGAGCCAGAAACAGATAACACATGCTACTTTCTCTTCTTGCCTGTTTTGGATGGACAGTTTCGCGCAACTTTACAAGGAACTCAATCAAATCAGCTTCAGTTTTGCATTGAAAGCGGTTGCTACTTCAGTTTTCACTATTTCATTTCCTTCCCGTTAATATCGTCCTCAGCTCAGCTATTTGATAGTAATATGAGTATGACTTTAGATTTTTGATGCTGCAGGAGATGCCCATGTTCAAACTTCCCGATCACTGGAAGCAGTATTTGTAAATTCAGGGGACAATCCATTTGAGTTAATCAGGGATTCAATCAAGTATGCTTCTCGTTATATAATGTCCTTAGTCTCTAACTACTTATTCGCTTAGAAGTCAGGAAATGTTAATTTTCAATTTACAATGACATAGGATACTGGAGAAACACAAAGGGACTTTCTGTCATCTTGAAAACAAGAGGATCCCTGCACATCTTGACTGGTTTGGATGGTGCACTTGGGATGCTTTTTACACTGAAGTGAGTCCGCAAGGAATAAAAGAGGGCCTTGAAAGGTATACTACACATACATACTACTATTTTAACTAAGTACATCTTTTGATAAATGGCCGGCAACTTTTGTAGATATCCATGACAATAACGATTTTGTCTTTTATCAAACAGTTTCTCAAATGGAGGTTGTTCGCCAAAGTTTATCATCATTGATGATGGATGGCAAGAGATCCTCAATACCTTTCACAAAGAAGGTGAACCAGTGATCGGGGGAACCCGGTAAGTCACTTTTCAGTCGAGGCCACATATTTTTTCCTCCATTTTTTTAGTCATCTGCTCACATCTTTTTGAACTGTTAGGTTTGCAACCAGACTAGCAGACATCAAAGAAAACAAAAAGTTCATCAATGCAGGCTCTGACAATTCTTGCAGCAATCTCCACAATTTTGTTGACTCTATCAAACATAATATGAATGTAAAGTAAGTTGTCTAATCCCATAAAGCTACCATGCCATTACCACATTGAAACTTAAGAACTGACCATGAATATAATGGTGAACTCTTTAGATACGTTTACATGTGGCACGCTTTAGCTGGTTATTGGGGAGGTGTACTCCCATCGTCAGATACAATGAAGAAATATAATCCAAAGCTTGCATATCCAATTCAGTCACCTGGTGCCACATGGAACCATAGATGTATAGCCATAGACAGCCTTGAAAAATATGGAGTGGGGATCATTGACCCAGAAAAGATATATGACTTTTACAATGACTATCACAGTTACCTTGCCAGCTGTGGTGTGGATGGAGTCAAAGTAGATGTCCAAAATTTGATAGAAACGTTGGGTTCTGGGTACGGTGGTCGTGTTTCATTGACCAAACGGTATCAAGAAGCATTAGAGCAATCTGTAACAAGGAACTTTAAGGACAATAACCTCATTTGCTGCATGTCTCACAACTCTGATTCAATTTACAGGTTTGCTGTCTATCTAAATAGAGGCAAGTACAATCCAAAATCTTGTTTGAATCCCTTTTCTGACTAGTTTATTTTACGTTCTTAATTTTCAGTTAAAAGAAGAGTGCAACAGCAAGAGCATCTGAGGATTTCATGCCAAGAGAACCAACATTTCAAACCTTACATGTTGCCTCTGTCGCATTTAACAGCCTTCTTCTGGGAGAGATATTTGTGCCAGACTGGGACATGTTCGATGTATTATTCCTGTCTCATTTCTTGCCCAAATATTTCATTTATGAAAGTACTAATGAGTCGCTTGATATGATTAATTAATGATTCTATTTCAGAGCAAGCACGAGACAGCGGAGTTCCATGCTGCAGCAAGAGCAATTGGTGGTTGTGCAGTATATGTAAGGTAAGGCACCAAATCAGATTGAAGTGTTGGTCCCCTTTTGAAAACAATTTCTTAATCATATGAAAGTTTGAAAAAAAAATTATTTACCTGATTTGATACATTACAGTGACAAGCCTGGCAATCATGATTTTAAAATCCTCAAGAAGCTAGTGCTACCTAATGGATCAGTCTTGAGAGCAAGATTTGCTGGTCGCCCTACTCGAGATTGTTTATTTGAAGACCCCGTGATGGATGGTAAAAGGTATGTAACATGTTACAATCTATCTCTAAGAATGGCCAGAATTTTCTGCTTCGGTTTCATTCTTTACCGAACAGTGAATACAGTACTGACTATTTTGCAGTTTGCTGAAAATTTGGAATTTGAATGCACTGACCGGGGTGGTAGGCATCTTCAATTGCCAAGGAGCAGGAAGCTGGCAACTGAAATCGTTGGAATCCGTACCTTTGAGCATAACCATTTCAGGGAAAGTGAGACCGCTTGATGTTGAATTTCTTGAAGAAGTTGCAGGAGAAAATTGGAACGGAAGTTGCATAGTATATGCCTTCAATGCAGGTGAAAACTCCTGCATCAACTAATCACATTTCACTTCATTTTAGAACCTAAAACACATCCGTTCCTCTAGAAAGGCCAAAACTAACTAGTGTACAATACTGCAGGCTTGCTTTCCATGGTTCCTCTCAGAGGAAAACTTGAAGTGTCCTTGGAGACACTCGAATGTGAAATATATACAGTATCTCCAATAAGGGTCAGTACTCAATAGGCCTACTTTGCAATGTACATTTTGTGAAAAAGCATCTTTACCAAGTCTCTAACGGGCAAGAGTGTTCATGTGTCTAAACAGGTGTTTGGTCGTGATGTGCACTTTGCACCAATAGGATTGCTTGACATGTACAATTCGGGAGGAGCAGTAGAAGCCTTGGACTGCAACATGGATGTTGCACAGTGCATAATAAAAGTCAAAGGCAGGGGTTGTGGCCGTTTTGGAGCCTACTCCAACGTTAGACCAAAGCGTTGTGTAGTGGACATGAAGGAGCAGGAGTTCTCCTACAACACTGAAGATGGATTATTGACGTTTAAGCTTGATGGTGAAGGCAATTTAAAGGATATAGAATTTGTATACTAAGATGGCTATATACAGAATCACAATGTTTCAATAATATTATTTATTAAATAATATTTATAATATTAATATAAATTTAAAATAATTAAAAAAATATTTATAATATCAATATAAATTTAAAATTAGTCAAGATATTTTAAATTTTTAATTAAATTTTTTTAATATAATTTTAAAATTAAATATTTTATTTTATTTTATAATAATATATGAGTATTAAATTTTTATTAAATCTTGAAGTCTAAAACGATTATCGTAACTGTTTAGGCCTTAAGCTCTGTAGATGCATGTCCTTGGTAGATGCATGTCCTTGGATATAAGAGAGTTACTCCTATAAAAAATTACACTAAAGATTTTATCACAAGGCTTTAATGGCATGTACATATGTGCCAGAATGCATTCTTATAGAAAATGATGTTCAGCCACATGTCTGTGACTTATTTCACATGAGTGTGAGAGACATGTTCTTGTAATGATAAAGGTTTATCTACAAAGTTGTGACTTCATTAACATAAGTGTGAGAAACACTGAAACACCACAGATTTAACTCCAGGACTATAGTCGGGTTCACGTATGTGTGAAATATGTGTTATTGGAAAACTCCAATAAAGTTTAGCCACATGCTTATTACTTTACCCACATGGGTGTGGGAGGACATGGTCTTGTAAAAAATCGTATCAAAGGTTTGAATACAAGACTATAGTTACATCCATATAGGTACGAGAGATGTGCTATTGTAAAAAATTTCATCAAATTTAAACCACAAAGTTATGGTTGTGTGCATGTATGTGTAAAAGATGTACTCTTGTAAAAAATTGCTTGAGAGGTTTGATCACATGCTTGTGAATACATTCACATTGGAAGATGTGCTATTGCAAAAAGACTACATTAAAGATATGGTTATATGCAAAAAAATTAAAATTGAGATTTTGATTCCTGGAGAGTTTATAAGATCGTAAATCATGAAATTGTAACACGAATCGTAAATTTTGTTTTACTTTTTTTTAAATATATATATATATATATATATATATAATATTTTTGTTAAAAAATAAATAAATAAGAAAAATTGAAAAATGTATTTGAGGGATGATTCAATCTTGATACAAAACTATTTAAGTTTATATAGTCATATTTTTTCTATTTTACTTAATGTATTACATAAAAAATAATTAAGTAATTAAAAAGATTAATTAATGTGTTGGATATATTATGAAGGAGTAATAACATGTAAAATCTATGTAAAAACATTTAGTGCCCAAATGAGATCCAAATTATAGTTACCAACCCTATAAACACAAACCAAATATACACATAACTAATCAATTCATTTGTTAATACTTCATCAAAGTTAAGTCTACAAAATCAACTACTTTGACAATACTTAATAAAACTTAAGTTCATCTAATATAAATCACTCACATTACTTAATATAAATTCATTAGTTTTATTTCCTTCATGAAGCACATCAATAAGAAAATTTTTCTCCTCAAAAGTTGGGATGACAAGAACATCATCATCTTTCACACCACCTTGGACTTAACCTTCAACCAAGTGTTCATCATCTCCATTTGAATTAAGAATATCATTTAAATCTATATTGCCCAAGTGCTTGAGTTGTAGAGTGTGATTTTTTTTTTCTGGCTAATAAGGAGAAGTCCAGAAAATCTTGTTAGTGTATGATATAATGACTACTTTGGATGTGTGAGGTTTTAAAATTAAGAGATGGTTGAAATGCCTTAATTAAATTAATTTAGTTTTATTTTAATTAAAATTGAAATGAAACCCAATCAACAAGAAAGAGTGAACAGAGACTCTTCATTTGCCTTAATTAAATTAATTTATTTATTTTAATTGGATTTCAAATAAAACCCAGTCAAGCAATAGAAAGGAGTAAACTCTAGAGACTCTTCATTTGTCTTAATTAAATTAATTTAGTTTTATTTTAATTGAATTTGAAAGAAGTGAACCTGCAAAAGACATTTGAAATGAGATGAGACTCTTTATTTGAAATGAAATGAGACTCTTTATTTGAAAGGGGTGAAGCTAATGAGGAGTAAAGGTGAAGAAGCTAATGAGGAGTAAAGGTGAAGAGAATTTTTTTTTTTAATTTTAATTGCATTAATGCATTAATTTTAATGGATGCTGTTAGATAATATCACCATGTCAGAATTTAATTACACTAATTTTGACTGGACAAGAAGGTGAACAGTTTGATATACCACAAATAAAGTTTTTAGGATTTTATTTGACTGTACAATCTTGTTGTACAACGAGCTTGTGTAAAATTTAAATGAAACAAAATTTATAAAATTATAAAATTTCTTGATTTTAATTACCATGGTTATGCATTATGGTCTCCATGGATCTTATAGAAAATAATGCACATCAAATAGTCTTAATTATATGTGATGCATCTCCAGATAAATAGTTAATAAAAAAGAGAAACCCTTATGTCCAGATAATAATGAACTCTAGAAAATAACATTTAATAAGAGAATGAAAGTGTACCCGTAAAAAATTGTTTAACTCTCATGTCAATAAAAGATATAAGAACTTTCAAAACAAATATAAAAACAATAACAAGATTATTATATTATTTTTCTGAGTAGAAATAATATTATTTAGAATATGGAGAATTGAAATATAAAGATTAATATAAACACAAAATAATGTTTCAATCTATATTAAGTTCAGTAGTTATCTATTATTAATAACATTACCAACTAATTTTAGTTGATAATGAATAATCTCTAAGAGAGATAGATACAAATATAGAAAATCCCTTTTTTATTAGAAATTAGCTTCCTTTTTATGGAAGTTTTATTTTCCCATAATGTATTTTAATTTTTGGCTGAACTCTTTTTCTGATGATTAATTTTATCTATAATAAAAAGAAGATAGATCTTGATTCAATTTTAACATTCAATGAGGATAAATGCATATAAATATTTTTATAAATATATTCAAATAATAAATTTTATTATTTATAAAAATAATAAAAATCACAATTTCGGATATAAAAAAAATCTTATGCCACAATAGCCCCGTGAAAATACCTTCCTATGGTATGAAGTAATTTCCCTATCTCATGATGCAGCGGCTTTAACTATCTATCCTTTAGTCTGTCAATTCGTATTCAAAATTCATATTTTATAATATATTTAATTATATTTAAAATTAAAAATACAAATATTAAAAATAATTACACGCACAGTAAATCATTGAATCTTTCAATAATTATCCTATCACATTTGAAAAAGAATTATAAAGTTTAGTTACTTATATGATTTTCAGTACTTATTTTTAATATTTACTTTTTAATTTCTACCTAAAGAGTTTTCTCGAATCAATCCACTATATTATTTAACATATTAAAAATATATCTAGCTTTTTTTCTAGATTAAGCTGACTCATCCTTGACGAGGCACTGATTAGATGAAGGCCGAGTTGTTAGGGATCTTGCAGCTGCAACTTGCGGTAACTTTTCAACTTTTCCGCGTTCAACAAATAAAAAAAAAACTAAAAACAACTATTTCACAGTCGTACGCTGATCATAGCTGTTCCTATATGTCAAACAGAAAATGTCTGAAATGGATAAACTTTTGTCACCGTCCTTGTATGAAAAAAAAAAAAAAAAAAAAAAAAAAACACCAATCTGCAACTTACTATAAATTGCCAAACCTTGCTACTCCAAATTCCATTCTCATTCATTCAACGCTTTCTATCAGACACTCTCAAACTTCGTTACGTTCTGCTTCACATACTTTCGGCTGCTTCTGCTATCTTATCAAGTTATCACTCCTCTATAACCTTGGTGTGTCAATATGACGGTCACGGCGGTGCCAACGGTGAAGGACGGATGTCTTACGGTGAGGGGCAAGACCGTTTTGTCTCATGTCCCCAGCAACGTTGTTATTTCTCCGGTTGGAACAGAGTCCGCGTTCTTGGGAGCCACTTCAACCGTTTCAAGTTCTCGTCATGTTTTCGATCTTGGAATTCTTCAGTGAGTCTCTCATATTATTCCTTTTTCTTTGCTTGGCTTTCTCACGTTCACCGGAAGCTTCTAGATTCGTATAAACTTCTATGATCATGTTCACGTGTTATACACCTTGTTAAGTGTTATCAGAAGGGAGGAGCATATAAGATATAGAGTTTAAAATTTTAAATTATTTTCGTGTATTAAATTTATTGGCTTTACTTTTTGGTAATTCAGAATATTCGTTGTGATTGTTTGATAATAAATTCTGATAGATTATGATTGTATATTAATTAATTCTGGTTGTGTCTGTTATTAGTTTACTTTATATACTAGCTACATGAAAAATCTGCACCAAACTCTGAGAGTTGTTCACTGAACCTTATTGTGGAAAACAAAACAAAAAAATGCAGGGGATATAAGTTGCTATCTTTGTTCAGAGTCAAAATCTGGTGGATGATACCACTTGTAGGGAAATCTGCCAGTGATGTTCCAATGGAAACACAATTGCTGCTCCTGGAAGCAAAAGAAGAATCTGCACTTGAGGATGAGCTTTCTTCTGATTCTGAAGAGCCAGCTACACATAACACTTGCTACATTCTCTTCTTGCCTGTTTTGGATGGACAGTTTCGCTCAACTTTACAAGGAACTCAATCAAATCAACTCCAGTTTTGCATTGAAAGCGGTTGTTAGTTCAGTTTTCACTATTTGATTTCCTTCCCGTTATTATCGTCCTCGGCTCAGCTATTTGATAGTAATATGAGTATGACTTTCGATTTTTGATGCTGCAGGAGATGCCCATGTTCAAACTTCCCAATCACTGGAAGCAGTATTTGTAAATTCAGGGGACAATCCATTTGAGTTAGTCAGGGATTCAATCAAGTATGCCTCCTGTTATATACTGTCCTTAGTCTCTAACTACTTGTTTAGAAGTCAGGCAATGTTAATTTTCAATTTACAATGACATAGGATACTGGAGAAACACAAAGGGACTTTCTGTCATCTTGAAAACAAGAGGATCCCTGCACATCTTGACTGGTTTGGATGGTGCACTTGGGATGCTTTTTACACTGAAGTGAGTCCTCAAGGAATAAAAGAGGGTCTTGAAAGGTATACTACACATGCATACTACTATATTTTATCTAAGTATACCTATTGATAAATGGCCTGCAAATTTTGAAGATATCCATGACAATGACGATTTTGTCTTTTATCAAACAGTTTCTCAAATGGAGGTTGTTCGCCAAAGTTTATCATCATTGATGATGGATGGCAAGAGATCCTCAATACGTTTCACAAAGAAGGTGAACCAATGATCGAGGGAACCCAGTAAGTTCTCTTTTCAGTCGAGGCCACATATTTTTTCCTCCATTTTTTAGTCATCTGCTCACACATCTTTCTGAACTGTTAGGTTTGCAACCAGACTAGCAGACATCAAAGAAAACAAAAAGTTCATCAATGCAGGCTCTGACGATTCTTGCAGCAATCTCCACAACTTTGTTGACTCTATCAAACATAATATGAATGTAAAGTAAGTTGTCTAATCCCATAAAGCTACCATGCCATTACCACATTGAAACTTAAGAACTGACCATGAATATAATGGTGCACTCTTTAGATACGTTTACATGTGGCACGCTTTAGCTGGTTATTGGGGAGGTGTACTCCCATCCTCAGATACAATGAAGAAATATAATCCAAAGCTTGCATATCCAATTCAGTCACCTGGTGCCACAGGGAACCTTCGAGATATAGCCATGGACAGCCTTGAAAAATATGGAGTCGGAATCATTGATCCAGAAAAGATATATGACTTTTACAATGACTATCACACTTACCTTGTCAGCTGTGGTGTGGATGGAGTGAAAGTAGATGTCCAAAATTTGATAGAAACGTTGGGTTCTGGGTACGGTGGTCGTGTTTCATTGACCAAACGGTATCAAGAAGCATTAGAGCAATCTGTAACAAGGAACTTTAAGGACAATAACCTCATTTGCTGCATGTCTCACAACTCTGATTCAATTTACAGGTTTGCTGTCTATCTAATTAGAGGCAAGTACAATCCAAAATCTTGTTTGAATCCCTTTTCTGATTAGTTTATTTTACATTCTCAATTTTCAGTTCAAAGAAGAGTGCAGCAGCAAGAGCATCTGAGGATTTCAAGCCAAGAGAACCAAAATTTCAAACCTTACACGTTGCCTCTGTCGCATTTAACAGCCTTCTTCTGGGAGAGATATTTGTACCAGACTGGGACATGTTCCATGTAATATTCCTGTCTCATTGCTTGTCCAAATGTTTCGTATATGAACATATTAATGATTCGCTTGATATGAGTAATTAATGATTCTATTTCAGAGCAAGCACGAGACAGCGGAGTTCCATGCTGCAGCAAGAGCAATTGGTGGTTGTGCAGTATATGTAAGGTAAGGCACCAAACCAGATTGAAGTCTTGGTCCCCCTTTGAAAACAGTTTCTTAATCATATGAAAGTTTGAAAAAAAAAATTATTTACCAAATTTGATACATTACAGTGACAAGCCTGGCAATCACGATTTTAAAATCCTCAAGAAGCTAGTGCTACCTAATGGATCAGTCTTGAGAGCAAGATTTGCTGGTCGCCCTACTCGAGATTGTTTATTTGAAGACCCCGTGATGGATGGTAAAAGGTATGTAACACGTTACAATCTGTCTCTACGAATGGCCAGAATTTGCTGCTTCGGTTTCATTCTTTACCGAACAGTGAACACATTACTGACTATTTTGCAGTTTGCTGAAAATTTGGAATTTGAATGCACTGACCGGGGTGGTAGGCGTCTTCAATTGCCAAGGAGCAGGAAGCTGGCCCCTGAAATCGTTGGAATCCGCACCTTTTCGCATAACCATTTCAGGGAAAGTGAGACCGCTTGATGTTGAATTTCTTGAAGAAGTTGCAGGAGAAAATTGGAATGGAAGTTGCATAGTATATGCCTTCAATGCAGGTGAAAACTCCTGCATAAACTAATCACATTTCAATTCCTTTTAGAACCTAAAACACCTCTGTTCCTCTAGAAATGCCAAAACTAACTACAGTACAATACTGCAGGCTTGCTTTCCATGGTTTCTCTCAGAGGAAAACTTGAAGTGTCCCTGGAGACACTCCAATGTGAAATATATACAGTATCTCCAATAAGGGTCAGTACTCTATAGGCCTACTTTGCAATCTACTTTTTGTGAAAAAGCATCTTTACCAAGTCTCTAACGGGCAAGAGTGTTCATGTGTCTAAACAGGTGTTTGGTTGTGATGTGCACTTTGCACCAATAGGATTGCTTGACATGTACAATTCGGGAGGAGCAGTAGAAGCCTTGGACTGCAACATGGATGTTGCACAGTGCATAATAAAAGTCAAATGCAGAGGTTGTGGCCGCTTTGGAGCCTACTCCAACGTTAGACCAAAGGGATGTGTGGTGGACATGAAGGACGAGGAGTTCTCCTACAACCCTGAAGATGGATTATTGACGTTTAAGGTTGATGGTGAAGGCAATTCAAGGGATATAGAATTTGTATACTGAGGTGGCTCAATAAAGTCAAAGTAAATGTAATCTTATTCCTCTTCAGAGCCATTTTCTATTTACCTAAACCCGGAAGTACCCATAGATGGAATTTTATTGTTGTAAGAAAAAAAAATGGAGTTGCTTAATTTTGGTGTTATAGAACTGTAAATACTTCTGTAGCATCTGTAACCAGTGATGTGACACGGTCTTATTCGTTGTAACATCTCGATCCTTTCACCATGCTCACCGGTTGCCTATCATTCTGGAACCAAGTCCAAGAGCAAGTCAGTTAAAGAAGCAGTTGCTACTTCCTGCTTCAAGAACTAGGTTGATTTTGATCTAACTACATTGAATGAGGCAAAACGACACTAAAGATGTTTTTCCACCGAAGAGAAAACTATTATGTGCTAGTGAAACTTAAGTGAGTCCCTATATTTAGCAAACCGCCTATTCTTCTAATAATGCTCTATAAATCCTCTTATCTCAATAAATCTCGTGAAGTTTGAACGTTGAACTTCCATTTCTATAATATTTTTCGTGTATTGTGCCTAGATTTCTTCTTCTCTTTCTTTTCCTATCTTTCTTCTCGCGCTCCTCTATTTCAGATTTCAACCATAGTTACGTCTTTCTACATGTCTCAATGCTAGACTAGCTGAATTAGCAGATTCCATTCAATAAAGTCTTTAAAGAAACGGTGCAAGAACTCATTCGCCAATCTTCTTTTAGGCGAATCAAATTCTTCAATTGACATGGCACAGGTATTCCTAAAATATATCATGTATCTATCTAATAAATGAAGTCAGATTCAACCCAAAATATATCATGTATCTATCCAATGAAGTCAGATTCAACCCAATTCATTACGGCCTAGCCTAGTATTAATTACCAATAATCTAATTAACCTCAATCATGTTACCTAATGCTAATTTATAATATGTAAAAGGGAAATATATGTTATTTAATGACAAGGTCTTATAAATATGACCTAAGTCAATAGAGAATATCATTTATCTTACAATATCATTTATCTCATTGCTCTCTTACTTATATTCCGAACACCTTTTCACACTCTTACTAACTTGCGCATCGGAGAGTTTTGTGTAGGTGGACTCCCATTTGGTTCAACGTTAAACTTGGTTGTTGTCAACACCACCGCGGACGACCTCCACTCGGGTCAGGTAAGAACATTTGGTGCTTACCATGGGGTCTTGGTAAAATTCTTCCTAGGACCACTATTTTGTAGGAATGGATCCAACGTTGTTGGAAGCCCTTCAGAAGCACGTGGAAGGGGTCGTTCAGAAGAGCGTAGAGGCTATGAAGGCCACCCTCCAGGAAAGCGAGGACAATGTGCAGAACACACTACATGTTGCTCATGAGGAGATGATTGATAGGATCCGAAATCAACGAAGGAATCATGATGAGGATATGCGGGCTCTCTACTACCAGATGATGGCGCTCCAATAGGAGAGGGCCCAACCGTTTGTGAACCCCAGCGGGCGGAACTCGCCTAATTGGAATGGTCCTATGGCCGAGGAAAGCTCAGAAGAAGAATCAAGCTGGAGTTGGACGTTGACTTCGAGCCGGATGGCAATAGAGACTCAGATGACTCGATCTGGGCAAGGACAAAACTTCGGATGGGACCATCTGCCTAGGGGGAAGGTTGTCAGGATCCCCCGAGATACTATCACCATATGCCCTTTGGCGAGATGCAGCCACCTCCGCTGAGGGATGACATGAAGGCTCACATCAGTGGGTTTCACCCCTTCATGCCCGAGGTGATGCAGGTTCGGCTACCCTCCAAGTGGAAATGGCCAAATGTCGAGACTTATAATAGAAGTTCTAATCCCAAGGTCCACATCAATCCTACCTAACACAGGTAAACCTATTTTATGACGACGATCTGAAAGTCCATTGTTGCCTATTCCTGATAACGCTAAAAAGAGCCGCTTTGGAGTGGTATTACTCAACTCCCAAACTCGGTTGATTCCTTTGAGACGTTGTGCGCATGGTTCACAGTGAGGTTTACAGGTAACAAACCCATGGTGGCCTCATCAGCATCCCTCCAGTATGACACGAAGGGAGATAACGAGTCACTACAGCAATACATGGCTCGATTTTCTAAAGCTACACTAAGGATTCCAACCTTCACCCTACAGTAGCCATGCATTCGCTTTTGATTAGACTGAAGACCAGGACTGCCAAGTACATGAGCATCGAGGAGAATATGGAGGCTAGGAATAGGAAGTCTTACCAGCATGTCGTGACGGGAAGCTCTCGGTTCCCGAAGAGGAGTCAGTCAGGGAGATTTGACCATTACACTCCTTTGAATGCCAACAAAAATTGTCTTACAGGAAGCTTGCAACCTAGAGCTTGTTCAACTCCCTCGTTCGAAACAGTCACACCTTGATGCGGACCCAAAGCTTGGGTGCAACTACCACCAAAACATTGGGCACGCTATCGAGCATTGTTCCAAGGATCGAGACATCATCGAAGAACTCATCCAATATGGGGCTCTGACCCGATTCATCAAAAAGAGTCAGGTGTCGCTGGCTAGGAAAGGTTCTAGAACATTTGATACTCAGGGAGGACACAAGGGATGTTTCAACCACAGGAAGGGATGAGGCCGAGGTCGTCACAGACTTGACAAGGAAAGAACCCCAAAATTGAGGGCTGAAGCAGGAAGCGAAACCACACAGCAAAATCCAACGTTGCTGCAAAGTTGGTGAATGTCGTAGACATCTAGTTCAGCTTAGTAGGGACCGTCCAGCGAGATTTCAAAGTCACCGAAAGGTCACTAAACATGATTGATATTCTTTTGCAGAACTATTACAAGAGGATTTGCAGGTGGTGGTGCTTCTAGTTCTTCCAAAAAGAGACATTTTAGGAGCATCAACTCGGTAAGCTACTTATCGTCGCACTCCCAACCGTCAATCATCTTTTCAAACGCATATTTTTCCATTAATGATCTTGATCAGGATGACCGGATAGTCATAATTGCTACGATTGCCAATTGGAAAGTGCACAAAGTTCTGATTGACTAGGGTTGACAAAATGGAGGTCGTGCAGGCCCCTGAGGAGGTTGTGGAGAATGAAAAAGAGGACAGGGATGACCTCGACCCTCAAGCCGATTTTGAGGAAGGTTGACTCACCTTTGATGAACCGATGATGCCCATACAACTTGGGGCTCTACCTCATCAAGTCATCCATTTGGGAAGCAATGCTCACTGACTTGTGAGGAATGAGGTAGAATGAGTCCTCATCGCCAACTCAAATCTCTTCACATGGAGTCCCATAGACATGCTTGACATAGACCTAGACTTCATGTACCATAAATTGACGCTCTTACCACATGTCGGGCTCATAGCCAAGAGAAAGCGAAAGCTCAAGATAGAGAGGCGAGTTGCTTTGGAAGAAGATGTGGCCCAGCTCACTCGAGTTGGATTAAAGAAATAACCTACATCACATAGCTGGCAAATGTGGTGATGGTAAAAAAGTCCTACGACAATGGCGGATGTGTATAGATTACATGAATCTTAACAAAGTTTGTCCTAAGGACACCTACCATCTCCCAAGTATTGATCAGTTAGTCGACAACACATCAGGGTATGAGATGCTGAGTTTCCTGGATGTTATTCAGGGTACAACTAGATCAGATGTACCCCCAAATGAAGACAAGACAATGTTCATGACTGAAAGGTCCAACTACTACTATCAGGTCATTTCGTTTAGCCTGAAAAATGTGGGAGCGACTTACCAATGCCTAATGGATAAGATATTTCATGATCTGTTAGGCAAAACCATGGAAGTATACGTCGATTCAGATTTGAAACTTCCAACAACCAAGCCGAATATGAGGCTCTAATAGTAGGGTTGAGGTTAACCAAGGACCTTGGGGTGAAAAACCTTAAATGCCAAACTGATTCACAACTCGTGGCAAGACAAATAAACGGCAAATAGCATGTAAGAGAGCCCCTGCTTCATAAGTACTACCACGTGTGCCGAGGTCCGACAATGACCGAGTTGATGTCTTGTCTAAAGTCGCAAGCATAAAGAAAACGGGCTAGTATAGAACACTGATCCAAGAAGTTTTGGACACTTTGAGTTGGGATCACGAGAATGTGTTTGCAATTCGTGTCGGACAAAGGAGTTGGATCACCCTATAATAAACTTCCTGGTTAATGACATGTTTCTTGAGGATCAGGCAGAAGCAAAAAGAGTAAGAAGGCATACTACCTCGTACACCGTCATCCATGATGAGCTATTCAGGAGGTGAGAACATGAGAGCTTGTCTCATCGCTTTCATAAAACCTTCCTCATGGGTGTCTATGTAGCCTCCTTACAGCTAAATTTTCTCCTCCTTCCACTCTGACTTTTGCCAAGTAAGGCCCTCCTCCCGCTCCTTCCACTGAGATTCTTTTTGGGTGAGCTTCGTCATCTCTTTATCCAAGCCGCCCATTCGGCCCTCCACTTCCTTCAACGCCCCCTCAGCACGAATCAACTCCTCATTTTGGTGTACAAGTTTAGCCTCAAGACTGTGCGACAAACCTTGAAAGTGGAGGAGTTACAATTCCTTGGCAGCAAAGGTTGAGTCCCTCTCCAACTTTTCTTAGAGTAACTCTTGGACTGCCTCTCTAAATTAACATCTTTTATTTATCAAGTCCGAGTGACCCCGAGCAACAACTCGAAAGGGCTACATGACAGTCAAACACTTCCCCAACATGGTGCCACCGTCATGATAGTCCTCAAGGTCGAGCTTCTCCATCAACTCGACATCATGAGCATAAGCGCAAGGTAAATCCTTGGCCTTCATGTTGAAGTGCCAATTCGACCAAAGGTCGGGGACTGTTACGGTAAGGTGATCTAACCTGGGACTAGGACCACCAACTCGAGAAGTGAATCCCAAAGAGGAGGGCTTAACCAAGGGGAACATAGGTTTTGTCTTAATCAGACTGGTTAGACTCAGCTAATCACCAAAGGACGCTTCTAAGTTGATTACCTCAGGGATCACGACTACATGGTGTAGGTCCCAACGAAGCGCCCGCTGAGGGATTTGTCCCGGTGGTAGGAATGGAACTCGTGGTACCGTCAAAGGCCGCATCAGTAGTAAGAGTCGGACCCGAAGTGGAACCATTAGAAGAGCCTGAGCCACCCTTCTTTTGTTTAGGATTCTGGAAGGACTTGACCAGATTACGTCAGCCACCGACCTCAGTTCGGAGTCTTTTAAAATCTACATCTTCGCTTATAATCTTTGCAAAAGAAACAAATAGGTAAGCACACGAGCTTAACATAAATGCTCGAACACTAGCAAACAGACCATACCTAGAAATAATGCATCAGGATCTTCGACAAATAGAAGGCCGAGGAGTGCTCTACTGTTTATAGGGCGAGAGAGCTGCCTAATAGTATCAATTGCCTCCCTTTCCTCAAGTGTTAAGAGGTGCTCGACCCTTGACTTAAACCTTGAAGGTTTTTGCCAGTACAACAAAAACCGAGGTGTGAAATCAGAATGGAATAGGAGAGACTTCTCCGTATCCTTTGGATGGTAGTGGAGCTTAAAGAATTTTATCTTAAAATGTTTACAAGAAGAGTTGTATAAGGTGAAGAGGGAGCCATCATATGCAGCGCTTAGAGAAACCCAACCGACGAACTTGCCAAACTTAACTTGGTAGAAGTACATAAAAACACTTACTAAAGGTTCAAAACCAAGATGACCACAGAGAATCTCAAAGCACTTTAGGAAGGCCCAACTGTTGGGATGCAACTGACTCGGAGCTATGTTCATAATCGTTAGCATACCCGCCTCAAAGTCAGACAGGGAAAAATTGATCTGGTATTCCTTAAAGAGAAATTCATATACATAGGTGAAATCGTAGCTATCCGGTTTCAGTTTCATTACACCTTCTCATCCGACTTGCAAGGCCTAGCTACATCGTACTCCGCAACCGATTCATTGCAAACATTATATAGAGTAACAAAGTCATCTACTTTCTCTTTGGTGTTATACTCCGAAACGTGCTGAGCTACCTCACTAGATACCTAAGAGTAATCTGGGTCAACAATAGGGGGTATTTATTCCTCCTAGTCTTCTTTGGGGAATCCGATTTGGGCAAGAATGTACAAAAAGCCTTTAATTTGGCAAGAATGTATGAGAACAAAAAACCTTTATTTTGGCAAGAATGTATGAGGCAACCCGTATATCTATGCTTGCATATCCTATAGACATTTTTGGCCAAAAATAAGGGAATTTTGGGTCCTAAACCAAGGCATCTTGAAAAGAATACAGTCCCTAAACATACCAACAATGTTAAACCTGAATTTTGATTCTTTTGCTTACTTTTGTGATGAACCATATACAACAAAACATAGTCTCACACATAAGAAACTCTAGGTACATGTCAAGGAAATTCAAGAAATAGAGGAAGAACAAAAATTTATGTATGTTGAAACAACTACATCAACTAACCATGATCTTCAAATATCAGTCAATGAGTTTTTGAGAATTTCTAAATTCAGGAATGATGGACTATTTCAACAAATACACTGCATATTTTATTGGATAGCGATGGTATGTTTAACTTCTTAGACATTCGGGTTGCCAAGAAGTTCAGGTGCCGAATTGAAGAACGTGACCTTTTGATGGTCACAGTGGCTGATGGTAACAAGATCAATATCTTGTCCATGGTTAAGAATTTTTCGTGGAAATTACAACACACAACATTTACATCCTATGTATTCTTAATTCCCTTGGGTTGTTGCGACTTGGTGCTTGGAGTGGAATGGTTCGTGACTTTGGGAGACATCACTTGAAATTTTTTTATAAGCTCACCATGGACTTTAAGGTACAAGGCCGCAAGCGAATGGTTGGTGACTTTTAAAGATATCATTTGAAATTTTGATTAGCTCACCATGGACTTTAAGGTACAAGGCCGCAAGCGAATGGTTCGTGACTTTTAGATATATCATTTGAAATTTTGATTAGCCCACCATGGACTTTAAGGTACAAGGCAAACGACATGTGTTAAGGCGAACATCTTTCACTTTGAGCTCTATTTAATTAAAATTACTCTTATCTACAAACTGTCGCATTATGTTTTGAGCTCTATTTAATTGAAATTGCAATTCATCTAGGGCCTAGTTACGTTCTGTCATCATCAACCGAACATCCTTCACCACAGATTCCAATCCACCCCTTAACAGAGGTGGTGGTTCTCTACCGTATAAGCCTTTAAAAGAGTCATGTGAATTAAACCGTGGTAGTTTGTATTATACCAACACTCGACCCCGGATAGCAAAGTCAGCCACTGCTTTGGTTAAGACTTGTTAATAGTTTCCATTAGGCTGTCAGATTGAGGGTGGTAAGCGGAAGACATCTTCAATGTAGTACCAATTTTATTTTGCTGCCATACTTCACACGACTTGATGAAGTTTAGAATCTAGAACTTCATACACTCCTAATGCATAAGAGACGAAATTCTCTTACAAGTTCAAAAGATCCAGAGTGTCCCCCAATTTTGAACTGTGGAATTCAGCAAGAATTTTGGTTATCCATTTAGAGAACCATGCAAGAACTAATCTTCCTTTGTACATAAGCTTTCTATTGGTCAGATTAAAGCCAACAGTTGCCTCTTCTCCCATTAAATGTTGTTGCATAGTGTGTTTTAATTTGGCACCTTCAAGAATTTTAGTCTCAATCCCATGCCACTCAGCCGCCACAGAGAAAGAAATAGAGAAGTGAAATTTCTAAAAAGTGCGTCAGCTACTCTGTTATCTGAACCAGCCTTATATTTGATGTCAAAGTTATAACCCATCAGTTTTGATACTCGCTTTTGTTATCCTTCCTCAGCAACTCGTTGGTCCAATAGGAATTTCAATGACTTCTGATCAATAAACACCGTAAATTTTTACCCAATAAGGTAATGTCGCCATTTCTGGATGGAAATAAACAAGAAGCTAGAAATTGGTTGGGATGACTGGCTTGGTTCTCCTTGGGTTATGGTGGTTGGGAACATTTTTCAGAGTAAGAATTAGAGTTATTGGGCCTAGCTCAATTCACCCCTCTATTGAAGCCCTCGCTAGATTTGGGCCTGCTTCACGTCGTCTTCCCCACTAGCCTCCACCTTCCTCTCGCCAAGTTAAGTTACTCGCCTCTACCACCATTGCACATCCATCAACAGCTGAAGGAATTCAAACTTCACCACTGCTAGTTCTGACTTAATTGTTGGTTTCAAATCTTCATGGAACATACATAGTAAGGTCTTCCCATCCAAATTTTTGTGTGATCTGATCGCGAGCTCAAAATCATGTCGATACTCCATGACATAGCCTATATGCTTCACTTGCAATAATGGTGCCAAGTGATTTGACACTACCCTTAGTTTGAAACATTTTAGCAAGTCCTACTTGAAACAGAGCCAAGTATGAAATGTCAACTGAGGCTCCCACCACTCGAACCTCATAAAAGTCTCTCCGATTAATCCTAGCACCACATAATCGAGCTTCTCCCCTACCGGAATGTCTGACATACGAAAGAAACAGTCCATTTTCATTAGCCACCTGTTCATATTTGCTCCATCGAATGTAGGGACCTCCAATCTTCGTCCCCCATCACCCATGTATAGCTAGCTTCCTCCATTCTATCCTCCCCCACTTAGATTCTCGATTTGAGAGGCAGTGTCCTTCTCTTCCTAATTTAGCTCTGTAGTTAGATCCTGTTGTGGTGGATCCATCGCCATATCATCGAGCCTCTTCAATATCACCTCCAACATCAGATCGTGATCCACTATTCGCTTCGCCAACCCGTCATCACGTTCCTCCATATCTCATCTATCGTGTAAGGGTCTAACTGAGATATGATTGTCGTGACAAATGAATCATATTTTTCTGGTAGCTCATCCAAAATGTTTTCAATGTGATCTTCTTTATTTTTGCTCTGAAGTAGAAGGGAAAGTGTGTGAATAAACGGTGCCAAATTTGTGAAGTTGTTTCAAAACCAACCATATTTGTCAGGATTGATTTGGTCATTGAAGATAGTAGCCATGCTACAATGAGTTAATCTTGTTCTTCATATTTGAGATATTCTGGATTGAAAGTTTTGTCTTGTGAATTAGCATTAGGTTGAAAACATGGACGAATGTTCGTGCCTTCAAGAAAACGCGTGAGTTTCAAACCCATTAACATGGTCAGTACTTGTTGTTTCCATATCAGGTAATTATCTTCATATAGTTTTATGTTGATCGAAGAGGTAAACGAATGAGGAATAAGAGAGGAGGAATGAGACAGTGTGGGCATTGTTGTCATCAGAATAGTAGAAGAAGCGGAGGTGGTAAGAAGTCATGACGCTAGGAAAAATAATGAGAGGTCTATGATACCATGTTGGAATTGAAGAATAATTGTATATATCATTTCAAAAGAAGCACATCCTATATATTTATTTGCATACCTGCACCAGTACCTATCTTGACCATATTGCTTGCATGATATGCTTGTTTTGTAGAAAACTGATTGGAGTCGTTGGTGATATGATGTGTAGCCCCACTGGTGGGGTACATGAGTGAATAATCGAGAGTGGATTTAACACCTAATATAGATGTGTCATCATTTGCATTTTTTGTGAATGACGATTGAGATATGTTAGCTTATGCCTAGTTAAGATTGTTTTTATCATACCTATGCTAGCAGTGTGTGGCAACGTGTCCCTATTTTTTGCAAACTTGACAGGACGACCGATTTGATTGCCATGGATGTTCTGGTCGCCAGGAATTTGAAGTTGTGTCAAAGGGGCAAATTGAACCCCTATATCCGAAAGATCTTGGAAATCTTTGAACGTTTTCGGATCAGTAACGATTCCCTCTTGAATGTTGATAATGTGAGCGAATATAATTTTCTATAATTTCCAGGAAAATGTGAAGCAGATATTGTGTTAGCTCGTAAGATTGATGTCTCAGCGAGTTTGTATTTTTCAAGACGTTCTTCTTGTGCAAGAGAAGAACTTCAATCTCATCTACTGTGTAAGGGTCTAGCCGAGATGTGATTGTCATGAAAAATGAATCATATTCTTATGGTATTCCATCCAAAATGTTTTCAATGTAATCTTTTGTCGATATTGGTGCTCCCACAACAGTTAGAGTATCAATTATGTTCTTAATATCAAGAAGGTATGTGCTTTCTTTGATGCCTTAAGTTGACCTTTGAGGTTCTTTATTTTTGCTTTGGTGTGGGAGGCAAAGTGTGTGGATAAACGGTGTTAAATATGTGAAGTTGTTTCAAGACCTACCATCTTTGTCAAGATTGATTTGGTCATGGAAGATAGTAGCCATGCTACAATGAGTTGATCTTGTTCTTAATATTGGAGATATTATGGATTGAAAGTTGTCTTGTGAATCAGCATTGGGTTGAAAACGTAGAGGAACATTTGTGCCTTCAAGAAAATGTGTGAGTTTCGAACCACTTAACATGGCCAGTACTTGTTGTTTCCATATCAGGTAATTATCTTCATCTAGTTTTATGTTGATAGGAAAGGTAAACGAATGAGGAATGAGACGATGTGAGCATTGTTGTCGACGGAGCAGCATAAGAAGTGAAGGTGGTAAAAGCCACGGCACTGAAAAAAAATGAGAGCTCTATGATACCATGTTGGAATTGAAGAAGAACTATATATATATATATATAATGTTCTTCTTCTGCTATATATATATATATATATATATATATATATATATATATATATATATTTTTTTTTTTTTTATATATATATATATATATATATATATATATATATATATATATATATCATTTCATAATCTCTTTTTCTATATGTTTGAGGGAATACAAATGGTTATATATAACGATGCAACTAATAACGATGCAATTGATGGGTGTAAGAAACCCAAAGCAGCCCGTGCAACATCATGTAATGTAAGTATAGAAATTGTATTATTTATTTCTAATATCAAGTTCATTAAGGTTCAAACATACCCTCCTTGGTCAAAGTTGGGAATAATGGACCAAGACAGTATCACCAACGAACACCATTTAGGGTGATGCCTGCGAATCCCTGGAAACCATAGATTAAGGAACACTTGGATGGCTTTCAGCCGACACTAGAAGTCATGCAAACTCGGTTACTAAGTAAATGGAAGTGACTGAATGTCAAGACCTACAATGGTAGGACTGATCCCGAAGCCCATTTGAATATCTATCTCACCCAAACCAACCTATTCTCAGGTGACTTGCACGTCCATTGTCGTGTGTTCCCTACCACATTATGGAGAGTAGCTTTAGAGTGATATTATTCATTATCACCAAATTCTAAGATTCATTCATGACTCTATGCTCTTAGTTCAACCCCATTTGCTAACAGCAAGCCAATGGTGGTATGTTCGACCTTATTACACCATATCGTTCAAGGCGATAATGAGTCGTTGAGACAATATTTGGCTAGATTCAACAAAGCATTCTTGAACATTCTGAACTTGCATCCGGCCGTGGCAATGCATTCCCTCATGATCAATCTACGCCTTGGAACCTTTTTAGATTCCCTTTATGCAAACCCTCCTAAGAACATGGATGTTTATCACATCCGAGCTTCAAGTTATATTAGTATTGAGGAGAATGCAAAGGTGAGAAAGAGAAATGCCCCACAGGACATGATGACTTTCACTAGACAATCGACAAAGAAGAAATGCCCCAGCAAGTTTGAGTCATGCACGTCTCTTAATACTAGTAGGGACACCATTTTTTAGGAAACATGCAATCTTAAGTTAGTTCGATTATTAGCATCGGCTCCTTCTCATTCAAATGTAGATCCAACAAAGCGTTGAAGTTGTCACCAAAACTTTGGTCATACCACCGAGGACTGTCACAAGGTGTGTGACCTCATTGAGGAGCTGATCTGCACTGGAGTTTTAGGGCACGTCATTCAGAATATTCAATCAGGCTGAGGACGAGGATACGTGGACGAGGAAGAGGCTTCCGAGGTCTTAGGAGAGGTCGACCTTCTTATTCTCCTCCACCCCGAGGTGATAATGGAGAGCAAAAGTAAATTTTCAAGACAATTTCTCTTCGATTCATTGATCGGGTAAGTTAATGTTGCTTTTAACCAAAAGGTAAAAAATACTCGTGGAACCAGTCCTATAGTGTATACTCAAACCACTTGACCAAAGTCACACTCACAGAACTGACTGTGTAATGTATAATCAAACCACTTGATCAAAGTCAAGCACACTCACGGAACCGACCGTGTAGTGTATAATCAAACTACTTGACCAAAGTCTGTCAACACACAACGTCCGGGCAAATAAAATTATTTCAAAATATAAAATAATATAAAATAAAAATAAAAATGTGTGTTATTATTTAAATAAAAAAAGAGTTTTGGCTCTATTCTATTTTATGAATAAAGTTAAAATAAAATTCGTAAAAAAATAAAAAAATAAAGAAAATCAGTCTATTAAAAATTTGTTAAAAAAATTAATAATAATAAAAATAAAATTGTCATTAAAGTGTTGTTATGTCACATATTCTCTTTTTGCTTGCCTTTTCTGATGCCCATTAATGATACGAAAATTAATTGAAAATAAATTTAAAAAATTTTAGAAAGGCTAGAAATTTGAATAGTTCATCTGATTATTATTCTGATTAATTGCAAACGATTTTTTGCTTAATAGTGATTAAATGTTGATGATTCTCAATTAAATGCTGATTGTCTAATAATTGGTGTATTTTCTTTTTGAATTGTTATGCTCATCCTTTTTTTTATAGGCTCCATTTGGTTAATGTTCTAAAATAGTAATTAGATGATTTATTTTATTTTTCGAAAAAATAAAAAATAATGATAATAAATATATATTTCAAAATAATAATAATATTAAAATAAAATAAAAAAAGGTTTAAGTATCTATTGTTGTGTTATTTAGGTTGCTTTCAATAAATGTAAAAATGGAAAAAACAATAAAGAAAAAACGAATTAAAAAAAAATAATAGTAAAATGTTTCAGCCACATTACCTCAAATATTTCCCATTTATTCCCTATATTCATTTATTTTTGAATTTGATTATATGTATGGGAGGTTATGATGCCATAACAACAATAATGATACAATTCTGCCCATTTTTCAGTCTGTGTTCGTCCTTGAGATTTAACAGTCAGTTGGTGTCATAAGTGTGGATAATTAGGAATTAATATATTTGAATCTGAATTAAAAGAGAATAATCAATTGGCAGTTCACAAGTTATAATTAAGTGGGGAATAATTAGGAATTAAGGGATTTAAAATTTGAATTAAGAGTGAGCTGACTATAATTAGTATAAATATGCACAGTGAGCAATTGGATACACACACGAAAAAAACACGAGAAATACTAGAAAGGGTCCTTAATATTAGTGAGTAGATCGTTTGAATGTGAGAGTTCAGAGAAGAAGGGAACGTGCTTTTGGAGGATCTTCAACTGGTACGTTCTATTTACTTTGTGTTACATACTTATCACATACATGAGGTTGCTCTGTTTGATGGTTATTATGATATCCTAAGGTTCATCCCTTGTCTCTTTGATTAAAAAAATAAATAATAATAATAATAATAATAATAAATTATAAAACATTTTCTAACTTTCGAGGAACGAACCAAATGCTTTTTTAAAATTTAATAAATTAATAGTTCTTGAAACAATATCAAAAATATAAATTTTCAAAACAAAAAAAGAGAAAAAGGTTTCAAAACAATCCTAAAATAATAAAGATAAAACATCTTCAAAAATAATAAAAATGAGATAAATATAAAAACATGTCTTTTCGATAATAAATATAAAAACATTTTTTTTATGAAAATAAGGTAATAGAAACATGTTTTTCGAAAATAAAATATAAAGACAATTTAAAAGTAAAAGAAATTTTTTTTTAATATGAAAAATAGTTATTTTATTCGAAAATAATGAATAAAAAATTAAAAAGGATATGTTTTTTTTAAGTATAAAAACAATTTCTTTAGGATAATAAAAATTAGTTCCTTTTTCAAATTAAAATAAAAATAGTTTTTTTAATAAACATTTTTAAATATAAAAAAACAGTCTTATCCCGAATTTCCTTTAAATAAACAATTATCAAGAGAAAAAAATAATAAAATAGAAACTAATTAAAAAAAACTATAAAATAGAACTACGTGTACCATGATTTTCTATCATATAATGTATAGAGATACGTAGGACCAAGGTCAATCCTTGTCGGGTCCAAAAAAATTAAAAAAATATATGTTTGTTTGTTTTATTTTTTGCTTATTATTTTTATTTGCATAATTGTTATTATTTGTATTATGTTTATTAACATGTTTTCTTTTTCTTATTTATATATTTGTTTTGTTTTTTATATTTGTTTGTTTTGTTATTTTATTTGTC
>Ga0209489_103790_pt1 | contig 28871 bp, 21 predicted proteins | sample SiratrowhiteBW_FD_187527 | JGI IMG/M metagenome (GOLD analysis project Ga0209489, IMG submission 187527) | Root nodule microbial communities of legume samples collected from California, USA - Siratro white BW (SPAdes) (version 2) | ecosystem: Host-associated > Plants > Roots > Nodule | place...
TTTTGTCAATATAGTGTTTAGTGTAAAAAAAAAAATCAACAATTTAGAAATTCTTTTAAATAATACTTTGGATGAGGAGTGATGGTGCAGAAAAAGGAAAAAAAGAAGAGAAAGATAACAAAAAAAAATATGGTTATTTAAATAAAAAAGAGTTGAAAGTGGAAAAGAATAAAGAAAAAAATTGTGAAAGTTTATAATTAATATAATTGATGTAATAAATTTTTAAAAAAAGTTATAAAATGTTATATTTATGGAATGACCAAGTTATTCTTACTGTTATAAATTAATTTTGATTAAATATTAAATTCTATTTTTTATTTAGTTTTTTTAATCATCATTATCATTTATTATTATTAATATTATTTTGTTGTTATTATTATTTATTATGTTATATAGGCAAATTTAATAAATTCTTAATATGTATAACATCATAATACAAAATAAAAATCCTCACACATAAATACAAGATTGTAGTAAAATAGAGATTATAATTAATTATTAACCTCAACATAATTAATTATGTTTTAAGATAACACATAATCAATTATTGATTCATGCATAATTGATTATTTGATTTTTTTTAACCATACCAAATTACATGATTACCTAAATGAATAAATTATGACTTCAATCTAGTAACTCTTCAACACATTTCAACAATGTAATATGAATGAATAAATAATTTTATTTATGTGCAGATTAAGTAATAACAGACAAACAGTTAGATGAGTTTGTGATTATGGTCAAGCAATACAATGCAATAAGTAAAACAAGATTTCTACCATATATAGAAAAGGAAAAATACCATTTGAAAATCTCTATAAAAAATAGAGCACAAAAATAATATTATGTTCAACATTTATCTTAATATATTATATGACATAATTTTATATAATACAATAAAGAAAATAATAATAATAAATAATAATATATAATAAACTAAATAAAATAACAATAATTTATAAATAAAAATATTATTAAAAAGTTAATAATAATAATAATAATATTATTATTATAATTTAATATTTAATCAAGATAAATTTATAATAAAAATAATTTAATCATTCTAAAAATATATATTTTCTAATTTTTAAAAAAAAATTATTATATCAAATCATTCACATATTTTCTTGTCGATTATCTTCACTTTTTTTCTTTAATGTAAACAACTATATTTGTTCACTTTCTTTTCTTCCTTATTTTATTAACTTTACTTTTCAATCGCAACCTTATATACTTATCAAATAATAAATTTTAAGAGGGGTCAATAATTTGATCTATAATACATATAGTATTTTATTATTTGTAATAATAATTTTTTGGTAATTTTAGTTCAGGACGTTACTTTATTATTCTATTAAATGACAATTTTTATTTTTAATCATTATGATATGACATTTTATTGATTTTTAGTTCACTTTATCTAAATGTATTTTTTTCTATTTTTCTCTATTACTTTTTGGTTGACTTTTTTTTTTCTATAATAATCGAAGTTGTGCGAAATAAACTAGACTTGAATAAATTAACATAAGAAACATTAGGTTAAGTAAAAAAATATTATGACATAAATTAAACGAGAGACTTTCTTTACTTACTCTATTTACTCTGCAATCTAAATAATCTAAATGAGTTTACCTTAAGCCAACTCCACACTTATATATGTTTTATAAATAATAATTAAATTTAAAAGATAATAATGTTATTTTATTAAAATATATACATTAAATTATTATATCTAATATTAAAATGACTTAAATTTCAAAATTATTTATTTATTTCTTAAATCTTTAAAACCAAAAGATAAAGAAAGATCAAACTTTATGTATGTTAAAAAATTAAAAGACAAGTTTATTACAAACAGAAGTATGAATGGAAATTTCAGTGACCGCAAAGATTTCATTATTAATTTCAAACCAAAATTTAAGTAAAAATAAAAATAAAAAATACATTTAATTTTTTTTTTCAAATTAGTGAAAAGATATATGTAATTTGGTTTTTGAGTAAGTCCTCAACTATGTGAGGTTACTTACTTCTCTTACCACTCACTCACTCCCATTCATTCATTCTTTGCTTTCTTCAATCCCTTTCCTTCTCTCTCAAAAACCCTAATCCCCAATTTCCACAATTGTTCCTTCCTCCGTTCTCCGTCGCTAGGGTTCGTCTTTTCTTCTCTCTCTATTTCTCCAATTTCCTCCTCTCCCTCTCCTTTCTCTTTCTCTCTCTCAATTCAACTTTGCGCGTAGCGCTTTAGGGTTTCGATTCGCGGGGGAAGATGAGCACGCAGAAGAAGCGCGCGTTCCAGATAGAGGCGTTCAAGCACCGCGTGGTGGTCGATCCCAAGTACGCCGAGAAGACGTGGAAGGTTCTAGAACACGCTATTCACGAGATATACAACCACAACGCCAGTGGCCTTAGCTTTGAAGAGCTGTACAGGTTGATTCATTCGTTTAACTATCAATTAAAGCTTCTTCCGTTCTCAGTGCTCAACTTCGGTGTGAATTGTGCCAGATGCGATTTTGGTTTTTTTTTTTTTTTTTTCAATAGTGTTGTTTTGTTATGTGTAGTGTTGTTTTAACGCAGGTTGTCTCTTCCTGTTCAACTGCCACACTATCTCCTTGATTGTTTGAAAACATTACATTATCCATACTTAATTAAATGAAAAGAAAGAAAAGTATATTATGATCTTATATGAAGATGTTGTGAACGTTAAGTATGGGGATTATGTGCAATTTGGAAAACATCGGGGCTGTGAGTGTAATTTACTCTTCTTTTTAATTATTTGTATTATCACTGTGTTATTGAGGATTTGTAATGGAATGTTTAGCCTGTGGGTGATCAAAAAGTGTGGACGGATTGCATTACTGGAAAGTTCGTTTGTCTGTGAAAAATTTAATTGAACCTACTGTGTTTTTTTGATCATTTTTTTTTTTTTAATTTTCAAACGTCTAATTGAAGTGAGTCTTATGAAGTTAGTCTTTCACACATGAAGGTTGTATGTAGGGAGATAGGCGATTTTGAGAAGATCACATTTCTATAGTTTTTTATTTTTACATTTGTATTAATCATTTTTTTCAAAACTTGTCTCAAACTGGTCTGTCCAACTAGTTCAATAAAATTTACAATATTTAAAACTGCTGCCTTACTTACCTCAACGGAGTTAGATGACCGCTACGATTTCGAAAACTAAGGTATTAATCGAAAGGCTCTCTTTTAATGTTGAAGTTGTCTACCTGAAATCAGTATTCCAATCTTGGTCATTCACATAAAAAAGATTGTATTAAGAGTGATAGACCTAAAGTGATTTTAATTTTGGAAAGACCGCACGATTTTTTTTGTCTACAAACTATCCTTTTTTGAAAGTAATTCTGTCATGTGAAAAAACTACTATTTCCTGTTGTATAACCACCATACATGGATGGTCAAAATTATTTTAATGTTTTAGTCATAATCACCATTTTAATTATATTTTTGAAATTTACTCTCTAATCGTTAACCTAATATGCTTTTGTATTGTTTTATATATATATGTGTGTATCTCAATATTTTTGGTAGCCCTTTTTTATTGGCTTACTCTAACCTTTTGATTGCCAATGAAGTTTTTCAACAATTGTCATTTGAGGTGTTGACCTTTCATGTTGCCGTCTTAGAATTACTATTAAATTATTGATTTTTGATGAGTTTAAAGCTGGAGTGTTGTCTTAGCTCTTGGCAGCCAATTTACTATAAAAACTCACACAGATACTGAACATGGACCCCCATCAAGTGGGGGTTTATGTTATTTGTGTATCCTGGAACGTGCACATGTTTCAAAATTTAACTTTTATAGTTCAGAGTTACTGTGCTTTCGAGGTGTTTTTTTTATTTTTTTTTATTTTTTATTTCATGTGTTTCTGTGCTATAATACCCAAAAACATACTTGATCTTATCATGTTGTGGTTGCCTCGAGGCTTACAACCTGTAAATATTGACAGGGATTCTTATATGACACATTATATTGACCAGTTCCCTGTGATGCTCTTTGGCCGTTGTAGATTATTATACTTTTTGTGTGGTCAGTTCACCAGCTTGTACTTATTCACATCGAAATTAGCATGTAGTGTGTTCTCAGCCTTGTTCATACCATTTAGTTAGAAGAAAAAGCTCCAATCTATATTTAGTTATTTACTGATTGATGCCACAGTCCTCCCTTAAATTTGTCATTTATTAATAATTATGTGATTGCCTGTAGTTTAGTTTTCTTTAAATTAATTAATTGCCTAAGCTTGCTTAATTAATTTGCTCATAGATCTCCCTACCCATCTTCGGATATCTGTGTGTGTCTGTGTATGTTTTTAATTTCTGATCATTGTGATCTGCCCATTCAGGAACGCTTATAATATGGTGTTACACAAATTTGGGGAGAAACTTTACACAGGACTTGTGACGACCATGACTTCTCATCTAAAAGAAATTTCTCAATCAATTGAATCTGCTCAAGGAGAAATTTTTTTGGATGAGCTCAATAGGAAGTGGGTAGATCATAACAAGGCATTGCAAATGATCCGAGATATACTGATGTACATGGATCGAACATTTATACCAAGCAACCATAAAACTCCTGTTCATGAGCTTGGATTGAATCTTTGGAGAGATGTTGTGATCCATTCCAGCAAAACTCAGGCTAGGCTTCTAGATACACTTCTTGAGCTTGTGCTTCGAGAAAGGAATGGTGAAGTAATAAACAGAGGATTGATGAGAAATATAATAAAGATGCTTATGGATTTGGGTTTACCTGTTTACCAGCATGACTTTGAGAAGCATTTCCTTGATGTATCCGCAAATTTTTACTGTTGTGAGTCCCAGAAATTTATTGAAACATGTGATTGTGGTGATTATCTGAAGAAAGCCGAGAGACGTTTAAATGAAGAGTTGGAGAGAGTATCTCATTACTTGGATCCCAGAAGTGAGTCAAAGATAACTAATGTGGTGGAGAAGGAGATGATTGAAAGCCATATGCACACTCTAGTTCATATGGAGAACTCAGGCCTAGTTAGTATGCTTGTGGATGACAAATATGAAGACTTGCAAAGAATGTATAATTTGTTTCGCAGGGTGCCTGCTGGGCTCACAATTGTTAAAGAAGTCATGACCTCTTTTATACGGGATACAGGTAAGCAGCTAATTATGGATCCTGAAAGGCTGAGAGATCCTGTGGATTTTGTTCAAAGACTGTTGGATTTGAAGGATAAATATGACAAGGTCATTACAATGTCTTTTAACAATGACAAGACATTTCAGAACGCCTTGAATTCCTCTTTTGAATATTTCATCAATTTGAATGCCCGGTCTCCAGAGTTCATCTCTTTGTTTGTGGATGACAAACTTCGCCGAGGGTTGAAAGGGGTTGGCGAGGAGGATGTGGAGATTGTACTAGACAAAGTCATGATGCTTTTCCGGTACCTCCAGGAGAAGGATGTGTTTGAGAAGTATTACAAGCAACACTTGGCAAAAAGGCTTCTTTCAGGGAAAACTATATCTGATGATGCAGAAAGGAGTTTGATTGTTAAGCTCAAAACAGAATGCGGATATCAGTTCACTTCTAAGTTAGAGGGTATGTTTACCGACATGAAGACTTCTCATGATACAATGCAGGGCTTCTATGCAGGCCAAGGTACCGAGTTGGGGGATGGCCCTACACTATCTGTCCAGGTGCTTACTACAGGATCATGGCCTACTCAGCCTAGCCCACCGTGTAATCTTCCATCAGAAATATTGGGTGTGTGCGACAGGTTTCGAACATATTATCTTGGCACACACAATGGTAGGAGATTGTCCTGGCAAACTAATATGGGGACTGCTGATTTGAAAGCAACATTTGGTAAGGGCCAAAAGCATGAGTTGAATGTTTCCACGTACCAAATGTGTGTACTCATGCTTTTCAACAACGTTGAGCAGTTGACTTGTAAGGAAATAGAGCAAGCTACAGCCATTCCCATGTCAGATTTGAGGAGGTGCCTTCAGTCTCTTGCCTGTGTCAAAGGAAAAAATGTTCTTCGAAAAGAGCCAATGAGCAAGGACATTGCAGAGGATGATGTATTCTTCTTTAATGACAAATTCACAAGCAAGTTCTTCAAGGTAAAGATAGGGACTGTGGTTGCACAGAGGGAGTCTGAACCAGAAAACCTAGAAACTCGGCAAAGAGTGGAGGAAGACAGAAAGCCACAGATTGAAGCAGCAATTGTGAGGATAATGAAATCAAGACGAACTCTAGATCATAATAATATTGTTGCCGAGGTCACAAAGCAGCTGCAGTCACGCTTTTTACCTAATCCTGTTGTTATTAAGAAAAGAATTGAATCCCTTATTGAGCGTGAGTTTTTGGAGAGGGATAAAGTGGACAGAAAACTGTATCGCTATCTTGCTTGAACTGTGTATTTGCTTTTGTTTTGGCATTGCACCAATGTCATTCTGTCTTTCACGAGTTAGAGTGCTCATCATAAAATATTTCTGCCAACTGCTGTAACTCTCCTTTGCATATCAACAAAACATAGACTTGCTACGTTCGCTTCTTTCGGCCTGCAAAACTTATTAGATCATTTTTACCTTTTTTTTTCTCTCAATATCAATAAACCGAAACCTTTTTAGCTTTCGCCAAGAAATTAACAGCAAGAAAACTAAACTGAACTACAAACTTTGACATTAGAAAATATGTTTTAAAATAAGATGTCTATTAAATTAAAATTTAAAATTATAAAATAAGATATCCCAGTGATTGAATTTTTGTATGTGTTGGTTTCATAGGCCATACTTGTCACACACAAAAAAAAAAAAAAAAAAAAAAAAATCCTAAACCTACATTCCTAATAAAAGAGAATATTAGAAGAGCTACTTTTTGTCATCACGAATGTAGTTACTTGCTACTTTCTTTGAATAGTTAACTTTTCTGGTATTCTTTTATATAGTTGAGACCTAGGCATGTTCTAATCGAACAACCTCTTAGCAAATATAACAAATAAAATAAGACACTAAAAGAAGAAGACAATGCAACTCAAAAGACAAGCTATTTCCACAAACACACAGAGAAACACATTGAGGGGTTATAATTCTAAAAATAATCTCTTCTCAATAGATTAAAATCCATAAGCTCAAATCTCTCACACAGAAGACCCGTTAATGGCTTCTCAACCTTTTTACATTGTTGTACAAGATCATAAAAGTATGATACAATAGAAGATCTAGAAGTATGATATAATAGAAGATTTAAGAATTGATTATAACTTGAAGAACTCTCACGTGTTAGGAAATCTTAAAGAAACATAATAGATTTTAAAAAAAACTTTTATGAATAAGAAAGAATAATTTTTGTTTATAACTGTCATAATGCCCTCACCTTCCCTAATGACACCCTTTTATATTTAAAGTACATAAATATGTCTTTGACCAATCATACATCTTTTGACTATTTTAGATATACATAACTAAAGGTGTAATCGTGCCAGTTCAACACGTGACACCCATATCAAATCTTCTAGGTTAAAAAAAATCCTTATTCTCAAGGAGGGAACTTCTTCTCCATGTCATAATAATATTCCCAGCTAGCATCTTGGGAGGTGGTGTTTCCATTTAACTAAGACTTTAGTAACAACTTGTTTTCTGCATTTGAAAGTAGTTTTATCCAAAATTGCTTTGTGTTCTTTGTTTGAAATGGCATCCACAACATCCCGGGGTAGTGTAGGGCTAGAAACAACATTACCAATGTGTTTGTGAAGCTGAGAAACATGAAAAATATGATGTATTTGAGAAGACTGCGGAAGATCCAACTTGTATGCAACTGCTCCAATACGATCAACTACCTGAAAAGGACAAAAAACTTAGGATTCAATTTTGCACATCTACGATAAGCAACAAAAATTTGTCTATAAGGATGTAACTTCACATAGACCAAATCACCAATTTCAAATTGTCTATCAACCCTGTGTCTATCTACTATTTGTTTCATTCTATTTTGAGCTCTTCGTAAATGAAATTTGAGAACTTTGAGGATTTCTTCTCTCTTCACCAAACTTTTGTCTACCAAGTCTATCTTGGATTCTCTGGGTAAGTAAGACAAATAAACTGGAGTAGGTTGTCCATATACAATCTCATAAGGAGTGGCTTATATAGAGGTATGGAATTGTCCATATACAATCTCATAAGGAGTGGCTTATATAGAGGTATGGAAAGTGGTATTGTACCACCATTTAGCTAGCGGAAGCCATTTAAGCCACTGTTGAGAACAATCAAAACGCATACATCTTAAAAATGTTTCAAGATAGCGATTGACATCTTTAGATTAGACATTTGTCTAAGGGTGATATGCAGTAGACAATTGATTTTGTGCTCCCTGTAAACTCATGAATTCCTTCCACAATTGGCTTGTAAAAAGAACATCTCTGTCACTGGTGATAGAATTTGGAAATCCATGTAATTTGAAAATATTATCCAAGAAAGATTGTGCAACATCCGCAGTTGTATATAGGTGAGATATAAGCTAAGAAATGAGCAGCTTCACTTAATTTGTAACCACTACAAAATAACCTTTTTACTGTAAGAAATTGGTAGCCCTTCATTAAAGTCCATTGTGATATGTTGCCACACATGTCCTAGAATTGGAAGGGGTTATAAAAGGCCTGGAGACGTCGTATTATCATATTTGTATTGTTGGCAAGTGATACACTGTTGAACAAAGAGTTGAACATCCTTATGCATTCCTTTCCAATATACTACAATTTTGAGCCTTTGTAAAGTAGCATGCCTGCCCGAATGTCTTCCAATTGCAAAAGCATGTAACCAATGGAGAATATATTTTCTTAAATTTAGATAATTTCCTATCGCCAAACGTCCTTTTCTTCGTATTTCACCATTAAGCCAAGTGTAATACTTATGAGATGATGGATCCTTCACAATCTCAGAAATCAACTTTTGCAATGTATGATTCGAAGACCATAGGTTTTGAATCTTAGAAGTAACCAAATTATGACATTCCACAAATTCTACTCTAGAAAGTGCATCAGCTACAACATTCTCTGCTCCTTGTTTATACTGAATAGAAAAATCAAATTTCATGAGTTTAACTAACCATTTTCGTTGAAAAATTATAAACAACCATTGATTCAATATTTATTTTAGACTACAATGATTTGTTCTGATAATGAAGTGTCTATTTAACAAATAATGCCTCCATTTCTGGATTGCAAATACTACTGTCAGGAGCTCTTTTACATATGTGGAAAGAGATTGTTGTTGTTTGTTGATGGCTCTCTGCTTGTAAAGGCAATCAGGTGATTCTCTTGCATTAACACTGGTCCAATGCCAAACCCGGAAACATAAGCTTATATGATAAAAATTTTATTGAAATTTGGCAAAGGTAACATATGAGTAGAAGACAACAATTGTTTGAGATGTTGAAAGGCTAATTTAGCCTCATCTATCCATTAAAAATTGTCCTTTTTTAAGCATGTATGTGAGAGGTTTTGCTATAAATCCATATTTATAGACAAACCGTTTGTAGTATATAGCTAACCCAAGGAAACCTCTTAGTTGTTTTACTGATTGTGGTGATGACCAATTAATCATAGCTTCGATTTTGACAGGATCTGTAGAAACACCATCACCACTTATGAAATATCCGAGGTATTCCGCTTTTGAACCGCAAAATAACATTTAGATCTTTTAGCAAACAATGAATTAGCTTTCATTTGTTAACAAAACTTGCCGTGGATGTATTATATGCTCATCTAAAGACTTACTATAAACGACTATATCATAAAAAAAGCCAGCAAGAACTTCCTCATAAATTGCTTAAAAGTATAATTCATGAGACTTTGAAAGTAGTAGGAGCATTGGTAAGCTCAAATAGCATAACCAAATATTCGTAGTGACCCCATGTGTCCTTAAAGTTGTCTTACTCACACCACAACTTGCCATTCAAATTTGATTATAACCAGCTCTCAAATCCATTTTTGAAAAAATAGTAGCATCATGCAATTCATCTAATAAATCATCCATGGAAACTTATTCTTGATTGTGGCTTTATTCAAATATTTGTAATTCACTTACAATTTCTAAGAGCCATCTTTCTTTCCACCAAAAATACTGGACTTGCGTAAGGGCTAGTATTGTGTTGTATAATCCTAGATTTTAGATATTCTTGGATCAAATTTTCAATAATGTCTCTTTGTTGCTTTGCATACCGGTACGATCATTTTTGAACAGGATTAAATCCTTGGAATCCGATGATCATGACTAGGTCTGGAAGTTGGAAGCTGTGTGGGTTCCTGAAAAACATCTTCAAATTCATCTAAAAGCTATGAACTTACTTGTGGATAGGTTTTTGAGTAGCATATGTAGTCATAGATTGAAGTAAAGAAGCATCTTTATAGCAAACTTGGAGCATAACAAGATGAACTCCTTCAGATAAGGCTTTATGTAACTGCTGTTTTTTAACAGTACGGAGGCCACTAGAAGAAGCTCCACGAAGTACATGTCTCTTACCTTGCACCGTAAATTCCATTATGGGTCTATCAAAATTCCAAATAATGTTACCAATGTAATTAGCCATTCAATACTGAGCACCACATCACATCAACCCAATGGTATGAGCAACATATTTGAGGTGAAAGTAGTCTGCTGGATTTTCCATGAAAAGTTCTTGACTACTGATGAAATCTGCAGTCCATTTCCATCTGCCACGAACACATTTAAAGGATCCAACTTTGTAATTTTACATCCCAACTTCTTCGCTACATTAATATCCAAGAAGTTGTGTGTACTTCCACTGTCTATTAATACATGAAGTGATTTCTTGTTATGACAGTCGGTAACTCACATAGTTTTGAAATCAACAACTCCTGTTAAAGCGTTCATAAAGATTTTTAGTTCTTTGATATCAACATCTGTGGCATTGATCTCTGTATCCAGTAGTGGTGTTTCATTGTCTTCATCTTTAACTTTTAAAACGTGGATTTGTAGCTTCTTGTGAATGAAATTATGAGCTTGAGTGAAAAGTTCATCACAAAAGTACCAAAGACCCTTAGCTCTCTTTTTTGTATATTTGTAGGAGTAAGATTCTTAACAATCTTGGGTGTTGTCTTGAAATCCTCTACCACTGAAGGTGTGTGAAAGGCTGGTTTTTCTCTCATCAAGGATTTTTGCGAGAAAAGATTTCGATTTGCTTATTGAAGGAGGTTGTCATCGTTGATATAGAACTAGTAGTTTCATACATTTTAGCCAAGGGAAAGCCCTTCGTACACAATTTGGTTGAAACATTCTCACCATCATTTGAATGTCCTTCTTCAATCCTCCTAGAAAACAACTTAAAATATGCTCTTCTGATAATTGTACTCAAGTAATAAGAGCATCAAAATCCTCATGGTATTTCTAAAACAGTGGTTGTTTGGCGCAACTTCATTAAGTCAGCCATGGGATCATCACATTCCTCGTCAAATCGATCAATCAACAATTGAGTGTATCTGACCCAATTATCGATAGGAAAATTATCCGTGGTCCTTACAAATGTTGTATGTCATTGCAATGCTTTTCATTCAAGATGAATCATAACGATCTTGATTTTAACATTGTTAAGTATATTGTTGATATAAAAGTAATTTTCAGTTTGGTAGATCCATTATAACTAGAAAATTTGGGAAAATCAATTCTGGCGAGTCTTGTACCGCAAGAATACTGTGAAGGAAGGCTCTTATTTTGATTATGAGTCGTCACTGCCAATGAACCATGACTTCTCGTGACTTCTTGTGAAATTTGTTCTTGAATGTTGTTTGTTAAGGAAGCATAAAGAGTCTTCTGAATGTTTGCCATGAGTTTCATGTGTTCCCAGTCGTGTTGTGATACTACCCTCCATATCCTTCATTGCCGCCTGTGTTATTGTATTTTCTGCCATTAAGAGATGTGAAGAATAAACCTAATTGATACCAACTGATATAATAGAAGATCTAGGAATTGATTACAACTCGAAGAACTTTCACGTATTAGGGAATCTTAAAGAAATATAGTAGATTTCGAAGAAACTTTTATTAACACAGATAAGCAAAAGAGAACAAGATAGAATAATTTTTTTTACAACTGCTAGAATGCCCTCACCCTCCCTGATGACAACCTTTATATTCAAAGTACATACACGCGTCTTTGACCAATCACACATCTTTTGACTAATTAAGATATACATAATTAAAGATTAATCGTGTCAGCTTAACACGTGACAACCATATCAAAATACTTCATTCAATTTCTCACATATATAATAGGTCCTTTTTTCTTAAGAGAAATTGCAAGGGAAATTTTGTGAGTAAACTATCACTATGTATTGAGCCTTAGAAATACTCATTTATATACTTAAATGAAAAAAGGATAAATTTCAATAATTTATGTAACACCAACATGCAAAGACGATACCTATGCTTAAATTCTTTTTGTTTATCATTGATATTAACAATTGAGAATTTTTGTACTTCAAAATTCACGTTAAGTAATTAAATTACATAAATTATCAAATTAAAATAATTAATTAAAGTTTATGAGAGAGACTTGTGTATCAATTTAATTATTTATCAAAATTGTATTAATCTATTATTTTCTTTGAATGATCGATTATATAATAAATTTAATCCATTAATAAATTTAAAAAATGTAGGGAGAGAAAATTGGTATTATTTTAATATCTTTTATATATTTTATCAAATCAATTAAATTACACCAATTTTAAAATTTACATATATTTATATTTTATTATGTATTATTTATTTAATTTATTTATTTATCGTTTCCAACTTATTTCTTTTTTTTTACTCTCTCTATTTGTATCTCTTAAATCAAACGTGATCTATGTGATTATCTTTTGCCTTCCCTTATTCTTCTCTTAATTTTATTTCTTTTGAAATAAATTTTTTTTAAGACGACGAAATTTAAAAATGAGATAACATAAAAAATAGTAAACCTCATATACAATGAATAAAGAAAAAAAAAACCACAAATTCGTCTTTCCAAAAAAATAACAATGAAACCCAAAATTGACTAAAAGAAAATTTCAAAATCAACCCTTCATTCAATTCAACATGTTATTTTCAAATTGAAAAAAATTTGTCACTTCAATACACATTGTTATTATAGATTTATTGTTTACTATTAGTGGTGATTATCGTATTTACTTAAAACAAAGTCACTAATTAATGATTTTATTTGACAAAGATAATATTGCTACAAATTATTCATCATAGAATAACATTATCAATAATATTGAACACAACATAAATATTGTCCATCCAAAGATGATTTATTCCACATGAAAAGTGATGTTAATAAAAAACCAAAAACCACTTGTATTAATCAATGTCGGAGACTAGTTATTATTTATAACACTTTTTTTTATATTTATTTTCTATTAAAAAAATATAAAAAATAAAATTATATTATTTTGATAAAAAATATTGTAATAAGTTATTAATTTACCACATTAGTTGAGATAATGATCTTTCTTGGGTAATTCCATTGAAATATTAAAGATAACCTAAAATCAGAATAAAGCCATTAGCAACCAATTGAGGAAACATGGAAGACCAATAGTATCACTTGATCGTGACAGCAGAAGACTTCAAAACCGTACCCTAGTGCGGCGCCTCCTCCTTCCTCTCCGTTTGAGTGAGGCATTTCATCGAACATCATAGTGGCACTTCCTTCCTCCCTAAACACCCAAAGCGACCACTCACACATTCACTCTCCGTGTGAAGCATTTCGTCGAACACCATAAAATAACACTGTCTGTGTGCTTCTGTGAGGCATTTCATCGAACATGTCGTCGGCGAAGTGGCGCGCCTTGCAGCACCGCCACCGCTACACCTACACTGCCGTGGTTTTCCCACCGTCGTTCCTCTCCTCCCTCTCTCTCCTCCTCTCCGACCCTCTCGTCTCCCCCTTCCACTCCTCCCTCCTCCACTTCACCTCCCTCTCCTCCACCCTCTCCCAACTCTCCCACGCCAAAAACCTCGCCTCCACCTTCCTCCACCTCCTCCAATCCCATCCTCCCTCCGAGCCTCAGCCCTCTCTTAACCTCGACTGCGAACTCTACCTGCACCTCCTCTTCCTCGAAAACTCCCACCCCCTCCACAAAACCCTCCTTTCCCCCCTTGCCAAAGCCACGCCGTTCCGCTCCATCCTCGCCGCCTCCTTCAACACTCTCCTCCGCAATAACCATGCCTTCCCGCGCTTCGCCGTCTCCCGCGCCGCGCTCTCCGTCCTCGGCATGCCCAAGCTCGACTACCTCGCCGCAGAGGTGGAAAATTGCGCTGTCCTCGTGGCCTCCGACGCGGTGGATAGCCTAACCGGCGTTGTTTCGGAGACGGAGAGGCCCTCGCCTGTTGTCATGGAACAGTGCCAGGAGGCTCTGTCTTGTTTGTATTACTTGCTGCAGAAGTTTCCTTCCAAGTTTCGCGAAAGTGAGGGTGGTGAGAGCGGTGTTGTCATGGAAGGGATTGTGAGTGTTGTGTTGAGTGTTTTGAGTTCAACTGCGTTTTCAAGGGACTGTCTCGTGGCGGCTGGTGTGGCTCTGTGTGCTGCTCTTCAAGTTTGTGTGAGTAAAGAAGAGCTTGGTTCGGTGTTGATTCGAGGGGTGTTTAACACTAGCTTGCAGGGTTTGGATTTGAGTGGTGGTGATGGTGAGATTGGTGAGGTCAGGGATGTGATTGGGAGGATTCCTTGTAAGGGGGGTTTGTATTTGGGGATTTGTGGCCTTTCTGCGTTGAGTAGGCTTTGTTTGATAAGAGGGGTTCTCACTGCGGTTTCTAGGGACTTGCTTAATGCTCATTTTAGTGGTGTGGGTGGTATTAAGACTGTTTTGTATGATGGGGTTTTGCCTGAGCTGTGTAGGTTCTGTGAGAATCCTGTTGATAGTCACTTCAATTTTCATGCATTGACGGTGATGCAGATTTGTTTGCAGCAGATTAAGGCGTCATTGTTGGCCGGTTTAACTGATTTGTCCGGGGAGTATGAGCCAATTCCGGAGGAAATGGGGGTGCGGGTGCTTAGGATTATTTGGAATAACTTGGAGGATCCTCTGAGTCAAACAGTGAAGCAGGTGCATCTCATTTTTGACCTTTTTCTGGACATTCAGTCTTCACTTTGTAATGGTGGGGAGAGAATAAAGGAGTTTTTGGTGAAGATTGGATCGGATCTTCTTTCGTTGGGGTCGCGGTGTAAGGGGAGGTATATTCCCTTGGCATTGCTGACGAAGAGATTGGGAGCGAGGAAAATGTTGGAAATGAGTCCAGATCTGTTGTTTGAGACAACACAGGCATATGTTGATGATGATGTCTGCTGTGCTGCAACATCATTTCTGAAGTGCTTCCTCGAGTGTTTGCGTGACGAGTTGTGGGAGAGTGATGGGATTGAAGGTGGATACGCTCTCTATAGAGGGTATTGTCTTCCCCCAGTTCTTTATGGGCTAGGTTCTGGATTATCGAAACTTCGCACTAATATAAATACTTATGCCCTGCCAGTTTTACTGGAAGTGGATGTGGATAGCATATTTCCCATGCTTAGTTTCATTTCGGTTGGGCCGAATGGGGATGAGAACGGATTACAATATACAGAGCTTGTTTGCATGGACATGGAAGTGAATCTTGAACAGAGAATTGCAATTCTAGTTTCATTGCTGAAGGTATCTCGGTCACTTGCTTTGGTTGAAGGAGACATTGATTGGGCAGAAGATCCTTCAGCGAATGAAAGAGAGCGTGGGCTGGGAATTGAAAGCCATGCTATTGTTTGCATTAAGGGAATAAATGTTAGGATCCATTTTCAGTGGCTAGTAAATGCATTGACTCATGTGGACGAGTCGCTGCGTGTAGATGCTGCCGAGTCTCTTTTCTTAAACCCTAAGACAGCTAGTTTGCCTTCTCATTTAGAGCTTACTCTAATGAAGGAAGCTGTGCCTCTGAATATGAGGTGTTGCTTCTCGGCTTTTCAGATGAAGTGGAGCAGCTTGTTTCGTAAGTTCTTCTCTAGGGTTCGAACAGCATTGGAGAGACAATTCAAGCAAGGAAACTGGAACCCTCTTGAGCATACTAAAGGTAGTGAAGTTTATCCTTCTAAAGGGAATGATAAGGAATCAACAATCAAAAGAGCCGATGATCTTTTTCACTTTATGAGGTGGTTGAGTGGCTTCTTATTTTTCTCGTGCTATCCTTCTGCTCCTTACAAGAGGAAAATAATGGCGATGGATCTCATCTTGATTATGATAAATGTCTGGTCTATTAAGTCATCAATTAGTGAGGAGTTTAATAGTTCTTTGTCAGTAAGTCACCTTTATCCTTACAACAAGGGGATGACTTCATCTGATTCAACTCTATTGTTAGTTGGGTCAATTGTTGATAGTTGGGACAGGTTGAGAGAGAATTCATTTCACATATTACTCCATTTTCCTAGTCCACTACCTGGAATTTCTAATGAAGAGATGCTGAAGAAGCTAATTGCTTCGTCAGTGAAATTAGTTTGCAGTCCACGTGTAAGGGAAAGTGACGCTGGAGCTCTATCCTTACGGCTTATATTTAAGAAGTACGTTTTGGAGCTAGGTTGGTTGATTGAAGATTCATTAAATGTTGTCCATTTAAGCTCGCAGTCTGAACTGGTAAATGAAGTTAGCAAGTCCAATAAATCCAGGAATCCAGTAATAATGTATTTGAAATCAATGATTGATTGGCTGGAGGCTGCTGTAAGAGATGGGGAACAAGATCTTTCTAAAGCATGCAAAAACAGCTTTGTCCATGGTGTATTACTTGCTTTGCGTTATACTTTTGAGGAACTGGATTGGAATTCTGATGTCTTATCGTCTAGCATCTTGGAGCTGAGATACTTGTTGGAAAGACTTCTACATCTTGTTGTTAGGATAACTTCATTGGCACTATGGGTGGTTTCTGCAGATGCTTGGTATTTGCCTGAAGACATGGATGAGATGCTTGATGAGGATAATCTTTTGATGGAGATACCGTATGATGAGCATACGCCTTCATCTGAATGTGAGAATAATAATTCAAAACCTTCCCATGATGATGGCCGATCATCAGAACAGATAGTCATGGTTGGTTGCTGGCTGGCTATGAAAGAGGTATTTGCGACAGTGTCTAAGAACTGTTAAAGCATTGGAATATAGTAGGGTATTTGCCCTTCCAAAGGGTAAAGTAGAAAGACTAAATATCATTCATTATTTCTTCACTGTAAATTTGCACTTCTATAACTGAAGAAATTATACCAATATAATATATTATAGCGTATTAGTTATTTCAATGGTGAATGGAGTCTAAGTGGTTCAGCATATGTAATGTTATTAAGTCTACATATTTAATGTTTTACCATGTTTTCTTCATCAGGTGAGCCTTCTTTTGGGGACTATTATAAGAAAGGTGCCACTGCCAAGGAATGCTTCTTCAGATTTATCTGATTTAGAGGGGCATTCTGTTGGCTTTTCGTCTGATTCTGTGCTTGACTTGGAACAACTTAAAACAATAGGGAATCACTTTCTAGAAGTCCTCTTAAAGATGAAGCATAATGGTGCAATTGATAAGACGAGGGCTGGATTCACAGCTCTTTGCAATCGATTACTTTGCTCTAATGACTCAAGGTATGAATTTTGTTTCTCTGTTTTTGTTTCTATGAAATGAATCATGGAGAATGCATATTAACAATGGAGAATGCATATTAACAAAGAACTTTAATAGAGAAGGATAAGAGAGAAGAAAGGAATACTTAATAAGAAGACTACATATGTATACTGTGTAAATTATGTGATACAATTAGTCAATTACAAAATACAGAGAGCTCACCCCTATTTATACTGGCATTATAGTTATCTATCCTTGATAGAATTATCAGTAGCTGATCCCAAAAATGCTATAATAAGATAATAATTGATGGCAGGATGACTGGTTTACTGAAGATTACAGATACAAGATAAACAACCTATTTACAAATAAAGGCTTAAGAATAACAAAAATACCCAAAATTTAGACATGTTCATATATCGGAAACTGTGAGGTGTAAAAAACACACTGCAGATGGCATTTAGATTCAGAACACGGGAATGGAATCTGTTATTTATTTTACATTTTGACAGAAAAATAACTTTTATTGGAGTGAAAATAGAAGAAGTCCAATTAGGGGGAGGATAAAATATCATTTGATAGAATTAGAAAGCATTTGACAAAGGATCATGATTAACTAAATAATGCATCGCTGAAGTGAATCCATAAATATAATCCTTATCTCTTGATGATGAAAGTTTTTGTCGTTTTCCTTCGTACTATATTCCAAATTAATGCAAGGTACTAGGCTTGAAATTGAATCTTGAAAGTGGACCTGCAATGCTACATGTCATATTTGGTATACCGGGCTCTTGATGAAAGTTTTTGTGTTTTTCCTTTGTAATATATTCCTAAATAATGCAAGGTACTGAACTTGGAATTGAATCTTGGAAGTGGACCTGCAATGCTACATATCAGATTTGGTATACTGGGCTTTCTAAGATTAAAATTCCAAATAAGCAACTGACAAATAATTAAATAAAGCATTCTTGAATCTCCATCTATACAGTTATAACTTTAGTTCTCCATAAAATGACCTCTACATTTTGAAATTTTGTTTTGGTATTCTTTTTAAAATTAGAATTATAGTTCCCAATTAGTAGTGACAATTCCAAGCAATTGAAAAATAATCAAATAAAGCATTCACTCTTTAATCCAGACCCATGTAATTCTAACTCCAGATTTAATATGGTGCTTTATATATTTTCGTGGTATTGTGCAATCTCTGTGATACTCTGGCGCATTTGATTGGAGTATAACTCTTGTACAGAGATTTCATTGGATCTGCAATTGACTGTTCACTAGGTCTAAACAGATGGATTTATTGTAGTTGTACTTTCAAATAATGAATGCCTAGAGTATGTGGCTTCATTGCTTCTTTAGTATCTATGTTCTGCTTATAAATGTTAAAGCCACTAGGTATTTAAATTCCTATTTTCTTCACTTTGTACCATCGTGAGATAAAACTCTGATGTGTGATAAATGAGTTGTAAAATTTTAGTTAGGATGTACTTATGAAATGCAGATTCTTGGCTGTTATGTCTCTTGTTTACATAACACAAAGAGAAATATGTTTGTTTTAAATAAGGAAGGTTTTTTCATTTTAACTTGGTCATTATATCAGAAATCATGTGTTTTTGTCATTTCTTAGATCTGTATCTTCCTTTTCAGACTTCATAGAATGACAGAGTCTTGGATGGAACAACTTATGCAAAGAACTGTGGCCAAAGGACAAGTAGTGGATGACTTGCTGAGAAGAAGTGCTGGAATACCTGCTGCATTTATTGCTCTGTTCCTCTCAGAGCCAGAAGGTGCTCCGAAGAAGCTTCTCCCTCGGGCATTAAGGTGGCTTATAGATGTAGCTAATGGGTCCATGCTGAATGAGATTGAAAGCAATAGCTTGAATGGTGACCCATGCAAGTCAAAGGATTCAGCACATGGAAATAATTCTACAGGGGCAGCTGAAAGAAATGCCAATCTGACATCGTCAAAGATCAGAGATGAAGGTGTCATTCCTACAGTACATGCATTTAATGTTCTAAGAGCTGCATTCAATGACTCTAACTTGGCTACTGATACATCTGGTTTCTCTGCCGAGGCTTTGATTTTGTCCATTCGCTCTTTCTCTTCGCCGTACTGGGAGATTAGAAATAGTGCTTGTCTGGCTTATACTGCCCTGGTTCGTCGCATGATTGGATTCCTCAATGTTCATAAGCGGGACTCAGCACGACGAGCAATAACTGGGCTTGAATTTTTTCACAGGTATAACTGTTGGATCTACTTACTTTTTGCTATTAAAATCATGTCATATGAGAAGAATACGTTCATATTTTAATCCAAGATTTTTTTCGCCAAAATATCAATGATAAATCAGGCATTGATCTTAATTGCTGAGGTAAGGGTCTGAGAATAAACTCCAAGGAAGTATAGTAACTTTCTACAGAAAGATGATGATTACCATTCAAGACTAGTAAGCTGTATCTTAATCTTTTTATGATAAATGCTAGATTTATAAAAACTATTCTCGGGCTTTCACCTTGTAGCCGAAGCTTTTATAATCATCACATTGATAATGACATGCTTACTCACAAAGTGGGCACGGGCTTACTGAGTGAATTTTTAAGATTGGAACATCTCCATGTTGGAAGTTTATATATCTGGCATAATCATAAATTTATTATTATATCGCCTTTTTCTGAAGGTCAGGTAAGTTCACTGGTTTCTGGCGTTGCTTTAATCTGCATATTGTCCGTTGATAAGTATAGATATGATCAGATGATTTTTGGAAATGGTTCACTTGGCATTTGTCCATTTTTGTATTTTAGATGGAACATGGTAGCAGTTGTGGCCTTCCTTTCTGTGTTCATTTCACTTCACACTGTCCACCAATGATGTTTTGCAACATTTCAAAGTTAACTTCTTTTGGAGACATTTTCAATTTTTCATGTACTGATAAGTTATATTCAGCCCATCGGCTCGCTGTCGAAATCTTAACTTCATATGGGCTTTCACTAGTTATAGATAGCACTGTCTGTTATTAGTGTGTGTATGTTCAGAGATAGTGTGAACAGTTGATGATGACTTTTAAAATTGTTTTTGGACATAGGTATCCGTCATTGCATTCATTTCTGATTAATGAACTAGAAGTTGCGACAGAGTTTCTGGGTTGTGCATCTTCTGGAGATTTAGAGTCCATCCGTGGAAATAATCTGCATCCAAGCTTGTATCCAATTCTGATTCTCTTATCTAGGCTCAAGCCTTCATCGATTGCTGGTGAGACAGGAGATGAGCTAGACCCTTTCCTTTTCATGCCTTGGATTAGAAAGTGCTCAACCCAAAGCAATTTACGAGTTCGTGTTCTTGCATCTAGAGCTCTAACAAGTATAGTATCAAATGAGAAATTGCCTCCTGTCCTTCACAATATTATATCCGAGTTGCCCTGTGTAGATAAACTGATCAAATCAACTAGTTTTCCAATTTCCTTCAACTTCATTCATGGAATTCTCTTGCAGTTGAGCGCTTTACTGGATATAAATGTTAGGAATCTTGCTGATAACTCAAAGAAAGATCATATCATTGGTAAGTTGATCCAAATTCTTCTACAGCGGTCATGGATTGGAAGGCCCAGTCATTGCCCATGCCCTATCCTTAATGAAACATTCTTAAGAGTTCTGGATCAAATGCTCAATATAGCAAGAACATGCCAGATCTCGAAACATTTCCGTTCCATTTCCAAGCTGCTATTGGACCTGTCAACTGAATGCTTAGATTTAGAATCACGTAGCCTGTCATATTATGATCCAACCATTGCCAAACTTCGTGAGCAAGCAGCCATTTCATATTTTGGATGTTTTTTTCAAGCACCTACGGATGAGGAAGAGATAATCAATATGAGACTAAGACATGCTCTTCCTAGTTTAGAATCATTTCCAGAAGATGAAATGGAGAACACCTCTCTTGGTCTTTTGGACAGGTTGATTTGCTGCTTGTCAGACTCTTTATATGAAGTTCGACTTGCAACACTGAAGTGGTTGCTGAAGTTCCTGAAAGCATCGGAGCCTTGTGGTAAGGTTTATGATCTATTCCGTAATGACATCAGGGCTGTTAAACTCTGGGCAAAAACGAACCTTCATGGAACCTTGGGGAACATTTTGGCATCAGAGAAGCACCACAGATGTACAAATTACATTCTGAAGATCCTTGTAGCTTGGAATTTGCAGCAGTTTGAAAAGGCTAGTCAAGACAAGTGCACCGGTACAGGTTATGTTGGTGAAATGGACTTTGACTCCGTAATGCTATTTTGGAATGAATTAGTTTCCTTGTACAAGCTAGCAAGACATGCGAAGACCCAGGAGACCCTTGTTCGCTGTCTGGGAGTGTGCATCAAGAGAATTACAATGTTGTTTGGAAGTTCTATTCTACCAAATGACGGAATAGAGTTTTCAGTATGTGGTGAAATTCATCAGGAGGAAAAGCTAGTTTGGTTGTTTGATTGCATTGTTTTTTTCTGTAACATGATTAAACAATGTAGTTCATCATCCGAACCGGCAACTATGCGCTATGCAGCAGCTGAATCTTTGATAGCATCTGGTTTGCTTGAGCAGGCTGGGCTCCTTGGCTCATTTGTTTCAAATAACCAGATTCCCTTGGCCACTTCATCTTGTTTTGTGAAAAATGAAGCTGTGAACTCGTATGCTCATCAGGTACTAGATGTATGGTTCGCATGCATTAAGCTTTTGGAAGATGAAGATGACTCTGTTAGATTGAGGCTTTCCTCAGATGTTCAGAAGTGTTTTACTACAGGAAAAACCAGGAGCAACCATGCTCCCGGATTGGTTCCAATCCAAATAGATAGAGTGATAAGACTCTGTTTAGACCATCTCTCTTCCATTTTTGGCCACTGGATTGATTATTTCGATTATCTTTGTCAGTGGGTACTACGTGCTGAAAGCTGTGTAGCACCCCAAGGAGATCTTGTGAGACGGGTTTTTGACAAGGAGATTGACAATCATTATGAAGAGAAGCTATTGATCAGTCAAATTTGTTGCTACAATATGGAAAAGCTACCTATTTTGAAGTCCTGGGCTGACAAAGATGAATTCAGAAGATATTTACATGAATGGAGAGCTAGATTTTTCCGTCAACTAGTGTCATATGCTCAAGACCATATTGGGAAACAGGAAGGGAATGATTGGATAGGAGGCGTGGGTAACCATAAAGATGCATTTTTACCCTTATATGCAAATTTACTCGGTTTCAATGCTCTTTCTAACTGCATTTTCCTTGTATGTAATAATAATGATGCCAAACTACTACTATCTGATGTAGTTGTTCTTGGAAGAGCCATCAATCCATTTCTTAGAAACCCTTTGATTTCTAACCTGTTTAAGTTAGTTGTAGAATCACATGAGAAAATGGCCGGTGATGTTGCTCACGGCTTGCTTCCTGGGATAGAAAATTGCTCTATCTGGGATAGTTTTAACCCTTATTTTCTTCTTAATTAGGATTTGTATACTAGGTGTAGTAGTTTCACAAGAAAGTCGTTTATGGGAGCTTTTAGCAAAATTTGGAACTTCTATAGAATTTTCCCAGCGACGATTGTGTATACAATTTTGTAATTGGGATGCAATTTTGTCACGGATTTTGTTTGACAAGTTCATTTTTTCCCAGGCCATTAACTATGTTCCATAACTTACTGTTTTGGCAATTACCAAAATAAATAGATAAATAAAAGATATTTGTCTATCTATAATGTCCCTTGCATCAAGTATCTTTTTTTATCAAAATACTCTTAATTAAAAGACATTGTATTGGAGAATAAATAGAAATGAGAAAAGACCTAATGACAAAGATATTTATTATTATTTTTTTTTAAATTTAGAACAAATTTATTACTACAAATTAAGTCAATCGGTTACTTCATAATCAAGTCGAGTGATGAAATCTAAGATTTAGTAAATACATGGAGAGTCAACTGGAATCACACTTCTAATCAACACAATAATTCTTCTCGGTCAGTTTTGTATTACACAACATGTCTTCAAATGCATTTGGCTAAAACTTGTATATGACAAAACGGATAAACCAATAAAAACATCGATGAAATCCTAACCTAGAGGATAACGAAATTAGTCAAGTTATCATGTATTTTTTTTCTATAGCACCCTTGAACGGGAATTATGATAGATCCATTTGTCCATAGTCAAGCTGCACAATCAGAACTTCTCGACCCCATTTTCACACACCTCATGATTTCGTGAACTTGAAAATCCGTAAAGCTCTGTTACATATAATTTCTTCTATTTCAACTCCATCTCAGAGCAATACTCACTGTTAACTTCAATGTTCTGATACTGGTAAATTGGATTGTTATCGAGATCAAGTGTAACAATTTTAAAATTAAACGGTAAAACAAATGATTTTAAAATTTTATAAAATGCCAAAACAAGAACAGAGTAACTGTCAAACGGGTAACTTTTCATATTCATTTCAGGAAATTCCTATATGATCAAAACTTATATAGGGTACTTATCCGCAGAAAGTAAACCCAAAGATCCATCCCCAACAGAAGAAAGAATATTAGAAGAACTACCTCTAGGGTCATGACAATTTAGCTACATTCTTTGAATTATCAAGCAGTAAGGAATTTTCATGCCGATTCCTGAAAAACAAAAAAATGACTTGTAGTCAGGTAACACTGATCAGTACAAGAACCACACAAATTAACTATAGTGTTAACCTCACCAACTCTATAATAGGAGTTGGGAGAAATGTTAATAAAATACTCTAGTACATTCTTCAATATTGGTTCATTCTTCAAAAAGTTGACACTTCAAAAAGTGATTGATTTACGTGATTAACTAGTTTGACCTTCTAGAAAATAATCTATGATAGAGAAGGTTGTAAGCCTTTCTCCATTCACAATACTGATCTCCTCCCACCAAAACAACCAGCCACCCAAAAAATTTGGAAGGTAAAAAATATAGAAAACATAGCACCAGAAAATACTTTGAACTTACAAGTTTTTTGTCCCAAAATGAAGTTGTACTTTGCTTTGGAATCTAAAAATTGTTGTATGACTTTTGGTCCCTAAAATAAATTATCTTTCGTTTTAGTCCTTGCTATTTTGTTTTAAGCCTTCTAATATATTACTTTTCGTTTCAGTCCATACAATATTTGTTCATTTGGAATTAGATCCTTTTTATCATTAACTGTAGCATTTCACCCCCTCTAATAATGTTTTCAACAATCATAATTTGTATGCCAAAATGATGAGCCAACAAAATCACAGAAGATATCATCATAGCCAGCCTTTCACTCAGATAAAGAAGCCATATGCTTCGACAGTAAAAACAGAAGAACTTTGTAGCAAAAGAAGAGATCTTTGCATTCAACATTTAGTGAAATCAAACAAACACTTGGATGAAGAAGGTAGACAGATACATCCAGGGATACTTACTTCCTGTATAATGTTATAAGTGATTGTGGCCTTGAATAGTCTATTCCCCTTTTTTCAGTTTGTAATTGAACTGCACTCCCTGTTTCTGGTTGCCTTTCATTTTTTTCAGTTTTTTGTTTCCCTTTATTCCTTGGTTCAGGTTTCCAGTTAGCTTTGACAAGAGATTCACCCAGTAAGTGGGCAACTTCTGAAGCCATTGCCTCAACTTTCTTCACATAAGGAAATGTTTCCTCATCAAATTGATTCGACAACCACAAATACACAGATAATACTTGATGCCTAGTCTCAAGGTCTAGGAGTTCAGCATCATTTCGAGCAGAACTTTTTGGCATGCCCATAGCTATATTTACCGGGTGCTTCTGACCAAGTGATGTTGCATATCTAAGTAAATGGTGCATAGCTTTTGGTTCTCTAACATTGACCGGAGCAAAACAGAAGCGAAAACGATCTTCTAGAGATAATCCCTGGACCTTCTCTAACATATTAGCAATCTTCTTGATGTGACCATGTTGACACAAGAAGTACAACCCATCCAAACGGCAACTTTCACCAAATTTTTCTAGTATCTGGCTGAATGTCAAATCCGGAAGTTGCCCAGCAAACAATTCAATCTGTTCATAATATGGAAACAAACCTACCTTTTTCACATCATCAAAAGGTTGCTTCAAACACTCAATCAAGTAGTCCAAATCATCTAAATGCAAGGTTGTGGCAAGTCCATCAGGATATAGGCATCCTCTCCGGCCAGCTCTTCCTGCGATTTGCTTAACCTGCGATGCCGGAACAGGAACCATTTTGTCACCATTGTACTTGGAAAGGCTATTAAAAATCACCCTTCTAATGTTAAGGTTCAGGCCCATTCCAACTGCATCACTGGCCACCAGAACATCGTATTCATTACTTTGATCGTTATACAAACTCGCTTGCTGTCTACGAGTTTCGGGTGGTAGAGCGCCATATATCACGCAACACCGGTGTTTAGTCTGCTTCTCAATTGCCAACTTAACCTCAAATATCTCTCTTCTAGAGAATGCAACTACACAATCCCCGGACCGAATATTTTGAAGATTTCCCAGCAGCGTCTTCGCTTCAACCACCAATGGTTTGAACCTATCATAATTTTGTTCATACAACTCATCCCCAGTGTCTTGACAGATCTTCTTGACAATTTCCATAACACTAGGATCACCACACAAATGTATCTCATCAGCCTTCAACCCAAGGAGAGCCCTAGTCCATGCATACCCCCTAGAAGGATCTGCCATCATCTGAATCTCATCAATAACAGCCACATCATACAATTCCTGTGTAGATGCCATTTCCACAGTACATGCAACATGATTCGAAAACGGTACTCGCTTACTTTCCTGTCCGGTCAACAAGCTGCAATAAATCCCCTTTGCATTAACCTTGTCAAAAACTTCCATAGCCAACAACCTAAGTGGACTACAATATATCCCTTTCTTCGCCTCCATAAACCGCTGCAACGCATTATACGTCTTGCCACTATTCGTCGGCCCACAATGATAAATAATCTTCCTTTTCATTGCTCGTGCAAATGGAAACCATGTGTGTGGCTTTGTGAGGTCAGCCGACTCAACCATGCCCCTGAACCTCTTCATCTCATCAGGAAAATTCTCCAAACAAAACTCCACAAATATGGGAAACAAAAACCTATCTGCCTCATGGCTCGGCCCCAGATGCACCAAGTACTTGGCAACATCAGCAGGGCACTTCTTCAGAAGAAAGCTCTGGAATTTGTGTGCTGCTGTGGGGAAAAATGACAAACCAATGTAAATGGCAAGGGCTTGATTCGATGCCCAACCTGATTTGGCAAAACCATGGCACACTTCTCCCAGCACCTCAACCTCTGACCTATCAAAACTTGCACCCCGTTTCACACTGCACATTTCGCCGTACAATTCGACAGGGTCACGTGATGTCACGTGGACGAATTCCTCACTCTTCTTCCCTAACTCACTGTTATTATCACTATCACCATCACTACTAATACTTCTACATTCTTCCAAAGAATCTACAATCTCTAAATTGCATTTATTACAACCGTCATTTGAAACAACACCATCTTCAGAAAAACCATGAATGCTACTACTAACTTCATTTCCAAGCTCAAAATCAATGTTCTTACCAGAATCTGCGTCGAACTCAACTACCGGCGTCTCGCCGCCGCCGCCCTCGTCTCCGGCGGCGGAAAAAGGTCTTGTGGGGTGGAATCTTTCGCCGGAAAGTCTCGAACTTTGGGAGAATCTGGGCCGAAGAAGCGGGTTTGAGAAACGGGTCGGAATTGGGGAAACCGGGTTCTGAAAAGTGTGGAATTGGGAGCGGTTGAAAAGAAGAGCTTGAAGCTTTGAGAGGGTTCTCTTGCGTGTGCACAAGTGGAAGAAGCCTCTAGCCATTGGAATGGGTTCAACTGAGAGAATGAAAGTGGGGCATTCAGATTAGGGTTTTTTATTTTGTTGTGTTTGGTTTTTTGTTCAATGGTGGGAATTACAGGGAGAGAGAAACAGTTGGATGAATTGAATTTGTTGATAATTAGGGTGTGGAAGTGTGTTTTGAGAGAATGGGAGGAATTTTAGGGAAGGGCCTGGTTAGGGATTTAGATGTTGAAGAAAATCTAGGGCTTTCAATGTAAGCTTTTGGTGGCTTTTATTTAGTTATTTTCCATAATTTTAAGTAAAGTAAATATTTTCATAGCACATAATTTAGTTTCTCTGAGTTTAATACATTATCAATTGTCTATGTACAGAGAAAATTGATTCAATTGATTATTACTAAATCATGCTTTTATCCTCTTAAGCATTCTTAATTTGAATGCATTTTAATTTTGATTTGTGTCATGTTCCATATCATGTAATGTCTAAAAGCCCTTTATGTATGTATGAATATTTATAAAAATACACAGAGTAAGATAAAATTAAAAGTAATAAAAATTGTATTGTTTTTATTATACGCACACACAAAAAAAAAAAAAAAAAAAAAAATAAAGTAAATTTTATTGAATAGTATCTTTTACTTTATTTCATCTAAAAATTCTTTTACCCCTCTAAATAAAGACAAGATATAAATTATTCCCTTATTGTATAATAGAGTTTTTGAATAATAAAAAAGTTTTCTCAGTCAAAACAATAATTTTATAAATTTTAGTTACATGCATTAAAATGTTTTATCAAATGATCCAGCTGTACACTAGCTTGTATAATGAAATTGTTAAGATTTATAATAACTGATTTAAAATTCAATACAAACATTTTCTAATTAATTAGCAGTATAAAATCTTTAATCCGAAATAATGTGAATGCCTGCAATTAATCTCTAATTTAATTTAATTTCACTCATTCATTATATTTTAAAATTTCAGAGCAAACATTCCACACCTTTTTTTTCAAATACCATTGTTCAATTCAAATTAGAATTTCAATTTGATAATTCACTTTCTTTTGTATTTTTTTCAATCAAGATTAATGATAACCTTTTACTATAAACTCTATAAATACTTTTTTCCATCAAAATTAAAATTTTACTTCTATAAATATTTGTATTAACTGATTATATATTTTATGAGATAAAACTTCAATTCCATTGGAGAAAATCACAGGTACAACACAGGTATATAATTTTTTTTTCTTTCTTTTAAATATTGAACCATAGATTCTGTTCTGTCAGACAACATAACATTAATATCTCAAATTCCATAATCACAGAGCCACCCTTAACCCCTTATCCCTCTTACTTTCCCTCCCCAAAATTCAGCTTCCAAGTTTGCGTTTTTTTTTTTTTTTTTTTTACTCCAA
>Ga0209489_103793_pt1 | contig 28863 bp, 20 predicted proteins | sample SiratrowhiteBW_FD_187527 | JGI IMG/M metagenome (GOLD analysis project Ga0209489, IMG submission 187527) | Root nodule microbial communities of legume samples collected from California, USA - Siratro white BW (SPAdes) (version 2) | ecosystem: Host-associated > Plants > Roots > Nodule | place...
ATGGGGTGGAGGGTAGAGACGCGCAACATATCTCCCTTTGTGCCCTAAACAAGGTTCAATATGATAGGAGTCTAAGGCATTAGATGCACACTCACAAAGGTAAGCTCCTAACTCCTAAAGGTATAAAGACCACCAGAGCTATGGCTCTCATTACCACTTTATCCAAAGCTGTCGGATACCAACTAGCTTATGAACAGGCGATAAGAGAACAGACTCTGGCTGGGATTCTCATGAAAACCGAAGTAGAAAGTACATCCATTTCAGTATCACTGAATCCCTCTAATTCTAATCTTTTTCAGATCCGGGGTTTTATGATCCCACTCATGATATATGCATAAAAGTGTGTGTGAAGGGAGAATCATGCACCCAACCCCTCACCTGGAAAACAAACAGAAAAGTTCCCAGGCAGATATAGCATGTCGTCTACCCTAAGGTTCAATATTCCAGCAATGATAACATATATACAGAAGAAAAGAATCATATATATAAAAAAGAAAGGGAAAATAAACATTCAGAAGACCACACTTATTTTACTTATTTAATCAAATTGGCCTGACTCTTAAACAAGTCCCCAGCGGAGTCGCCATCTGTCACAACTGGGTCACGACGGGGATGGCGAACAAAACTATAATTTTTTTTTAAATAAAACAGAGGAGTCGCCACCATAATTTATTAACGGAAAACTATGGAAAACCAAAAATAGAATAAGGCAAGTTCACAAAACCGGATTTAGAGTCCGGGTGTCGGTTACGTGTGGGGAAGATATTAGCACCCCACAACGCCCGTCCTAAGACGGTACCTTTAATTAAATAAGTAACCTGAGTGTAATTTAAAAAAAACATTTATTTTCCCGAGAAAGAGATTAAGATAAAACAAACAAAATATTTTTTATTTTAGGGAGCCCAACAAGGTTTGACCTTGCTCCTACGTATCTTCATCAGGAATGAAGAATCAGGGTTACATAGTTCTTTGAAAATACTTGTTTGTTAGAATGTTTGATATTTTTTAATTTTGAAAATTATATATATTTTTTATTTTGAATATTTTTTTAGAGTAAACTTCAAATTTGGATACCGTTGACGCGTGCGGTCTTTTGGTATTCCAATCAAAGTTAAAACTTCTCAAATTAAACTCTCACACGGTGCGAACGACCATTTTAAGAATTCAATCGAGTCATCATAACTTTTCAAATCGAAATTCGGATAGTTGGAAGTTAAATAAAACATTTTTTTTAAAAAGAAAAGAAAAACACAATATGTCAAAATTTTTTATTTTCTTCATTTTTATAAAAAAGGAATTAAAGGGGCATATATCAATTATGGTGTTGAAAAATAACATGCAACAGTTATATGCAACATATAATTGATACTTTAATTTTAAGGGATCATGCATCTAAAAATGGAACATGAATGAATGAATTATTGATAATGCAAAATTATATATGGTGCTTGATGACTTTTTTATTTGTAGAGGCAATTTTGGAATAGTTTTTGGAGCATAAAATACATGGATGAAGAATGTATGGAAGATGAAAGATGATGATTTTTTTATTATTTATTAAATAAGGAAAAAAAATGTTATAAAGAGCAAAATGACCTCCTTTTTTTTATTAAGAACACATGATTTACAAATTTCAAACTTCAAGATCCATATGAAAATTTAAACCTTACAAATCATACCCGCGTTCTTCAAAAATGATAGTCTCCTTTCCAAAAGTTTATTGCTTATCAGTTTTAAACTGAGTGTGGATAGTAAGACAGGAGAATCAATCTTCTCTGCTTTTTCTCTCTTTTTTCTCTATTCTTAACGTGTTCTCCCTTTCTCTTCCTCCTCTCTCTTTCTTTCTTAAGTCTCCGTGCGTGCTTCCCGTTTTTTCTTTCTCTCTTTTTTCTTCCTTCTCTTAGTTCTCTCTTTTCCTCTCCATAATCCGTGTGCTTTTTTTCCAAAAACCCCCCAATTCCCTTTGTATCCGATTCTCCTCCTTTTATTAAAGTCTCTCTCTTTTCCGTTTTTTCTATTTTTTTCATTATATATTTTTTTAATTATTTATTTAAAACATTAACAGACAAATCTAAACTACTCTATTTTTTATTTTATTTATTTAAGCAAAACAATTTTTTTTATATATTTATTTTAAAACTTGCAAATCAAGTATAGAAGCAGTTATTTTTATTGTTATATTTGTTTTTATTATTTTTTATTTATTATTTATTTATTAATTTTCAGATGTTGTTGTTTTAAATTAAGATATTTTTGTTATTTTCTTGTTATTTTTGTTTTTTTATTATTAATTATTTATTTTATTATTTTTTTTGGAAAAAAATTATTTTTTATTTTTATTAATGGAAAAATTCAAATTTATAATTTTTATTTTGTTTTTTTATTGTTATCATTATTTTTCAAGAAAACTTAAACTAATAAATATTTTTTTTATGTTATTATTTATTTATTTTTTTTTATCAATATGCTTTAATTAAAATATTATCCGGACAAAATCGGGTGTTGAAAAAGTTGAGATTATAAGAATGATGAAGTGAATCCACTTTTTTACCCTATCAGTACCTTTTTATTTTTTATTTTCCACAATAGCACTTTTTATTTTTTATTTCCCTTAATACCACTCTTTTTATTTTTTAATTTGTGAAATAACACTCTTTCGTTTTATGTAATAGCACTCTTTTTTTAATAGTTATTAAAATTTGTTATTATTAATTTATTAAAATTAAGATAAAAAAGAATGTAAAAAAATTAAATTCAAATTAAAAAAACAATACAAAGAAAATAAAATGAACTAATTAATTATAATGGGAAAAAATGATAGATTATTTTATTTTATATTTTATAATAAATTTAAATTTGGCATAATAAATTATATTAAAATAAATTATAATAATTTAATGATTGTATTTTATATTAAAATTGATAGTGGAAGAAAAAATTATACTAAATTATAAAATTGTTATTTGAATTAAAATTTGTATTTTTAGTCTGTTAAAAAAATATCTAAATAATTAATGACAAAAATCAAATAAAATTTTGATTAATATAAAATTTGATTTTTGATAAAGATAAATTTTGATTTTTTATAAAGATAGAATTTGGTTTTTGATAAAGATAAAATTTGATATTTTATTAAAGATATCATTTGATTTTTTATAAAGATAAAATTTGATATTTGATAAAAATGTAACTGATTTTTTAATAAAAATAAAATTTGAGTTTTGATAAATATAAAATTTATGTTTCATTTCACACAAAGTATTTTGTGTGTCATTAACTAAACTATTTAGTGAATATATGATTGTAATTTACTTTTCTCTTTATATTTAAAGTGTATTGCATCATTTTAGTAATTAACATTTTTTAAATAATAAACATAATATTTAAAAGTAATTAATAAATAAATTAAATTTTATTAAAAAAATTAAACCATTTAATTAATATTTATTTACAAAAATACTTCAACAATTTTATTTTATTTTTTCTATTAATTATTTAGATATATTTTGAATAAATGAAAAATATAAATTTTAATTCAAATAATAATTTTATAATTTATCATAAATTTTTCTTCTAATATTAGTTTTTAATACAAATAGAACCAGTAAATTATTATAATAAAATACAATTACCAAAACATAAAAATTAATTAAAAAATAAAAAATAATCATAATCATAATTAATGTACTGTAAATTAATTAAAGAATAAAAAAATAAAAACTAAAAGAGTGTTGTTTCAGGAATTAAAGAATAAATACTGCTATTGAGGAAAATAAAAAATAAAAAGTGTTATTGAAGGAAATTAAAAAGTTTAAGTGAATCATTACACATAAAATAAGATATCATATGATGAGAAACTAGTTATACAATTATCAGATATCGTAACATGTGTAGAGTAAATACGCAAAATTGGGTTTAAATTAACTTACCCCAATCCATTATTCTTAGAGTTGCTTGTAAATCAGAATATTGGTTTAAAACAAAATATGAATATCATTTTATATATAAATTTGTGTGTGATTTTTGTATGGTTGTGTTGGATTGAAATTGATTTGTTTATAAATTGTTAATAAAGTTATTTATTTTTATATATTTTTTTTAGGTCGAGAGTTTTATTCAATATCTTACCCTCTTACCTTTTTATGTTTTATTTATGTGATAACATATTATGATTGTCTTTATTATGAGAATAATAAAAAGTTTATTTAACTTTTCTCATCTTTTATAAATATTTACATGTAGGTATATTTTACACGTGTTAAGTTAAACTTTAAAATACCTACCTCATTAGAGTTTACAGATGATAGATGTTACTTTTAAAGTGTTATAAATCTTTATAATAATTTATTCTCAATAGATTATCAAAGTCATTTTCCACCATATTCGTCTTAGAAAAGTAGTAAAAAAATCATAAGTTTGTTGATTATATTGAATTTTAAAGTTTAATGTTTTAATAATGAAAAAAATTGGTTTGAGAACAGTAGGAAAAAACAATTGTGACGTGGCAATCATTCATTATGTGACAGAGGAAAAACTTATGTTTTCCTATTTTGTGCATAACGAAATCAAGTTTGAAGAAAAAATTGAGTGAGTTTGGCCCGGGTTTAGGAAAATGTTAGTATTTGAGTGAGCGAAAAAAGTTAGAAGAAATAGAAATAGATGAATTTTTATCTTCAAGGAAGTTAAGAAGTGGAAAACGTTAAAGGAAATAAAAATTTAGGTTTTTTTTTTTAATCTTCAAGGCAGTTTGAGGGAAGAAGACATTAGCAAGAAAAGATAACAGGTGGCCAGTTAGACATAAAGAGGTGAGCAGGCTGCAAACATATGTTCACACTCAAACAATTAATCATTTAATGCAAACAAAGAATAATAAAGGAAAAACAAGAGCACTATCCTGCCAAAAAGGAAATCACTCACCAACTACCCCCAAATCATCTCAAATGGAAACACACTACTTCAGTAGTAGAGAACTGCGACCCAGTGACCAATCATCACTCCGAAGCACAACCTCTTAACCTCGTCTCCAAAAACCAGGGATCAACCACTACCACACACAGAAGATAACTTAAATTCATCTTCAATCTATGTCAAACACCCCAAACCTTAATAAAAAAAACTGTTTCTTTAATACAGTTAGCACATTCACTTAAAAAATTGTTTTCATTATTAACTTAGCACATTTATGATGACACATAAGATTGTCAAGTGGTTCACATGTAAGATTAATCTGTCAAACATTAAAACTTTTTAATAATATATGATAAGTTTAGTTGATTTTTTGAAATAGCAGTGATCAGGTTTTGAAGTTCAAGCTTTTAATAACAAGGAAAACATAACAAAATACCAGTAATTTTATTATTGAATTAACTTAATATTTTTTTTAAATTTAAATTGAATCAAATTAATGATTTGAGTTATTTATTAAACTCAAGAAAAACGTATATCATATATGAATTAATTATTACAAACAAAATACGATAATAAAATTAACGCCTTATATATATATTATTCCAAATTTTATATAATTATTAAGAACTCAATTAAATAAATATTTTAAATTAATGTCTAAATTCCTATTTTTTACTATCAAATAGCTGTATACTTTGAGTTATTAAGATTTGAATGTTAATAATTTTTTAAACAATACAAAAGGGGGCTGATGTTCTTATTTCTGAATTCAAACACGGCGTGAAATAAGATGTTTATCTGAAAAATATGACTTCTGTTATATTATTACTATTTAATTTTCGGTTTGAGTTTAGTGAAGAATGATTTTTTTTCTTCATATACTTCGGTTGTTCCGTACAATGTGAAGTCTGCTGTTACAAAATTTATGGCCTAAATTTAAAAATAGCTTCATTTTATAAAATAATAATTATATTTTAAAAAAATATTATGATAAAAATATTGAAAATATATTACATTAAAAATTATATATCAAATTATCATATGTAAAACTAAAATCAAGTTTATTAATACAGTTTAAATTTTATATATATTTTAACTTTGATGTTTTTTTTTTGTTTAAAAATATCATTTCTTACTTTTTCTAAAAACGGATCAAAACAATTTATTAGTCTCGGTCAAACGAAAATATATGACCTATTTAAACTTACAAACGGTATTAAATCAATCCAAATTTATTAATTAGTGGATACCATCCTGTTCAACATTTGACAATAGTAATTATTCGGTGTCAAATCCAATTTAAAAACTTAAAAAAAAACATCCCTTGTACACTTTTTTTTTCTGATATTTTATTTTCAATTTTTATTACTACAATGATATTTTACTTTTTGACCTAAAAGAGTTATTCTTTTACTTTTTCTTTATACACTCGAGATGAAACATTATTAAATCATACTAAATTGACAAAATTTTCCTTCTAAAGAAGAAAATGAAATTTGAAATCAATATTTTCGAATCAATACAATTATAAAAAAAGTCTCAATTTTTAGTAAATAAATAATTTCTTAGTAAATAAATCATTTGTAAAATGACACACATATACTCAATGTCACATTATCAATTTTCAAAAAAATATTTTTCATTATATTAATTGATTTCGATTTCAAGTGATTTAGATTGTCACTGTGGTTAAACTAGAATAGTTTTTCATAATGAAAATATTGGTTAACTAATAAATATCAATCAACGTATTATATTGAAAAATTTTCAAATTCTTTGTATCATGAGAATACCATTTTATGATCATTTTTCTAGTCTACGTGTATTGTTATTGTTATCTTGTAAGAAATATTTGCATTAATGATAAGGTACATATTTTGATGGCGCAACAAGTGATACTTTTTGACCAACTACGACTTTTGATAATAGTAAATGTTTGATCAAACTATTAGTATTATAGATGGTGTTATAAGTTTAATTTATAGTAGGACAATTGTTGAGAAGAAACGGTTAAGTAATATCAATTGTCCCATACCATATATTATAGATTGTGTTTTTTTAAATAAAAAGAGTTACATATTAATTACCAATTATAATTATGACTACAATTATGTGTCACAAATTCTCACTATACATAAAAAATAATTAGTATCTTGAAAGAAAAAGGAAATTAAGAAATGATACATAACATTATTTCTAAATTTGATTAATGATAACAATACATAATCAACCTCAAAAAAAAGTCTTTCTTACACTTCAAAATTACAATATGTAATTAAACCTTGTGAAATGTATTATTTATATGTCAAGACGATATCAACCACTTAATCTTCAAATTAAACAATAATAAAATAATATAAATATTCAAAGTATGTATTATTAATTTATTATTTCGTATATACTGAATTACGTATTCATTATCTTTTGTATGATTTGATATATTGTTGAGAAAAAAAGTGAATTTCTCTTCAAAATTTTATATTGCTCCAAAGCTCCATGATCATATGATCAATGTATAGTGCTCAGTCAAACACACATTAGACTAATAAAAAGATCTCACTATTTTTTCAATAAGACCCAAAACTCTTGACTATTTACCAATAAATACTTAGATTAATAATCAAATCATTATACAAAGTGAGGTCAACCACTATTCAAACAAAAGAGATGGTAAGATAACATCCCCATATAAGAGAATAAAAGATAATACACTTCATTTTAATAGACAAGAAAATGTTAATTTTATATAGTAATCCATGTAATTAAGAGAATTTATCATCTTTGTTTGTAAAATAAGTTTAGTATTTTAAGTATTAGTCATTAATAAATAAAATTAATCTTGCATCATATTAGAACTGATTCATAAAAAATTTAAAATAATTTACATATATTAAATATTTATTTATTATTTAATTATATATAATTTATATATTTAAAATATTTAATTATAAATTATTTTTATATAAGTTGAAACAGCAAACATAAATTCAAAATACCAATTATTTGTTACGGTATATATTTAAACGAAATTCACCAAACACACCAGTATGTTACCAGCAAAATCGCAAAGAGAACGAGATTTGACCGAATGCTTAAACTAAAAGTTAAAATGGTTAAAAATAAATAAATAAATAAATCACAGAACGTGCATTTGACTCGTCCGAGTGAAATCGGCAACACGGAGCCGACGTGGGATAACCACAACAAACCTCCTCGCTGGAGGGTGTAACACCATCACTAGCAAAATTTCCCTCTCTTCTTTCCTCTTTTTCTTCTCACAACCCTAACCTCTTCCCCGCAATTCTCACCCCTCACTCTCTCTACCACGTCGCGTTGTTTCGCACCTTCCCAACAAACCCTAAACCTTTCGCCAAACACACAAAACTCTGCAAAAAACCGCACAGAAGCTTCATTCTCCGTCTGATTCCACGATGGAGCCTCCCGTAGTGAGATCTAGGGGTCGCCCGCGCAAACGGAGAAGAGAAGAGGACGGAACCGTCGCCGGCGATCCGAAAACGTTGCCTGAGGCGAAGAAGGCGCCTCCGGTTGTACTGGTTGGTCGATACGTGCTGAAAGAGTTCCGCAGGAACACGGTTCTTCTCGGCAAAGTCGTCCGCTACGACCGCGGATTGTACAGAGTCGTGTACGAGAGTGGCGGATTTGAGGATTTAGATAGCAGAGTGATTCGTAGGATACTTCTCCCTGATAGCTATTTCGACGATGATTTGATTCGGAGGAAAGGCGAATTGGAGGAATCTGTGTTGCCGAAAATCGTGGAGGAACGGGAGAGAGATTCCAGCGAAGTTGGAGACGATTTATTGGTTGGAAACGAAGAGGAACGAAATGAAACGGACGATGAGTCTTGCGGCGAGGCTAGGGATTTGAGTTCCGATGCCGAAACGCCGATTCCGTCTCCACCAACGCTTCCGCCGTCTTCCGGAACAATTGGCGTTCCGGAACCGTGCGTTTTGAATCTTCTTTCAGTGTATGGATTTTTGCGGTCGTTTAGCATTCGTCTGTTTCTCAGTCCTTTTACTCTGGACGAGTTTGTCGGTGCTTTGAACTGTAAAGTTTCGAACACATTGCTTGATGCTATTCACATTTCGCTGATGCGTGTTTTGAGACGTCACCTTGAAAACATTTCACCAGATGGCTCGCGGCGTGCAACAAAATGCCTTAGGTGCTTAATTCTCCGACCGTCTTTTTTTTTTTATTTAGTTCGATTTTAACATTGGATTTAGTTTTAGGACCAAACATGGATGCAGTTACTTTTGGTTCTGTTTTCTGATTAGAGTTAGAGGTCACTGATGCTATATAAAAACGTTTTGTTTTACTGTAGCTGCTTCATCTCATTTGTTTTCAATCACGCTTACAGTGTTCTAGAACGCTGTGTGGTAATTTTATGACTATTATGTTACGTGCCAGTTTATCTGATAGGTGGTAAAACACGAAGTGCTCTGTTTATGTTATCATTTTCATCCAAGGACGCCTGGAGACCGTAGTGTTAGTGGGATGATTTTATGTAGTGAAATTGGTGTTATGTTCCATTTGGTTTGATTGATGGAAAACAACTGTTCTGTTTATGTTCCCATTTTTGGTCTTTGAGGGTTTGGCGGAGCACATGGCTACCTTTATTCTACTTCTTAACTTGTTTTCTTCTTGTTTAGATCCCAAAACCACTTGAAGGCATGTTATATGCCCTTTTTAGTGTCAGGTAGGAGTGTTGTATTAGAATTTTGAAGCAAAGAAAATGTCTTTGTTTGACCGATCGATTAATTTTATGGAGGACAACAAATCTGTTATTCTTTTAATTTCTCAATACGGAAACTATTGTATATGCTCTAGTGTCCTATTAATGAGATTTTTTATATTAAAATATTATTAATTGGAATATGTATTTTTTTCCAGGTGCATTGATTGGAGTTTACTTGATGCTTTGACTTGGCCTGTTTTTACGTTTCAGTATCTAGCAATTTATGGTTACACAAAGGGACCTGAGTGGAAAGGATTTTATGACGAAATATTTTATGGCGAGTACTATTTATTGCCTGCAAGTAGGAAACTGATGATTTTGCAAATTCTCTGTGATGATGTTTTGGCATCTGAGGAGTTTAAAGCTGAAATGAACATGCGTGAAGAATCAGAGGTTGGGATTGATTATGATAATGAAGATAGCCTTCCTAGTGAAATTGGGCCTAGAAGAGTTCATCCAAGATATTCCAAAACTACTGCCTGCAAGGATAGTGAAACTAAGAAGTATGTTTCAGAATTGAATGCTGAGGATGTTGATGGAAATGGAGATGAATGCCGCTTGTGTGGCATGGATGGAACTTTACTTTGTTGTGATGGTTGTCCTGCTGTTTATCATTCAAGGTGTATTGGTGTGATGAAGATGCATATACCGGATGGGGAATGGTATTGTCCTGAGTGCAAAATAGATATGATGGGCCCTACAATTGCTCGAGGAACATCACTTAAAGGGGCTGAAGTATTTGGAAGAGATTTGTATGGGCAAGTTTTCATGGGTACTTGCGACCACTTACTGGTGTATGTTTAACATCTTTTTTACGTTTCTTTCATTCCATTTATTATGCTGGAATCCTTGTGTACTTTGAATTTGTGTTCTATTTTTTCATTTATCTGTTTTACTTTTTGCTATCATTCCCAGTAATTACTATAGATGTACTTGCAAATTTGAGGTTAGATTTTGATATTATATTTTTGCAGGCTCAATGTCAGCTGTGATGAATTTTGTCTTAAGTACTACAATCAGAATGACATTCCTGAAGTTCTTCAAGTCCTCTATGCATCCGAGCAACTTAGACCTATATACAGTGGTATTTGCATGGCAATTTTAGAATATTGGAAAATTCCAGAAAACTTCTTGTCCATTTGTGTCACAAGTGTACCACAAGTAAACTTCACAAATTCGAACACAGATGTGAAACTTCCTCTCATGATTAAAGAAGAGAATCAAGCTTTAAGTTCGTTGAAGGCAGAATACAGTTTAACATTTGCAAATGGGATTTGTAGTGATAATTTGGAACCATCTCTTGATGCTTCTTTGGTTACAACTAGTGGTCCTGCTCCTGGAAGCAGTGGCAATACAAGAACTACTGTTAATTTGAAGCTTTGTGAGGAAACTGCAATGAATTCAACAGTTTCAGTTGTTAACCATCTGTCCAATCCAAAGTATGAAAATCCTGTTAACATGACAGCTGGAGTTGGCCCTGCTAACTGCTCCTTTGTAAGCGGCCAATTTAATAATTATGGGCACAGAAATGACATAAGGTTGCCTATGAATTTTTCTTTGCAAACTAAAGGTGGCCAATCTGGTTTTGGAAAGTGCAAAGGCAGTTTAACTAATGATTTTGTGTACACTGGTTTCTCCTATAAACCACAGTCATACATTAATTGTTATATGCACGGTGATTTTGCGGCATCTGCCGCTGCTAACCTGGCCGTTCTTTCTTCAGAGGATTCTAGATCAGTGGGTCACGTGTCTGATAACTTGGGGAAAGCAACATCTGGAAACACTTATTTGCTTGCAAAAGCATTCTCCCAAACAGCTTCACGGTTCTTTTGGCCAAGTTCTGAAAAGAAGCTTGTAGAGGTTCCAAGAGAGAGGTGTGGCTGGTGCCTTTCTTGTAAAGCCCTTATTTCAAGCAAGAAAGGATGTATGTTAAATCATGCTGCTCTAAATGCCACCAAAAATGCAATGAAAATCCTTTCTGGTCTTGCTCCTGTAAGAATTGGAGAAGGAATCATCCCTAGCATTGCAACTTATGTTATATATATGGAGGAAAGTTTACGCGGTTTAATAGTTGGGCCCTTTTTAAGTGAATGTTATAGAAGGCATTGGCGTAAACAAGTGGAACGAGCCACATCATTTAGCGATATAAAACCCCTTTTGCTCAAAGTGAGTGATTGTTATTATTTTTAAATGAAGGAGATTCATTAAATTTTAATGTCCAGACTCTTGATGGATTGCCTGCACTTCTTGCGCTTGTTAAATATGCAGATTTATAAATAATTTGTTTTTCATTGATTGATGAAATTGTCCTTTTCAGCTCGAGGAGAACATTCGATCAATTGCTTTTTGTGGGGACTGGGTGAAGTTGATGGATGATTGGTTGGCTGAATTTTCTACAATTCAAAGTGCCGCAGTTACTATTGGAACTACACAGAAACGAGCAACATGTGGGAGGCGTAAGAAACAGTTATCTATCAATAAAGTTACAGCTGGTGCTTGTCCTGAAAATTTTGTATGGTGGCATGGCGGGAAATTTTCCAAATCTGTATTTCAGAAAGCTGTTTTGCCAAAAGCCATGGCCAGAAAAGCGGCCCGACAAGGTATTCTAGTATATATTATGCCATTCTTAACTCGAAGTAGATTATTAGCTAAATTGGATTGTTGCATTTTTAGTCAGTTATTGATTAACCATGAACTGAAACGGAAATCTTCTCCTCAAGTGACAGTAATTGGTCATTTTCTTGTTAAAATTATATTATTATATTAAAACATTAAATTATAAGGTATTCTTAATTTATAAATTTCTAAATGTATTTATATATTTAAACAATAAATATATATTACATAATTAATATTTACCTTGAGATTTCAACTCAAAAATCAGGAGTTCTAGAAATATTGTGGTTGTCAAACTTGAATTTGATATAATTGAGTTTCATCTACAAATCCTGCTATGTAGTTTTATTCTATTACCATCCTGTCTGTTCCTAGCTGTTGACAACTATTTTCCATTTGCTTTTGAAGTAAATTAAATTTGTATGGAAATAAAAACACAAATGCTGACTGTTTTGGGCATCAGGTGGTTTGAGGAAAATTTCGGGTATATTATATGCTGATGGCTCTGAGATTCCTAAAAGAAGCAGACAGGTTGTTTGGAGAGCTGCAGTTCAAATGAGTTGGAATGCATCCCAGTTGGCCCTTCAGGTCTCTTCTGATATATATATATATATTCTTTTTTTTTGCTCTAGCAATTCCTTTGTTTGTTTAGTTCAGCATGCTAGATTTGTCAATAATTTACATGATATTTGATTATTTGCATCAGGTCCGTTATCTAGATTTTCATGTGAGATGGAGTGATCTGATTCGTCCTGAGCATAACCTCTTAGATGTGAAAGGTCAAGATACTGAAGCATCTGCTTTTAGGAATGCAAATATTCATGAAAAAAGAATTGTGGAGGAAAAAATTTTGTATAGAGTAGCCTTTGGAAACCAAAAACATCTTCCTTCTCGGGTAATGAAACATGTTGAAATAGAGCAAGGTCCTGAAGGAAAGGAAAAATATTGGTTTTCTGAAAAGCGCATTCCTTTATATTTGGTAAAAGAGTATGAAATGCGCCATGGAAAAATGCTATCTGATAAAGAGTACCTTTACATTTCATCTCAGTTGCGCAGAAGGCGATTAAAAGAAACCTACAAGGACATTTTCTTTTACCTTACCTGCAAGAGGGACAAATTAGACATGTTATCATGCTCTGTTTGTCAGCTGGGTGTTTTAATTGGGTAATTTACCTTTCGTTGTTACTGTTTTATTCAGGTGTTTGTATATGCTATTCCTTCTTTTCTTTCACACTAGTTTCTCTAACGCCACAATTTTTCTCTTGGTTTCATTTCAGGAAAGCTCTCAAGTGCAGTGCCTGTCAAGGTAGGCTCCTTGTGTGATCCATCATCGTTTCACTCATTTTAAGATCTTTTCAATTTCTTATGAAACGAATTGATGTTTTCCATTGAATAAAGACACGACTCCATATATAAAAAGAATCTACTCACAAATGAATTCTTATAATCTTTTCTTTTTCTTTTTGTATCTTGCCCTTTTTATTTTGTTTTGCTCTGTACTTATTTAGTTTAATCTTCTATTTCATACGGGCATAGGTTACTGTCACACGGGTTGTTCAGTGAGTTCAACTGTCTCTACATGTGAAGAAGTTGAGTTCCTGGCCACATGCAAACAATGTCATCATGCCAAATTACTTACTCAAAAAGAGTCTTGTAATGAGTCTCCAACCAGTCCCTTACTCTTAGAAGGACAAGAACAAAGCACTTCTGCAGTTCTGAAGGAACCAGGGCCTAAATGTGATGGTCAAGGATTGATGTCTTCTAGGACAAAGAATAATCGATCTGACATGAAACGAGCCGCTTCTGATTTCCCTTTGGAAACAAAAGGCCGAAGCAAAAATTGTTCTTGGGGTATTATATGGAAAAAGAAGAACAATGAAGATACGGGCTTTGATTTCAGGCTCAAGAACATTCTTCTAAAAGGAGGTTCAGGCCTGCCTCATTTGGAGCCTGTTTGTCGCTTGTGCCAAAAACCATACAAGTGTGATCTAATGTATATCTGTTGCGAAACATGTAAACGTAAGTTTTTTACCAAGGTAATAAATGCCGACATTTTTACCTACTTACCCTTTATTCATCTAATTTCTGAGTTTTACAGATTGGTACCATGCTGAAGCTGTTGAACTCGAAGAGTCCAAACTTTTTGATGTGCTGGGCTTCAAATGTTGCAAGTGTCGCAGGATAAAGTCGCCTGTATGTCCTTTCTCTGATTTGAGTTACAAGATTCAAGAGAGCAAGAAGTCTTCAAGGGTTGCAAAGAAAGAGTATTTCGGTGGAGATTCTGATTCTGGTACACCTATTGACAGGAGAACATGTGAGCCTGCAACTCCTATCTATCCTGCAGTGGATGTCTCTAGACAAGACAATGATCCTCTGCTGTTCTCCCTTTCAAGTGTTGAGCTGATTACAGAACCCGAGTTAGATGCAATTGGTGTGGGCAATACTGTCTCTGGGCCAGGACTTCGGAAGTTATCTAAGCGTGAGATGGAGAATAATGGTTCTTTTAGAGGTAATCTTCATGCTGACTTCTCAACCAGCAATGAAATGGTTTCCAAATCAGTAAAAGATTTATCTCCTTTAGAACATGGCTCTACTGACTGCAGTCTTCTGAAGGACCCCGAAATTGTAAATTATGACGAGTTGGTGGATTTTGAACCTCATACCTACTTCTCTCTGACTGAACTGCTCCACTCAGATGAGAATATTCAATCTGAGGAAGCTAATGCGTCTCGAGTATTCTCGGGGTGTTTGACAAATTCTTGTACGTTAGATATTCCTGAAGAATGCGGGACTGTTAATTTAGCATCCAACTGTGAGCCTACAAATTTGTTGAAAGAAAATGTTAATAGTTGTCGGGAATGTTCAAAAAAGGAACCGCTCCCTGATCTCCATTGTCAGATTTGTAGGATTTGGATTCACAGCCATTGTTCACCTTGGGTTGAATCACCCTCTCGGCTTGCAAGTTGGAGATGTGGTGATTGCCGGGAATGGCGATAGCAGATTTTGTTTGTCATCCTGTGAGATCTATCGGGTGCAGTAATTGCCAGGAATGGCGATAGCATACAAACTTTGACTGGCAATTTTAGCATTAATCATACAAGCTGGCTCAGTATGTTTGTGTGCATTGATCTGTGCGGGTATTATACGTGTTGGACGAATTGCCGCGGAACTTCTTGTGCGCCTTCAGAGTTTAATTCATCTGCAGGTTGCTATGAATTTTGTTACCTGCGATTGAGATAGTCTTTGAGTAATTTTGATATCCGATACATGTTTCCAACCCGTGAACCATTTGGTTGAATGTTCTGGAACCATATCGGTTTATATTACTCAATAATTGCATTTCCTCCTACTCACTTCTATTGCTGGATTCATAGAAGTTGCTCTGATCATGGGAGATAAGCATGTTTTTGGGTTGCTTATCTGACAGGATTATTTGTATAGATTGGATTCACATTGTTTTGGTGGTCGGTCAAAAATTAAAGCCTTCACCTTTGGATCTTTAGCTCAAACTGAGATGCCTTAACCTTTTCCCCGGCCCCATCAGTAGTCATTCTTTACACTGCACTGTAAAACCGCTTTCTTTCTGCTTCCCTAGGCGCTTCCTTTTCAGAGATTCTACTACTATACTAATGGATGAAATATAGGCTTTTTTAAGTTTTTTTTTTTAATGAGTTTATTGGTATTATAATTGCATTCCTCTTCCTAATACAAGGAGTTTGCGATTTCTGTCATCGATTTGTTCGGAAAAGTGAACATTTTAAATTTCACATTGAATATTACCTAGTCTGATTAGCTCTTTAAACACGAAAAATTATTTTGAATCTTGTAATTTAGATTTCATATAAACTAAAAAATCTCAGTTATCTTTATTTTAATATCAAGTTTCATTCAGATATCATGATACAAATTGAGTTTGAGTTCAATATTTATGAAATTTCTTGTTTACTACTCAAGTTTTTAATATTTAAATTATTAGGGATTAAAGAATATGATTAAAATATTTATTCGAATTCCTTTCAGCTTTCGAATTTGTAAATATAAAGCAACGACCAATTGGTAACTGAAACTTCAATAATGTATTTGCTTCGGCATAACACACGCCTCAGGAATATTTTAATATAAACATAAAATAGAACCCTAATGTATCGTAGCAAAAATGCGCATGTCCTTACTCCACAAACTATTATTGTATATGTAATGTCAAAATAACAATTTCAAACTTACAATTGTTTCTATCAAAGGCAATATCTTACATGCTATCAGGTGCCCCGCAAACAATCCAGCGAAACTGGGAAGGGGAAAAATATTAGAAAACTGAGAACCCTTGCCCAACTGATATAAAATCTGGCTTAAAGGACAATCACTTTGTGCAGAAAGAATCTCAAAAATGCCCACCAACCCAGAAATCCCTGCTCAAACCAAGCTCACTCGTAATTCCGCCAGCCCTTGCATCATGATTTCGTATATCCACCTCACTAGCTTGAGGGAAACATGGGTTAGGCTGTGTAGATGAGGTTTACAAATGTGTAATGATTAATGAACGAACACCTTTATGTTGTCATAAAAGGGCAGCCAGTATTGCCCCAGGATCCGTCAAGGATGCAGGAGCACCGCTGGGTTGAGCCACTGGAGATGTTGGAGCTGGCTGTGTTGGACGAATTGCGATGGGAGTGGGGATGCTGACTAACTGGTCCTTGATGAACTCCTTCAGCCTGCAAGCCAATACAAGAATCATCAGCAGAGGATGTACTCAGAATCAATCTATTGAAAACATCTTGTAAAAAAGTAGATCACGTACTCAAACGTTAGTGTTGGGTCCCCTGAAGCAACTGTCATTCGCAGCTGGGTTCTGTCTGCTGGGTCTGTCTCAATTCTTACCTGTGCACATCATTCACAAAAAAGCTTTAAAACTACCTCAAGCTTCAACTACTGTTATCACTAATTTAATCATGAATGTCTGGGATAAATTATAATCACGACTATACTATTTGCAGGGATTGCGGACTACAATGCAAGATATGTAGTTCAACATATGTACTTACCAAACAAAGCATTGCCCTAGTACTTTCTGAATAAAATGTTGTACTCGCAACAAGATTGTTTGGATTGGGATCCTGATAGATGGCAGAAATAATGTATATTAGTAGTTAAGAATATCAATAAAGATAAATAAAAAGAAGTAAAAAGAGGAATTTCAATATCTTACAAGGCCAGGGGAAACTGTCAAGTGGTAACTGTTGAATAAGTTTGCCATTTCAAGCAGTGGAAGTGGTCTAACACCTCTAACCTGCAAAACCAACAGGAAAGATAGTAAGTTTGGATGACCATAAAGAACAAGCCAGTAATGCAATTGCAGATCTGCCACAAAAAATAATAATAATCAAATTGGTAGATGATATCCAAAGTTTACACAATGCAAATACATACCACTTCTTGAAGCTTCAAAGGTGGTCCAGGAAGTGATCTCCATTGAGGGAAAAACTCTTCAGCAGATACAGATATAGGTTGGAGAAATTTATTTAGGACAGCAGGTAGGCGAAGCTTGACATTGACCTATGAAGCAACACATAAATATGCATCAATTAAAATAGTATTTGGTTGGAGAGAAATGGAGGGGATGAATTTTTGTAAAATTTTCTTGTTCTGTTCAAAGATGGAGAGAAGAGAGATAAAATCCCTTTTCATCAATTTTGAAGTAAGTTGGTAAAAAAATGTTTAGAGGACTATCCTACTGCTCATGGAATAGAAGTCAGCCATAAGCTTGGGTAGACATCCTACTGCTCATGGAAGGAGGAGAAAGCATAATGATGTATTGTGACAAGATCTCACTTCCTAAGGGATCAAGTGAGTAAAGGAAAGCTGGAGTTAAAACACTGCAGTACTACTGAACAGGTGGCTGACATTTTAACAAAAGCCTCTTAAGGCTGACAGATTCAAGTTGATTAGAGAGACGATAGTAGTGCAGTCTATTGCTAATCTGAATTAAAAGGGTTTTGTAGGTAGTTAGTGGACTGTTCACTAACTGTTGTAATAGTACTATAAATAATAACGATGTATTGTGGCACATATATGTGTGAGAAATAAAATTTCAAATTTAGTTCTCTTTAATTTTCTTCTGTGTTTATGTGAGTGTGTGTTCTAACATAAAGTAGTCAACTGGCATTTTTTTTCGGAAGTTTAAATTTAAGTACCCTATCGTTACCAAACATGTAGGAGAAATCAAGAACAGCGACATCCCTGCTTGGATGGAGATTAATGACCTCAAGTGGGCATTGCACCTATACGATCAAAAGAGGGAAAATGTAAATCAACAAAAATAACAATATTTGAAAGAAACCAACAGTAACAAAAGGATTCTCACTTGTGCCCGGGGAGGTATGGTTTCTGGTACTAGGGAGAGCTCCATCTTCAAATGTGTGGGAGGCAATATTAAAGCTTGAACAGAGACAAGAGGAGAAGTGTTCTTGTTTCCCAAGAAAAGAACAAGATGACCAAGGTGAGCTCTCCATTCTGCCTTAATACCAATCTGGGAAAATATAAATTTTAATCTAAGAACACAAGTTTAAGCTGCAAATAAACATGATCAAAATTAAAACAAGAAAATAGAGAACATTACAAAAATAAATGAAGAAAATACCTGAATGTAAGGATCCTCGTATAGAACACCACTATCCTTCACGCACAAAGCATGAAATCTTTCAGCAATATTTCCAATTGGCTGCACATACAGAAGGTGCAAGTTATATTCCAATGCCCACCAATAACTTTTGTAGTAATATCCATATAATGTTGAACAATAGAGAACAGAGTCTAGTGTAAGAGTAATTGTTACATGGTTTAAATTTGTATTTGTCCTAGAAAGTATTGATGTAAGAATGTGGTTCATCATTGATAATCAAGCATAAAAAATATAAGGAAAAACCATATCCAATGGAATTTTGCATCAGTTAGCACAGCCGGTTAAGCAAAAGACTAAATTACTAGTTAATGCAAAAGGTACCTGCACAGAGTTGGTCGGTTCTCCAGCAGGTACTATGGCTGTGGCTTCAACCACAGTACCTTCCAATCCTGAATTAGAGCCTGAACGAGTGTGGACATTAATACTGGGAGGGCCTTCAATAGCCAATGGACCCAAGAGATCACCAAGGAGATCTGCTGAAGGAGGTTGAGAATCTACTTTACTCAATGTCCCATTTTCCTGGGATAATCTTTCACCAGCTGAAGTATCATCCTGTTCAGAAAAAAACGTCAAACCAAGCAATAGGAAGAACCATTATACAGTTAAAGATTAAATCATGTTGACCAAAATCATTTGTGAAGATACACAAAGCAGAGTGAACAACGAACCACAGCACTGCTCATGCTCGGTATCTTTACAAGGCTAAGTTGGCCACCAGAAGGAGTTCCATTAGCATGACTTTGTTCTGTTACAACCAAAGCATTTGATGTTTGAGATTGCTGCTGAGCTCGTAACCTTATGGCACTTTGTTCGGCAGTATCAACTTCAGTGTCTTCGGCCTTTTTAATCAAAGCAGACTGAATTTGAAAGAGTATAAAATCAATGAGTGTATATCATAAGTGATAATGCAAATTTCAAACAAGTTGTCTCTGAATCAATATTGCAAGAAAACCTGTCGTTCAGGGAATTTAGGCATTTCGGCCAATATATCCATTAGAGCTGCACCTTTTCTACTCAACGCAAAATATTCGACAGCTCTTTGCTGTATTTCAACTTCAATTGAGCTTTCATATCTAAACATGAGCAAACGGGTTAGAAGAACCTATGGCCTCATGAAAAACTACAGAAAAAACCATAGTAATATGAAACTCAACACTGAAGAGGTCAATCTCACTTCTTAAATATTGTCCATATCTGATTTTGTAATTCAGGGTCTGGTGGTTGACTGTGCATCAGAATTTTAGCATATGTAGACAAGAGAATAGAAATAGTGGAAGTCCTGAATACAAAGCACATCTTGTAAGGTATCCTGGAAAAAAATGGATTTCAACTAAAAATTAAATGTAGAGTGCGATTCCCCTTACGATACAGTAGGAAGCTTCTCATGTATAATGCCAAATATTTCCTTTGGACTGCATCCAGGTCGTCTGGCTAGAAGGTGTCCAAACTCTCCAAGGATGTATGCACTGACCTGTTGAAGTGTATTCACACGACATAGAAATTAAACAAGTTGCTTTTTCATAGTGAATAAATCAGTACATAAATTATTTGGAAATATCGATTTGCGAACAAATCAATATAAAGTAAAATATTACATAAAATCCATAATAACAGAAAGAAATACTTATTGACATTCCTCATATTTTGTAAGAGATTATGGAAGTTCAAGTTAAAGGAACCACTTCACAAAGATGTCACTGTTTTTCTCTAATATAATTAAATATTTCTTACCCATTTTACAGTTTAGAAACCCTCTTCAATAAGTGGCACTTTGCAGAAATATATACAAACTAGTAGCATTTAGATAATTAAAGAATGGAAGGAAAAATACAAACCTTAACCATAGTCTCGTGTATAGCAGGTTTGTCAAGATACTCTCGAGCTTTTGCCGCAGCATAAGGCTGAAAAGGACATCAAATACCTAGTGAATGTTTTGTACATTAGGGAGCAGTATCATAGTCACTACAAGTTTCAAACACACCTGTAAATCTTCGTTGTTTGTAACAAACTGCACCACCCGAAACCATATGTCATCACTAACAAAATCTCCAGCCTTGTCAATTAATTGAAGAATCACGTCAACGTACCTGTATAAAAAAGGATGGCATGATATCAATGTACATATTACATCAATAAAAAGTTCTGATCTAAGATAACTAGGGATTTTTTATTCTGAGGTAAGAGGTTGACAGGTTTACTGTTTCTATTTTACAAATGCTGAACAAAATTATATAAACAAAATCTTGCAATCCCTTCACAATTGCAGAAAAATATTTAGTAATTATTGATGTTCATCTCATATGTTCATAAAGAACACAATCAAGCAGTTCCTTTAGGCCGTCCCCAGTAATTTCTAAATTAATTACATACATGTGCCACTAGAAAAATTCTGATTGACATTAAACAGGTTGGCTGTTATTTTGAATTTTATTTATATTGTCCTTTTCTCAAGAAGATATTTCATGACAAAAAAGTCAGGTGAAAAGTTGAATACAGGTCATCCTAAAAAATAAAAGTAATAGAAAACAAGCTACAGCAAAAGATGAGAGGACACATCAATTATACTGAATTTTTAATTTTTGACAACAAAAAATCCACCACATGTATGATAATGAAACCACTTTTAAAACTAATTATTGGGTGACATATCAATACTTGGGTACTTTGCACTCGAGCCTGTTGGGGGATTTTCTTCAAGGTCAGGGCAAACTATCCGTTTATTTTGCCCATCTAAAATAGCTGAATCATTGTCCTAGATTTATTAGCGATGAGTAAGGAATTATATATTGCATTTTTTAAGAATTCATTAGAGGCTATACATTATAAGTAACCTTTATGAGCAGTTCAAGGGAGTTGCATATCAAGACGATCAATTATGAGATTGTCTGCTACAGTAACAATACTATTATTTTATTTCTTTAGTAGGTTCAATTACATTACCATGAAAGGTCTGGTGCAAATTTCTCAGCTAGAATGGCTGCTTTAAGTGACAATTCCTCACGCATTGCAAACTCTGCTGTGCTGAGATACTACAAAACAGTCGAAATCGCAAAATAATCATTTTATATATCCCGTTAATAGCTACTTCATTTCTTTCTTTTGTTTATTGTACATGAGGTGGGTGTTGGGAAGTTGATAGGGTTTACATTGCAAGACATTTTCAGATTGCATAAATTTGTTTGGACCTAGCTCCATACCTGCAGTAGTTCTTCAACTATATCCTTTGCATTTGAAACATCACACATGCCATAAAGCAAATCTAGAGCACGCCTCCGAATACTGCATGTAAATAAATGCACTTAAAAAAACTATATTTAACAAAAATTGGCATTGAGGATGAAAGAATTTGCTTTGTATCAACTTTGCATTTTAATGAACTTGTAAATTTAAGAGATACTAGCAGTATAAACCCTCACATACAAGTTGCCATTTGCAAAAAATAAATAAAATAATTTATAATCCACTCATTAACAATACAGGAGAGCATAAAAATTAAAACCAAAATCTTGAAAAGAAAGTGTCCTTTGATCTCAATTCCATCTAAAATGTTAGCAAGGTCAGCAGGAATGTAATGAGAGCGAATCAATGAATGGGCATCCTATATTTAATTGGACCACTTTATACATATATATACATGAAAACATATGTTTTACCAATAAGTAAACACTGCGTTCTGAATGCAAATGATTCAGTGATGATATATACAGGATCAATGATGTTAACATATAGGATAACACATGTAACCTGATGTCAGGATCTTTCAATGAGGTAATAATCTGAGCTTGATGTCTTTTTATGATATCTTGTACATCAGTAACCATCAACATTCTAGTCATATTCTCCTGCACCGTAATAGCATATATGTTACGAATTATGACAACCAACCAATACCACCAAAGCCTTCTAAACTGTGATACAATGAGATCCACCACAGAATATTGGGCATGCAATTTTTGCTCCTCCTTTCAAACAGAAAGAAAAGAAAAATATGCATTAAGCAAATGTGCCCCCCAACTTACCAAGCCAAGATACCGAATGTTTGGTTCACGGACAGCAATAAATTTTCCAAGAAGGGCCACACATTGAGACATCATCTCTTTTTCAGCATCAAGATGCATCACCTGGAGAGAGCAATCAGAATAGAGACAATAATTACCACATCTCATTGTGAGAAAAATTTCCTTGAGTAAATTGGAAGGGGGGTAACAGCCACCAAATTCACTACATGCATCTCTATATGAAGAATTAAGGACACCTACGGAACCCCCAAATGCACACTATAAGCATTCTTACAAATATGTGAATGCAGATCTATGGATAGAAATGAAGACTACCGATCAAATATGGAAAAAGAAAAGAAAAAAAGACATACAATGAAATGGCATCTCATGTCTCTCTTAAAAGTTTGCTATGCGATATATGGTGTGCTTTTGAGAGGGTAAAATAGTAGAGTAATAACAAGACAGTCCCACTTATACTATTTAAGCACATGGCAATATAACTACTTCAGCAGTGAATTCACAAATGAAAGAACAACGTACAAAATTGGGGCATACTTTGCAACGGTTTCAATTAGTTTGACCAGTAAAATTCATAATCATTGGATTATCATTTACACATGCAGGTTAATGCCATATAGAGTGATCAGTGTGAAGAAGAAAAACACGGTTGGTTGTTTACAATATTGTATAGCACAACAAACATACCAGAGCAAGGGCTTCAAAAAGAACAGCATGGGATGCGTTATTTTTGTTCACATTTTTTACAACATCAGTTCCCATCAGTATCCTTTGTAAGACCTGAAATGATAAATCAAGGCTCGGTAAATTGTTAACCAAACAAAAGTTTCGGACATTTCAATGTGATCTGACAAACCTCAAACAGTGACCTTCTAGCATTAGGATCTTCAATTGTAGGAAAATATTGAAGAGCCCTCATTGTTTTGACCTACATTAAGTAAAAATTGGTAAAAGAATAAAAGGAGGTTTGCATGTTAGATAAAACAAAAAGTTATTGCAACACTTTTGGTAAGCAAGCAAGCTTAAACAATTTGAAAACCTTGCTTAAACCAAAGCCAATTGAGAATTATATATTTGACAAAAAGAAAAATTCACAAACCTGAAGCCAGGGAGATGGGATACCATAGTAAGTGTATTCTTGAGGGATATCCTGGTTCCTAGCAAGCCGCTCTAAAATTTTTATACACTTGGGAAGACAACTCCAATATGCCTCGTGGTTGTTTGATACTAATGCAACAAGAAGACTCATAGAAGATGTCAAAACACCAAGGTCTCGTTCATCCAAAAGTTGTGCCATACGATCCGCCCTTAAGGTAGAAGGTTGAGAAATAAGCTCTTTGAAGAAAAACCATAAAGAAAAAAGTGTATACTAGCATAATTACATTGAGATTTACCATCCATCTACATTGACAACATCAGGATTTTTCCTGTACAGACGCAGCAAACACAATGCAGCTTTTTTTCTGACAAGTGGTCTGCAACTGCTCGATATCTAGATCACAAAATGCATTTAAGATCAATATTTTCCAATAAAGCCACCTATTTAATGACAAAACAATAATTTCTTACCAGCAACTTCTGCACATCAGGTGCTAAGGACTCGGCAAATTCTCTCCCACCAATATTTCCAACCTATAAGATAACCCTTTTGCTCACATACATTGAAACCATAATGGTAAAGAAAAAAGCATAAAGTGTCATTTAATGTGGATATTTTATTAGTTTATAAATTATATATTCATTGAAGGTTCATATTAACAAGTAAAAGTTTTTAATGGAACATGATCAGCAGATGATGGTAAAATGATTAGAAGAGAAAGTCCACCACAAATGGCAAAACTTGTTCAAAGACTTCTTGTTAGTACCTTTTAATATACTAATAGTAATGTATGCTATCATTAAATGATTAATATGACGAGTAAATCTAGGAAAGGTATTACCATACCATAGTCAATGCTAGACACTGGAAGGTTTCATTACGACCAATGATATCATTGCGCACTGTATTTATAGCCAACCTGAGAAAGTCATGATTTTCATTAAGCAAACTTGAAGTTACAATGTACCCAACCTGCAGTCATTTATGAGGATATTAGGATTCCTTCTTCAGTCTATAGATATTTTCTGTGCTAAGTAAATATGTAAATGAAATGAAACTGAAACAATGCTCTAAAACAATGGAGTAATGTGTATATTGGGAGAGAGTAATAAAACATCACAAAAAGGCATCACGAAGAGAACACAATACCTGTTTTTCGGGATACTTTGGGGCAGATATAAGGGAAACAGCTTCCATGTGACCAAAATCCACATCATAGCCAAGCATGTATATATAAAGCATTTTCCAAACATATTTCTTTTTCTCGTATGGAGTCAGAGCCTAAAGCAGAACCAAAGGTAAAAAAATTAAATACAGCCGTTCATAAATGTAAGACATCGATGTTGTTTTGAATAACAGGAAGATCAAATGGAACTTGAGTAATAGATGAGTAGATATATTTTACTTTCCGGCAAAACTGGAATATAAAGAGGCTAAATTACCAAGAAATGCTAAACAAACCAAAGCATTTAGATCAAGACCGTTTTGGAAAGGGAAAACAAAAATTAGAAAACCCTGCCCCTCTAAAAGCGGAAAGTCAACAAAATAAATAAAAATAAAGAATTTCAAGAATCAGAAAAAATAAATTTGAGAAACTCACTTTTCTATAATTAAAAGGGTAGTTTAACAGATATATAGGAGAAAATTATTCAAAATAACAAATATAGAAGAAAGAACAAATAAAACAGATCTAAGGGCACAATCAAACCAACTTTGGCCACAGGAGTTACAATTGTGAAAGAGAAAAAAAGAAAATCAATTAGTCAATTGTTAGTTCTGAAACCCTCTGGCGTGAATTATATGTATGATACCATTTGAGCCCAAAAAATGACAGTTTATGATAAAAACCATAGGCACCATAGAGTGCTAAGTAAGAACTATATTGGCAAGGATAAAATCAGATCCCAACAAAGAGTTAAAGACAAAAGTCAAACAACAGTCTTCTGCATCCAATACCAAAGTTCAATGCTAGAAGAGCTCTTTAATGTGAAAGGTTCCTCATATTAGAATGAAACTAGGTCATAACTAATTGAATGATATGGTAAAATGAAATTTCATCACAGGGTAGTGTTTATAATAAATAATCAATATTAAATGTTTTAGTTTACGAGTTGGCAATGACATTGCAATCCCCATAATCATAGATCATCAATTTCTGTCACAAAATTGTATTCAAAGCCACACATTTGGAAATATACAGATATGCATATGACTGAGTCAACTTAACCCAAACACACAAATTGATTACATCGTACACATATGTTGATTCTCGTGCTAAGAAAATGATGTGCTGCAAAATTGCACACACTTTTGGTTCCTATTTATCAGAATTTTCAACTAAGCTTATTTTAGTTTATCTTTTTGGATTTTGAGTTAGTTACTCTTCCATACATTTTCACGCTTAATTTGGGTTTTCAGGTATATTCCAGAATATTTTTATAAGAGATATTGTGAAGAAAGAGAAACAAATAGTACATAAGCTCGAAATCTTACTCAAATCTGCAATTTCATATTGGAGAGAATCAAAAAAACCATCTCCTTATCCGAAAATTAAGGAGCTATAGGCCTAGAAGGATTAAGCACCAAAAGTCCAAAACAAATCAGGAAAAATTACTCCCACCTAATATAAATGAGATTCTATATAGAGAGAGTTGTCACATGGGGGAGCTTGCATGAAGAGCATTCGTGCTTTAGGTTGGAAGAGGACTAGAAAGTTCCAAAGGAAAAGTCACAGTCAATAATGGTATAACTTTTACAATTTTATTTTTTTCTTCCATTATTTATGATCAAATATTTTCTGTTAGAACAAAGACAGCTTGGTTTGAATGATAACTTATTTCGATTCGTTCAATTTAATTTAAGTTTCTTTATTCAATTGAGTGTTAAAGTTAATGATACTGAATTGCCATTTACAATCTTGTAGGTTGTTAGGATAATGGAAAATTTATATATGACCTGTCTAAGAACATGCGAAAAATACCATAATCATTAATTTTCCACAAATAGTGTTGAGTGGGATTTTTTGTGAGTAAGATAGACACCATAAATCATCAATGTCTTTGTTCTTCTTAGAATCCAAGAACAAAATTAATTAGGTTTTAGAAACTAAAGAGAATTGATGTGGGAAGAATTAAGTCTTATTTAATCTAGGGAATTTCTCCATCAACCGATAGACTAGATCTTAGTTAAGGTAAACGCTAAAAGGTAGTAGGGAAAACCAAATGAAATTCGATTGCCGGTGTTTCCAACATTGAATATATACTCTCTAACTAACTAACATAGAGAATATTGCATTTTCATTCTAGCTTTTCAGTATTTAGTTCCTAAGTTGTATTCATGTGGTATTACGCCCGAAACCGAAATTGTAAGAATCCTTGTGGGAACAACACTAGACTCATCCACTTTACTACTTGATTTTATGCAGTAGCAAATTTTAACCATCAGAATGCAAGGCCAGGACCATCTTCTAGATTGGAACCTACTGAAATTAGCTTAGAAAGATAGGTCCATCTGTAGAGGTTATAAAACACATAACAAACTCTGACAACAAATATAATAATATATAATAGTCGAACAAATTATAGTATATTTGAAGTCAATTCCTACCTTAAGAGATCCAGAGAGCAATTTCTTACCTATCATTATATGGCTTCCAATCATTCTTTGCCACAATAACAAAATGGGCACCAGAAGTTGTTTTAGAAATAAACTATGCTACTTGCAATGTATTAGATCTACTAAATCTGTTCAAACTGAGAAGAACTGACCTTCTAGCACGTAAATATCTATACATGAGCTATTAAATCTATCGATACCAGCTGCCATTCCATGTCATCTTCAATGTTGCAGCCAAAGGGACACTACTATAAGTGAACAGATCAGAATAACTTAACACCTCAACCAATAACGGGTACCTAACTGTACAGAACACTCTATAACCCCTAGAATTTCAGCTTATTGCTAATTATTCCATATACTAGTCGTCAACAACTAAGCTATCATGAAAACCTTCGTTTTTCACGCAGCTGTAAACAAGTATAAATCTCAGGTCCATACATCAAAAACCCGCTAAAGTCCAACTCATTTCAACATTCAAAGCACGTCCACCTAATTTTCCTCTCTCAATTTTAAACACCAATCCCGGCACTACGAAGAGGTCATCGATTACAACTTTCTAGGTTTCCACTGTCTCAAAGTGTTGGGGAAACAAAATCTGGAGCAACAGAGGCAGCGAGAAACGGTGCAAAAACAAGAGGAACTAAGTGGAAAAGCTGAAAGGAGGAGATAAACCCTAAGCGAACCTTCTCATTTTTGAAGCGCGTGCGTATGTTGCCGAGTTCCTTGTCCACGCGAAGCCTCTCCTGCTCCTTGTTCTGGCAATTGCGAATATCGCTTATGAAGACGGAGAGTCCTCGCATCCCCGACATGGCCATCACCTATGGCGCTCACAGATCCCTCTCTTCTCTTCAGATCCCCAAACTCAATTCGGTTACGGATTCGATCCGATCCAACGCCAATTTTGAACGGTCGTTGATCTTCAGCTCCGAATTGCCGAAACGTCGAACGGAGAACCGAGTAGGAGAAACAATTCAGTTGTGTGTTATGGTTGATCTGGAGAAAAACAGTTCGCGAGGAGAGAGAAAGAGAGAGAGAGAGAGAGGGTGAACTGAAGGAAATTGAAAAGGCCTTCGAACACTGCTGGAACCACCTTTTATTTTCCATTTTCATACCATTTTACCAATTCCCTCATTCCATCATTTTCTGTTTTTTTTTTTTTTTTTTCACCTAG
>Ga0209489_103795_pt1 | contig 28860 bp, 8 predicted proteins | sample SiratrowhiteBW_FD_187527 | JGI IMG/M metagenome (GOLD analysis project Ga0209489, IMG submission 187527) | Root nodule microbial communities of legume samples collected from California, USA - Siratro white BW (SPAdes) (version 2) | ecosystem: Host-associated > Plants > Roots > Nodule | place: USA...
ATATATATATATATTGTGAGAGAGTATACGTGAGAGAGAGAAAACAATTAAAGGGTCAAATTGTTTATTAAATTTCTCTATTAAATGATAGATATAATTTAATTCTTCAAAGGCAAGTCTTGAAAAACTCAATTATGATTTTGAGAATATACTCCATAAACATCTTAGTATCACAATCAAAAGACAAAAATCATATTTGCGCAGACAACCTTTAAGGTTAAGACTAAAGAAGGTTTCATAAACTTAGAAAATATTCTAAATTATTACAAGAGAAAGAAACAAATTGTTTATAAAAAGAGTTCTCTAGTTCATTATTATTAACGTCATTTTCTTTGAATAATATATATATATATATATATATATATATATTTTTTTTTGCATTCTTGTTCTCTTTATTTTTAATATTATGTAGAGTACCACTTCTCCAATTTTTACTGCCCTTTTCAAGATTATGTCGGAACGATTGAATTCTTACAAAAGAATATACCAGAAATATTTAATATTAGTAAGTTATGAATCAGCTAATGTAATAGAACAATTATAACATAAAACACTACGACGATAAAGTGTTATTGTTATATGTTATTTATTTATTTTTATTTCTAGTTAATATAAGAGTTAGATTACTGTATAATATATAGGATTTATGATTTATTAAAAGAAAAACCCTGTAAATAACTACCATCACTCCAAAATTTTTCTTATTTTGCATACACATCTAATATTACCTTTTTAGATTTCTTCTAGTATCTGCTTCAATAATTTAATTTAAGAAATTTTGGTAGTATCTACATGCAAAAGTACTTATTCGACTGTCCACAATTCTTTCGTCCGCTCTTGGTTCATAATTAAGATACAAACAGTAGTTATTATAATTTATATCCTTTGCTAGTTATATTTGATCATTTATTTAGTTATTTTCATTTTTTTTTTGTATATATATGCTTAATTTCCTCCCCATGTTAACTAATTTTAGTTAAAATAATAAACACACTTATTGAAGCAAGAAACAGCTTACAATTTTTCTGCAACAGTGTGAGCTGATTGGGCATCCCCACTCCCATCTGTTTGGACATTTTTGTGAGTATAAGGAAACATTATTATTATTATTATTGGAAATTGAATTATTGAACCTCAAAAATTACAACCAAAAATCATATGAAGTGAAAATTAGAAGCATCTGATTTCCCAGGCGCCGCCGTGATCTTCCAGCAAAACCGCCTCTCATATTCAAACACCGTTCAGCTCACAAATCACTACTTCCCTCTCACAAAGGGTAGTTAGGTCGTTGCTTAGTGTTCCAATATCAGAAACCCTAACTGGCGATGGCGGTGGGCGCCGCCGCCGCTCCTCTGGGTTCATCGGTCATCTCGCTGGTGAACCGGCTTCAGGACATCTTCAGCCGCGTGGGGAGCCACTCCACCATCGACCTTCCACAGGTGGCGGTGGTCGGCAGCCAGAGCAGCGGCAAGTCCAGCGTCCTCGAAGCCCTCGTCGGCCGCGACTTCCTCCCACGAGGCAATGACATCTGCACGCGCCGCCCCCTCGTTCTCCAACTCGTTCAAGTCGAACCCTCTCAGGATGAGTTCGGCGAGTTCCTCCACTTGCCTGGTCGCAAGTTCCACGATTTCTCCCAAATTCGCGCTGAAATTCAGGTTCACTTTGAATTTCAATTGAATTCGATTTTGATTTCTCCCAAATGTATCACTCAAGTATCACTGTTTTGTTTATGTGTTTGTTTGTGCTAGGCCGAAACTGATAGGGAAGCTGGAGGGAACAAAGGTGTATCTGATAAACAGATTCGGTTGAAGATTTTTTCGCCGAATGTTCTAGACATCACGCTGGTGGATCTCCCTGGCCTCACCAAGGTTCCCGTTGGTGACCAGCCTTCCGATATCGAGGCTCGAATTAGAACCATGATCATGTCTTATATCAAAACTCCAACCTGTCTTATTCTCGCGGTTACGCCGGCGAATTCTGATTTGGCTAATTCAGACGCGCTTCAGATGGCAGCAATTGCCGATCCTGATGGTGGTCTTTTTGTTCCTTGAACCTAAAAGTCATGATCATTTTGTGTCTCTTTAGTGTTGGTGGTGGTGATTGGAAATTTTTTCTTTTGCCTTTCTTTTGTATTGCAGGGAACAGGACGATTGGTGTCATCACGAAGGTATAGTATAATCTATGAATGTGGTTGTGCTTTTTGTTTCGGAGTTTATGTGCACTGACGACTTTGGGGTTGTGTTGTGCTGGTTGAATTCTAGTTGGATATCATGGACAGAGGTACTGATGCTCGAAATCTGTTGCTAGGAAAAGTTATTCCCCTACGACTTGGTTATGTGGGTGTTGTGAATCGATGTCAAGAGGTAATGATGTTATCTTCCCAAGTCATTGCTGATGAATATGCGCTTGTGAATTGGTTGACTGGCTTGTTGTTTGATACGCAATGCTGATATTTAGTTTTTTGTTTTCATCTCGAATTAGGACATTTTAATGAACCGAAGTATAAAGGATGCTCTTGTTGCTGAAGAGAAGTTTTTCCGCAGTCGTCCTGTAATGAATTACCTTTGCTATATAGTATTCAACCTGTCACGTCTATATACTGATTTAATTTATGCTTTTCAAGATATACAGTGGCCTAGCAGATAGTTGTGGTGTTCCTCAATTGGCAAAGAAGTTGAACAAGGTAAATAATTTGCAATGTTTAAAACAAAAATTAGCTTTAATATTAATTTTACTTGTCTCAAATGCTGTCTTTAATTGCATTTTCTGCTACCTTATGCATTTAAAAGTTCTAATTCACTGGACGTTCTAATTATTATGAATTCTTATAGGATTCCAGTTACTGAACTTAAGCATGTCTTATGCTATTTGCTTGTATATCTCCTGCAGATTCTTGCGCAACATATCAAGGCCTTATTACCAGGGCTGAGAGCACGTATCAGCGCTTCCCTTGTCACTCTTGCGAAGGAACATGCAAGCTATGGAGAAATCACAGAGTCCAAGGCATGTGTCCCCATGACTTACTAACTTAAAATATACTGTATAACCTTTTATAATAAAAAGTGATTCGTTTCTACTCTTGCTGGCCATTTACCTAATTTTAACCATGATTCTTGATTTCCTGTAGGCTGGACAGGCTACTCTTCTCCTTAATATTCTTTCAAAATACTGTGATGGTACTTAATCATACCTAGTTTTTATCCCTAGTTTCTAGTTTCTTATCTCGTCAAATTTTACATCTGTTAATTCCATTTCTTTTGTACATGTCCATTGGTATTCCATTTATAACTTACCTTTCAAATTTGATCATGCCATATTATTTATTTGCTTGTTGAAAACAGCATTCTCCTCCATGATAGAGGGAAAAAATGAGGAGATGTCTACATGTGAGCTCTCTGGGGGTGCACGAATTCATTACATTTTTCAATCTATCTTTGTGAGGAGCTTAGAGGTATACATATGTAATAGTTTTTTTTTTTTTTTTTTTTTTTTTTTTTTTTTTTTTTTTCTATATACCCATATTATTCAAGTTCTGTTGAAATTATTATAATAAATAGTATTAATAAATAGCAAGTAAATTGATTGAAGGAATAGCTTTTAATAAGCAAAAGGTTTTGTTTGCTTCGCATGATCACTGCATAGTGTTCAACTAAGTCTTCATTTCTAAATTGTTTTAATGATTTAATTCCGTCTAAGCAAACTATAAATTATATAAATTGAAATCTAATTGAATTATTTCGAGGAAGTGGAAAAATTTAATTAATTTTACATGACAACATTTACATAATGTAGACATTTTAGGCAACAGGAAAAATATATGTTTTACATGGAACCATCTAATGGTCGTGTTGCTCCAGTATTTCTTCAGAGCTAGCTCCACAGTCTTATTATAATGCAATTAAATATTATCTTATAGGAGGTAGATCCATGTGAAGATTTGACTTATGACGATATTCGGACAGCCATACAGAATGCAACTGGACCTAAAGCTGCACTGTTTGTTCCAGAGGTAGGTCTTGTCACGCTCTTATGCAAACACTTCTGATATTTTTAGTTGAACATTCTTATCCTGTCAAATGTGTAACTTTTTTGGCCAACTGAAAAAATATTTATCTATTATTTCCATGTAATTAGGTCCCATTTGAAGTTCTTGTGCGAAGGCAGATATCTCGTCTATTGGATCCAAGTCTTCAGTGTGCTAGGTTTATATACGATGAGTTAGTGAAGGTAAGGTTTGATCTCTTGCTATTCTGCTTCCTTGCTTCAATACCATGCAAACATAATCTAAATTCAAATCTCTTCTCTTCAGATCGGCCATCGCTGCATGACAACTGAATTGCAGCGGTTCCCTTTCTTGAGAAAGTTCATGGATGAAGTTCTTGTGAGCTTTTTACGAGAAGGCCTAGAACCTTCAGAGAATATGATAACACACATCATAGAAATGGAGGTACACTTAAATCTGATTTATTTAATAATTTTTTATGTATAAATGTTTACTTGCTCTTTCTATTGCAATTATTTTAAGTAAATGCTGAAAAATGTAGTTGGCTGCTAAGGTTAAGGAGTCTAAACTTGGTTGCACAATACAAATCCTACAAAAATAATGATATACGCCGTAGTTATCTATCCTGGTCTGTGTGGAATGGCTGTCTCCCAAAATGCTTTAGTAGGATAGCAGGATGACCATTGACCACTATAATGAAGATTACAGATAGATGACCAATACTTTTAAGAGAAATATATATTAATCTTATGGTGCCTAATGTGAAGAGATTGAAGGACGAAAGACAGATCAATGTACAAAGATGCCTAAACACTTAGTAGTGAGATTGTACTAATATTTTAGGTTGACCAGAATCAGCAAACGCTGGTTCTGTTGCTGCAAATGAAATAGAGGTTATAGTTACTATTTTCATCCAAACAGAGGTAATCAAACTTTAAGTTGTGTTAAGACAACCTTTATCTATGTTTCAGGTGTAAAAAGAGGTCAAATCACAAAATATCCAAAATATTAGGTTCGATAGGTCAGTTTTTTTAAGGGAGGGGGAATGTTAAAGATTCAGCTACTTTCTAAGATGGTATGAAAGCTTATCTTAATGAGATTTATTGGGTTTATCATACCACTTGCTATTGGGTTATTCTCGGACCACTCACAAATATATAGTTTCACGCTTGAGATGTCCAATCCTTATCGTGTGGTGTGTGTTAGATATCCTAGATCAACTAGAAATATGACCACATTATAATATGTAAATGCAGATCTCACCTTACAAATTGGTTGAGGTTGTATTAGACTTGAAGTCCATTTTTTAAGAGGGAATTGTAAAACAAAGGGTTTTTACCTCTGAAAGATAGTGTCACACATCATGGCTGCAACTCTCATGACAAAAAAATGCTCCACAGTTTAATCCTTGTGGCAGCACCGTGCTACTCTGCTGCTATATATTGTGTTATTTGCTACCATGTGGATGTTAAATTACATTGAAAGCTAATGTTGGAATTTAACTCCTAGTACTTTCCCTCTGCATGCTTTGAACTCTTCCATAAATTTATGGGAAAAATTACACTTCTCTTGTGATCTTACTAATGTCTCATCAAGCTTTTAAATTCATCTTCCTTGTTCTTTTAATAAAGTGATTTAATTTCTTATTTTAGTTAATAGCTAGCATGTTAACTAAAACTTAAACAAAATAAAATTATGAAGATTAAAAGTTAATTTTAAATTATAAAAATTAAAGAAAAATTTTAAAATATAATAATTAAAGAAGATTTTTAAGAAAAAGACCGAAGGATTTGATTATCTTTAAAATATACAAATACAAAAAAAATTATACTTTTCACCCTGTAATATTAAATATAAAAAAATTGTACTTTTATTTTATGAGAATATTGTTTAAAAATATAAAATACATAAATTGTTTTAAATATATGGATAAATCTATTAACTTATTTATCATGTGTGTGTTTGTGTATATATATAGATATTTTAGCTAATTGTCATCCCAATTATGCTTATACTATATATTTTCTCAACATACTAAGATTGTGTTATTAATGTTAATAGTGATGTGAATCTATGTGATGAGACTTTAAATTCCTTGTTCAAGATTTCTTATTCAAACTACAATTTACAGATGGACTACATAAACACTTCCCACCCGAATTTTATTGGTGGAAGCAAGGCAATCGAAGCTGCAGTGCAACAGACCAGGTCTTCTAGAGTTGCTTTACCAGTCTCTAGGGTGAAGGTGTACATATAGTGTCCTCTCATCTAATTATATGCTCTGTTTTTCATGCTAGATGTGAATACTGGTTGATGCTGTTCTATCTTTTGTTTTAAAATTCTCTTCTAATTTCAAATAGGATGCGCTGGAATCGGATAAGGGACCAGCCGCTGATAAAAGTGGGAAGTCTCGATCTATTTTTGGAGGACATGCAAATGGAGTAGTGGCTGATAAGGTATTTATGTAATTTTATCCTGTTTAGTTGACTAGACATTTTCTAAGACATGTATATTTTACTGTAGTTAATACTTCAGAGAAATCAAAACAAGGGATATTTGATTATTATCTTGTTCTGTTCTTTTCAATCATTATAAGGAGTTTTCTTTTTTTTTTTTTTTTTTTAAAAAAAAAAAAAAAAAAAACAGGGTGTTCGTGTTGCATCGGATGCTGAGGAAGTTGTGACATCTGGTAAATTGTTTTCTATCTAATGTTTGCTGAAGCGTGTATTTGATTATGTGCTTTCTTATTCGTTGTCTTCAATCAAGCGTCTTTGATGTATCAACCACAGTCATTTGTATTATGCATTGTAAATTCTTTAATGCATGATATTTTATCCCAGGAACCATTAGTGGATCTAGGTGGGGGATTTCATTCATTTTTAGTGGAGGTTATAATCGTGTGTCCACAAAGGAAAATACTGGTAGTAAACCACATACTGAACCACTTCATGATGTGCAGTCGTTCTCTATGATTCGTTTGAGAGAGGTATGGTTGACACCTTTGCTAGCTGGTTCAATATGTCCTATGGGTATATATATTTACGTACTTTGGTTTTTGTAGCCCCCTCCTGTCTTGAGGCCATTGGATAGCAATTCAGATACAGAAACTGTTGAAATTACAGTAACAAAGTTGCTTTTGAAATCATACTATGACATTGTCAGAAAGAATGTTGAAGATCTTGTCCCCAAAGCAATTATGCACTTCTTGGTACGTTATATTCTTTTTCTAGGCTTTCGAAAATTGTTTTCTTTAATTAGATGTTGCACATGATGAATACAAGACAAGTAATCTGCTCTCAATTTTCAAATTGAATGGCATTTGTGTGGTTGCAAAAATATGTATTTCCATTTCTTGATCTGTTCTGTAATCTGAGTAAATGAAAATATACACAGATCTGATGCATATCTTCTCTCTTATTGGAAATAGAGTGTGTGAAAGATAGTTTTAAAACACTCTAGTTATTTTTGCATGATGCTCACAGGTCACAGGTTTTTCTTTTGATATCAATTGTTGGAAATTGAAGTGATTGATGAAGTTTCAGATTAGTTAGGACCTCATAAGCAAAAAATGTCATATTGTCTGCGCTACTGTAGGTTTTGGGTATAGATGTAGTGTCAAGCCTCTATTGTGGTTTGTTTCATAAACCATTGATAAAGATCTCCTTGTTTTTGGATTTTCACTCACTGGCTAATGTTAATGATATTACGAGATATTTTCTAGGTTTTTTGTACTCCCCCTCAATTTAAAGCTTACTAAGCCTCTAAGCTCACTACAATTAATCACCCCGAAAAGATAGCATACTAAAAATGGAACACATGACAATATCTGAGAGTTTAGATGGGTCTACACATTTAAGACTGGAGATGGGGCCTGATTCCATCTTTGGTACTGAAGTAGACAGGGCTAGACATCTTAAGGGACAGATAAAACTTGTGAGTTGTAGCCAATACAAGTCAGAAAGTCACACCATCAAAATGATCTTTGATGGCAAGAAAGGTCACCATCGCTTTGATTGTTAATAGACTGTTGACTGATTTTTAAACAGGATAATAGTAGGTAATTTTATTATTCCTTCTCATCCTCATTGCAAAACACCCAGAATTTACCAAATTACTGAACATGGTCATGGGATGATGTGCGAAACTATGTGGGATGGACCTGTGATAGAAGACCAATTGATAGGGACACAAATCATATTTATAATTAGTGATAGACCTGCTGTCTGAGAGACAAATGTCTCTTACACAGTATTTTCTGCCCACAAACTACAACTAACAACACACTTGTTTAATTACACACCCTATTATTAGATATAATCCTAACACATTACTGTCATCAATTTTTTCCTAGGAATAACTGCCATCATGAAGCTTGGCTGCCAGACTGTAATTTTTAGGTAACTCTTGTCATTCTCACCATTCTGCAGAGGTACAATGTGATGTCTCTTCCTTCCATTGCAGTCAGGCAGTGCTGCTATGCTCTACCACTGTAGTGTGTTATCAACTGAAGTCCTGATACTAATCAAATAAAGAAACGACTAAGGAAATATATGAAATATGAAAACTGCTTCTAAGTTATTATTTAAGATATGCTCTACAAATATTTCGTACAACAATGATATTTCTGTGACTGAAACTTTTCTTATATTCTAACTGTTAACATTCATTGTATCTTACTGTATTATCTATAATTTGAGCATATTTATATTTTTCGTGCTTTTCATAACTAGGTAAACAAAACAAAGAGAGAACTGCACAATGTCTTTATTGGAAAACTATACAGGTATTGATTGTATAGTGGTTATAGCTTACTGATTCATATTTATTCTGGAATTTATATATATTGTCTGATGTGGCTTGCTTACTGTTATGTATATGTTACATTTAAACCAGGGAGGATCTGTTTGAAGAAATGTTGCGGGAACCTGATGAGATAGCCAAGAAAAGAAAACACTGTCGAGAACTTCTCCGAGCTTATCAACAGGCTTTTAAAGTGAGTGCTTATAATGCTTTAATCAGGATTATCCAACTGAAATTCGTATTATTTATATGACAAAGTTTGGTGCTCACATTGGTGTTCTACGTGATTTCCTGTGGAAATGTTCATGAGCATCTTTGGTGCTCACATTGGTCTACTCAAAAATGGCTGCCTTGGGTTATAAAACTCACTTTATGCTTCGGATCCATTGTGTGTCATCTATACTCTAGTAGGGAAGTCTTGACATTTATTTATTTGCAAAGGGCAACGATTTGGTTCTCTTTGATCCTACTAGCTGGCTATTGATATTTGTTTTTCACCTGGGAAAATCGTGTTGATTGGCTTTTTGTTATAGTTTCCCTTTGAAACCTTGATTTTCTGTGAATAATTAAGCTGGCATTCACTATGGTTGTAACACGATACTGTCTCCATGCATGCATTTGTTCCATCATTGTGACAGAATCAGTTTCTTCTCATGACATTCAGATGTATATATTGTCGAAGATTTGTTTATTTTATCTTGAAATCATTGAGCTTGTCTACATTGGTTGCAAATATGGTTGGTCTCTGATTATACTGTTTCCTTTTCAACAGGACTTAGACGAACTACCTCTTGAAGCTGAAACAGTTGAAAGGGGATACAGTTTGCCTGAAACTGCTACTGGCTTGCCTAAAATTCATGGATTGTCAACATCATCTCTTTATTCTACTGGCAGTTCGGGAGACTATTATGAAGCTTCTCCCAAGAACACAGAGTCTATAAAGTCTTCACATGCTGGGGAACTCCAATCACCATTGCATGCGAATATGGATTCCAATTGAAATCGAGGGCCATACACGTCAGATGATGAACGAGCTTCCTGATTGTACTTGTTAGTCCAAGAAATTTGGCGCAGCGTTCTTGTTAGTTTGTTTATGCTTATGCAATTTTTTAGGTTTGGAACTCTCCTGCTGGAGCTGAAATGCGTCAAAATTACTATTCTCATTAAAGTGCGCCTCAGTGTTGACTGGAGCATTTTTTATCTGAGATCCCTTTTGTTCTCATCTTGCGTTATCGATATTTACCTAGGCTCCGTTAAGAATAACGGGAGAAGGGTCATTTATTATGCAGCTTCATATATTGATACTGCACCCTCCATAAAAATTGAAATTTTAATTTTATTTTAGATATTCTTATTCTGAATCATTTTGTATTTCAAAATATATAATTTAGAATACATATTTTTGTGTTTTGGGATAGATAATCGGAAATGTTTTAAATTTTTATTTGTTCTTTGAGCTTTGTAATACAAAATTGGTTTTTTTTAATACAAATGTTTTTTATTAATAAATAATATTTCATAAATTAATAATAACAATATGCACAATATTCTTATAAATTAAAGTTCATGTATAATATAATTTTTAACTTAATAGTGGAAAAATATATAATAAAAGTATCTAAATAATACGTACTGGTCGCTTTTCGTGTAGAGTATGTGGACATTTAGTGTAGTGTATTTTGGATTATCTTCATGACTATCTTTAGATAAGTTTATAGTCAATTATACATTGTAGGATTTCACGATCTTTATGAATATATTATGGATTTAGTGAAATCATATGAGGTACTAAATATATAAAATAAATAATTATCGAAAATAAACAATAGATAAAGCAAGACGAATTAATGACTGAATAAACATGATAAGCATATTGTGATGCTAGTTGTGTTTTGTCTTCCTTTATCTCACAAAATATGTAAGAGTGTGATACAAATTTGAATTAATGCATATATCTATGGGCACATCTAAATAGATACGTTGTCAATACTATAAATCCATGATAAAGTGGTAACCTGTTATTTATTATGGTCACAACACTACATTCATATATGTAAATGTAATTGGGAGGTCAAGAAATTGTATTCAAATATAAACAAAGTGTAACTACCTGTCATTTATTACCGTCACAACACTACAACACTACATTCATATATGTAATTGGGAGGTCAAGAAATTGTATCCAAATATAAACAAAGTGTAACTACCTGTGATTTATTACCATCACAACACTACATTCATATATATATATATATATATATATATATATATATATATATATATATATATATATATATATATATATATATGTAATGGGAGGTGAAGAAATTGTATCCTCGTATTGCCACAAGACAGGGCAAATGACAATGTGTGCATGTATCCAAACAGATTTGTCTAGAAACATAGATACTGACTCAAATGACCTATTGCGACTATGATCTTCATCAAGACTTTCAGGTGACACTAGTGTGGGTTATACCATCTAACTGGACACGCACAACGTAAATCATGCATATATGTCATCTAATCACATCGTGCAAACCAAGGGTGAACCTTCTGATATATATATATATATATATATATATATATATATATATATATATATATATATATATATATATAATTCATATCCCTCCTTTACATCACTCGAAAGTGTTCATATATCCACACTTGTTACAATTTAAACAATACATTATTCATATATTTATCTGAATATAAATTTGTCTGCCTAAAGCATACATCTCTTGGCTAGTCATATATGTGGGTGAGTGCGGTAAAAACCATTAGTGTCCGCAACACATACACAAATTGTTGAATAGTTACAAGTACGAAATAGATGTCGCACTTTTATTTGTAAAGATTGTGTATTCCATAAGATGCAATGAATAAGTCCAAGCTTCAAACTCCTATCTTAGGTGGATGTAACATTCCTTGTAGATCTATAGCAGCCAACTAAGTTTGACATGTGTGCCATGACAATACCTCAACTCTACCGTACTATCACCCAAGTCCACCTCAAGGAGCACAAACAACAATGTTGATACTGATGTGAAATTCAATCCATATATCCACAAAATTGTTCCACAACGGGGATATGTGGCAATGCAGACACATAATCCAATGTGATGGTGATCTCACCAACGAGAAAGTGAAGAATGTTGTTGTCCTAGTGTCACATTTTCACAAAGGTCATATAAGACTTTTATTAGTGGTCTTGTAGTTGATGTTGCACAGGGATAACAATCTAGAGTTAAGCACGACAACCTCAATTTAGTGAAGAGGGATCTCAAGTTTACTTAACTTATACCTGTGAGATTTCAACTTCAATTTTTCTTGATCTTAACAAAAATATATTAGTGTTTCTAACTATAAATAATAACAAATGACCAAACATAACGTCATTAACTAAAAATTTTTATTTCTTACATCACTCTTCCAAGTCTTAATACAAATAATAAGTATAACTCACAAGTATAGAGATATCAGAAAGTCCACCAGGAAATCCTTGTTGCTCATAATGTCCTCGTGCAACTTCATGCAGCATATCAACACCAAAGTTAGAGATAATTTGTTCCCAATTTCTTATGTGGACGGATGTTGTCGATCTTCGTGTAGTATCACCTTGATATGCACCACTTCTAATTCTAACCATAACTACAAAATGATTATTTTATTAATAATTAGATTTAAGAAAAAAAAACACTATGGATTGTATATTTTATAATATATTTCTGAATCTGAAAATGCATTTCCCAATGTACAAGGCAAAATCTCTTAATACATTTTAAAATATATATTTTGTAATGAATTTGAAAAACATTCCAAATATAGAATATATTCCATAATAAACACAAAACTTCAAAATAAGTTTTAAATTGTACAATCTAGTACTTTTTTGAATTATATATATATAAAATAAGTCAATATCATCGATAACGATGAAAAATTCAAAAAATCAATATCTTCAAATTACAAACAAATGAATCTCAAATAATTATTTAAAGAACAACATCGAACCTCTTACACACAAACAAATTAATGATATAAGAAATAGAAGATGTTCCGTAGAAGAGAAAGATGAAGTGAAAAAGAAAAAAAAATAAAGTTATTTTATAAATATAGACTAAAATAGTTTTTTTAATATTTTGGGATGTATAGTGAAATCGTCCAGGAATATATTAGTTTTCAGTTGAAAGACTCTTTTCTTCCTATTAATGTATATTATTATTATTATTTTTTTCTAAAGTGTCCAATATTGTACATGATAATTTTTTAGGTTGATGGGATTTTTTCATTTTTATTAACCGGATGATTAGCAGATTTACTATATGAAATAACTAGAAATAGATGACGATATTAATTTTATTTTTAGTCATGTTTTTTTATTTGTTATTACAATTGCTTTTGACAGAATTATTTTTTATACTGTCGACATGTGCGATATTTCTTAATACTAGTTTTTGACAAAGTTCTCAATTCTAGGTAACGTTATTATTGTAGGTGAAGAAGATTGGGTTGCCTTCCCTATTAATTTGTTTTAAAAAGATAGATTGACTTGTTCATTTTTTGTATATTTAAACATAACTTTTTCACTCTAATCCATAAAATGAAATTTATCTTTCTTTTCTTTTTCATCTATAGAAATCAATGTGTTTACTATTCTTAATTGAAATGAAAATTAAATATAAAGATCACATAATCATGTTTGTGAATAAGAAATTAAAAATAGATGATTTTAGGACTAAAAATTTGGGGTAAACACAACCAAACTCCAGCAGCTAGATCTGGAGAAAAAATAAAAATAAATTGACTGCACTATTGCAAATTGGGAATTATCAATTTGACTTGAATTGACAATTGAATCTACATGAAGTTGAACTATGTCCCACTTTACGGAATAAAATGAAAATACAGTGAGAACTAGGAAAATAGAAAAAAAATCTAAAATGTGAGAAATGTTATATTTGATTATAGATTAAAAACATTTAATGATAAAAAAACATGACTATATTTATATTACTAATGACTATATTTATATTATTTTCTATTTTATCTATCTACAGACGATGTTAATTCTCTATTATTTGATTAAAAATATTGAGATAAAACAAAACTTATTAAAACTTTTCAATGTAAAAATTCGTGTGCATGTGGCGAGACAAACAATGGAGTGTTTAAGCAGATTATATATCAAGTAAAGGTTCCCTGTGATAAGGTTTTTTCTTTCGTTTCATGTTAAGTAGGAAATAGAAAAGTAGAAAATATAACGAGTAAAATGTTAAAAAGAAAAAAAAATCACCAGAATTGAAGTTGAATAAATGTTGCGAAAGTCTTTTATACTCAGCCAAGTTAAACTTAGTTCCTCAAGACATATAATTTCTAAATACGAAGCAAAGTTTGTCTATATAATTTGTATTATAACGCTCTAGTTAGAACAGAGTTTACCCAAAGATACATTTTCGATTGCGACTGGTTAACTTACGTCAAATTTTAAACATTATGCATAAATATTTTACAAACAAATAAATAATCACAAGTAAGTACATGAAATAATGATGAAATATGTGGTGCAAAACTTGTGTGTTTTCCTTTTGCATTTAAAAAAATTACCTAAGATATAAAAGGGTTATGTTTTCTTTTTAATATTGTGGGTTTCACTCTATATTTGATTACAATGAAGGGAAATGAAAGAAACCATGTGAAAGGAAAGGAAAGAAATATAAATTTTATAGAGTAAAAATAGGCTACACAAGTTGACTTGTGTTGTGGTGAAGTCACACTTAGTTTTATAAATATTTTTTAAATCTTCAACTACTTAATTTTTAATAATCGGAATTTAATTTATAAATGTTGATAATTTAAATGAAAACATTATTGCAAAAATTGTATCCATTAAATAACATAAAAAATAATATAATGTTTTAAATTATTTTTATTTTAATTTTTAATTAAAAATGGACCAGCTAATTTGGTTGTTCATCTCTCTTTTATCGTGTTGGGGTTGGCTGGTCAAGCAGGACAAACATGAATGAGCTTTAAAATATAAATTGTAATTTTTAATACACTTTTGACACATGCATAACATAAAAATAGGATATTGTTTGTCTAATCTATGACATATTTTTGTATCATATAAACTAGATATTATTGAAAGACAATCCAATGAAAAAAATTCCTTCCACGCACTTTCCCTTATAATTAAAAAAAGATTTAAAATTATAAATTAAGAGAAAAATCTTAATAAGAGGTAAATCTATTTTTTCTTGTGTGAATTTAAAAAAATCTTCAAATGAAAAAGTATTAAGAAAGAGGAAAATCCAAACCCTTTATTTACTTATATGTTGATAGCTTATTAATGTTTGTCATAATCTATTTTTTCAAACATTAAAATAAAAAATTATGAATCTAGAAACCAACAATAAAAATCATAATTCAATTTTAAAATTAAAATAAATTCATTATTTCATAACAACAAATTCTTTAATGACCAAGATTTAAAGTAAAAAAATGATTAAAGACTTCTTTCTCATCAGTAATTTATTTTAAACCCAATTTAGTAAAATGAATATAGAAAATTATAAAATGTATAAATAATAAATTAAGGAATAGAAAATTGAATTACCGATAAAAATATAAATAATAAAAAATGAAAATAAAAAAACGATATACTAAAGATCGTTAACTGTATAAATTATTATAATAAAAAGTGGTCGTTAATATATTCTTCCGTGTTTTCTTAAATTCGACTATTTTTATCCACAGTCATATAAATTTCCTAGTGTATCTTAGTGAACACATATTAAGAAAATACAAAGTGCACAAAAAGTATTTAAGAAAAATTTTACTGATATTTTTATATATCATGTGTTTGAATTATACATTAAAAATAATAATTTTTTTTTTGACAAATGTTAATTCGTGTTTGACAGATCAAAAAAAAAAAAACATGTTTTCTTAATATGCATTCATATACATTTTAATATTTTTATATAATTTTTTTAATAAACTTGAAATCTTCAACTAGTTTAGGGTATTGATTAGTAAAAGGCTTATATTTAGTCTGCCATCCAATTCTTGTTCAAAAAGAAATAAATTCTGGATTGTTCCAACCAAGGCATGTAAATAGCCAATGCAAACGCGACACGTTTCCACCGACTATTTCAAAGAATTTTAGGGTTTAAATAAGACATTCAATTCATAATCACTATTTGCTATAAACCTCATTTTCCTTCTTTATCCCTCTCTTCGCTTTGAATCTTTCTCTGCCCTAATTTCAAACATGGCTCGCCGTAGCTCCGGTGGTAAAATCTGCTATTCCGATTCTTATTCAAGTTTTTCATTATTCTTTACATAACATTTCTGTTCTATTTATAGCATTTGAGATTTCTAGGGTTTATTTTCCCCTTTCGGGATTTTGATAAATTTCTCACGGCTACTGTTACTTATTTTTTTTTATTAATATCTTCTTGCCCCATGTTAGTTGTGTGCAAATGCTTTGTTCACTAATCGTGTTTTCCCCATGTGTTGTTGCTATTTTTTGAGTTGGTAGTTTCCTGTTCTCTCTAGGCTTTTCAACTCAGAAAACAATAATAAGCATTACGAGATCTTGGTAGAAACGAGAAAAATGATAGTCATGGAGCACACCTGATTAGAAATCCTTCTGAATCTTGTTCCTCTTCCTCTCCCAAATGTTGGGAAGTTGTTGATGGTGTATTTGTGAATTGTTTTTGCCTCTCTGAATATCTTTCTCTTCCTCTCCCAAATGTTGGGAAGTTGTTGATGGTGTATTTGTGAATTGTTTTTGCCTCTCTGAATATCTTTGTTCATAAATATACATGGATCTTTTAGTTTCTGAAGATGTTTGCTGTTAGGGTTGGTACGTGCTGATGGTTATGCTAGTGTAAGTTCTGTGTTTTAGCCTGGTACGTACCGTGATTTAGGTCTATTTGGAGCCATCTCAAGGCCATGGGCTGGGTTGGGTCTCAAAATATCAGACTTGGAAGGCTGGGTGGCAGTCTAACCTAACCCTGTTCATGCACCCATGCATGTAGATATTTATTTATTTCTTAATTCTTTTTATCAATGAAATGAATTCTATTACAATACAATTTCTGCATATCTTAAAAGGATCAATTATCATGTTTATGGGGTGTTTGATGAAAATAATGTTGAACCTCAAATTAAAATTATCCCAGTACTGGCATCTAGTATGCAACCCACTGGTTTTTAAATATCAAAGACCAACTATTTATGATGGAATATCATTTTGTTACTGGAGTTGCATGTTGGATTGCTGGAAATGATGAGTCTAGACTTAGTTATGATTCTGGCAATACATATCTGAGGGAAAGGGAGCCAAACCAAGATTGTGGTGACTAAGTGTGGAAATCACATCTGCTGTACATTTCGCAAAGGTGGTAGGTGCAAACAGACCTGGGCATAATTTCTCTTGCTTCCTATTGGATTGATGCATCAACCATATGGTGCATGAGAGTTTTGTTCTAGATATTACTGCGAATCAAAATCATAGAAAAGTACCAATGAGATATAGTCATGAATTTTCCAAATCAAGAATTGACCTTCTTTGTTTTAACTATCTTTCTCTGCAATGTTTGAATTGGGACTTTGATTTATTTAATAAATACTTTATATATTGGCTGATAAATGTGTTTGGACTTAGACGGGTAATGCAATGTAGCTTTGAGCTATAGTAGTGTAAGCCATTACTCGGTTGAAGACAAACTCTTAAATCTGATCCAATGATTTCATGATTGAACCGGTATATGCAAAAAACTTGTCACCTATTCAAATTCATGAAAATTCTAAGATCTTGTGCTTAATAGCTAACATATTTTCACTAGAGTTCATAATCAAATATTTTGATTCAAGATAGATATTTTATTTGATTTTGTGTACTGAACTTCTTTTTTAACATGGATCAGATGGTACTTTGTTTATTTTGGGTGAAGTAACAGTTGGATCATCTTTATCCTGCATGGTAATCTTGAATTCTAGTTATGTGACTTTTTTGTTTCATTGCATAATGTAGGAAGATCTGCACGTCCTGCTCCTCGTGCAGCAGCTCGCCCTGCTCCTAAGCCTGGTATGTATGCATACTGTACATGGATGGTTTACCAATTTTAGTCTTCCAACTAGAGGTTATATTTTTTTTTCTGATATATAATGCACTGATGTCATGATTCAGTTCACAATGCTCCTCCTCCAGCCCCTGTCCAGAGTGGTGGTGGATCTGTGCTTGGTGGCATTGGCTCAACAATTGCTCAAGGTATGTCAAGGAAGAAGAAGGTTACATTTACCTAGTAATCTTATGAAAATAAAATTCCATGTTCTTATCTGGTTTTGAATTTTCTGTTTATTAATTTTTCAGGCATGGCCTTCGGTACTGGAAGTGCAGTGGCACACAGGGCTGTGGATGCAATAATGGGTCCCCGTACCATTCAACATGAAACAGTTGTCACTGAGGCTGCTGCTGCTGCACCTGCACCCACTGCAAATACTTTTGGCAGTGATGCATGCAATGTACACACAAAGGCTTTCCAGGATGTATGTTGTTTATCTCACTTTTATTCTTAATTATTGGATAATGTTTTGATATAATATGCTAGCTAACACTTCATTAGTTGTATTGTATAGTTTTTTGCAATTATGTGCCCCATTAATTATAGACATACCAATGTATATGGCCTTAGAAAGATGTGAGTTAATATTTATCTTCTACTGTTGGGTAAAGAATCAAAGACTAACAGATATGTTGAGCAATATTGTTATAATCTATCTTTTGAAAGGGTGCAGGTAATTTGAACTTATAGTCAGTTACATATATATTAGGATGTGCAATATGAAGATAAGAATTTAATTGTTACATTTTCTGTAGCAATAACTGGCTGATGATTTTCTAAAAAAAAATACTATTGTTCTTGGAATTATCCAACTGATTAAGTATTCGGAAATGTGACATTTATAGCCTCTTGTCCTTGTTGTGCTTCCTGATCCTTTTTTGGTGATTCTTAATCTTCATGTCAAGCATACCTCCACTTATGGCAGTCAGCATTTTAGTTTTCGCAGACCCTGGACACTTATTTTTGTGTCATGTATATGTGCTATTTGAGTTCTGTTTAAGGATAAATTTTGATTGTTTATATGAATTTGCTAGTTGAGTTCATGTTACTTTAGTTGATCATGTTGGTATACATCTGACTGCAGTGCCTAAACAACTATGGAAATGACATTAGCAAGTGCCAGTTTTACATGGATATGCTAGCAGAATGCAGGAAGAACTCTGGAGCTTCATTGAGTGCGTAACTGTCATATTTGGCCGTTTATGTGTTTGATCAGTATCCTGAGTCTGCTATGGTTTAAATATGCATTTTAATAAAGTTGTGTCCTAAGATGCATACAGACTGATATAAACTGAGTTTCAATTGATACCTTATTATTTGATACTTATAATCAATTACATGTTGCGTAGTTTGTCATTATTTGTATTACATGAGCATGTTCATTTCTCCCATCATCTATATCTGCTGTTTGGTTTTTGGCTTTAATTGAGTGGGAAAGCTGCATCATCCCTTCCCAAGGAGTGAAAATGGAAACACGAAGGACAGATCAGAAGTCAGTATAGAAAGTGACAGTTTTCAAATAAGAAAACACCAGAAGTAAATTAGAAGCTGGTAAAGAAATAAATTATATATGATCTTTTTATACCATTTCTAAGTATTTATTAGTTTAATGTTTTCTGGGTAATAATTAAAATCTTTTTGAACTAGTTATAATTTATTTCGCTACTTCACTAGGGTATTTGAACAATTTTACTATCAATTTAATTAATGGTTAAGTGAGCTCTATCTTTCGTCTGCATATTATTTTAAACACATTAATCATAAGCTAAAGTTATTGAATTAGGCATCAACGGTACAGAAGCCTTGGAAGTTTGGTTTAAATGCAGGGTGGATTCAGATTTTTTCTACCTTAGAAACTTTACCTTTTTTATTGGGAAAAAAATAAATTAAAAGGTGTATTTTAGGATACTGCAACCTTTATATATAGAAGTTATAGATATAATTATGTTTGTAACTTTTCAAAAATAAATAATAATAAAGAAAGTACGAACAAAAGATTTAAAAGAAACTAATATAAAAGTGTATGATAATGATTTTGCAGAGCCTCGTAATAAGTTAAATTCGTAAATGTAATTTCCGAAGTCCTTTCATTTTGATTCTTTCTTTTTTGATGGAGCCAAGATCCATAAGTTGCCCTTAAATGAGGTTAGCTAACATTGTTATGATAACCTTTTTATTACAATCTTCATCTTCAAGAACGGATTTTTTTTACGAAAAATACAGAAATATAACATTTTTTAATCTTAATAAAGTACTATAAATAAAAGGAAATTATTCATAAGAAGTAAAAGATATAAAATAAGCTTGTGTAATGTAGTGGTAAAAAAGTGGGGCTTAGATCTAAATTCTGAGCATATATCTTTGGTGTTTTTTAGGAAATGTCTCCTCTTGAAAACTAATATCCTATGTCTGTGCCAATAAACATTTATTTAGGTTATATTTATATTTATTTTCAATGTTTATTTATGAAAAAAATATAATTTTGAATCATTCAAACTCGTAACTAAACAATATTCTTAATTTAGATTATATAGTATATTTGTCTACATTATATATATATATATATATATATATATATATATATATTATATATATTTTATATATATTTTATATATATATAAAATATATATAATATATATATATATATATATATATATATATATATATTATATATATGTTATATATATGTTATATATATGTTGAGAATTAATTCAAATTTACAATAGTAAAAGAATGATTAAAATAAATTGGTAGAATATTTTAGTTGATTATAAACAATTAGTGGAGTGAGATTTTTTATTTTTAAATTAATTTATTTGTAAGTCTATTAATATGAGTATTTATTTATTTTTAATTAATAAGAAAATAAAGAGTAAGTTTGTTATTAAATTTTATTTTTCCCTACGTTGTTTTTTTCTTAATAAGAAAATAAAGAGTAAGTTTTTTATTAAATTTTATTTTTCCCTACGTTGTTTTTTTCCCCAATAAATTGATATTAGAATTCAATGAAGTAGAAGAAGAGATACTAAAAAGAAATTAGGAAGAAAGATGCTAAGGTATTGTTTATCATTTAACAAATAACCATGAAACTCTTTTTTCACGTATTATGACAGTAAACAAATCAAAAAAATCATAATCAATCTTAAAAAAGGTTTTGGGAGATTCAATGATCATAAGAGTGAAATTCTAATTAATGAGACTTGACTTTGAAACCTTAATGATGAAGAATGATGAATTAGTAGTCAATTTTTTGTCAAGAATGACAGTATGTTAAATGCGCTCCTTGTTAAAAGCTTGATGAAAAATCTGAAAAATGTATTTTTATTGATTATTTTACTAAATTCAAAGCATATATAGATTGTATAACCCTCTCCAATGGCAACTGGAAGATCTTAATTAAAAGGGATGTAATATTTGATGAAAATACAAGTTGGAAATTAAATGATGAATATGTTCAACAAGAGCTTCCTATGTTTATTGAAGATTTTCAAGGTGAAAGACATGAGTCACTTTCAGGTTCACCCGCTAGTTCATCAATGACTCCAACAACATCTATTACTCATGAAGATTTTTCAAATGAGCCAATTTCAGAAAGAAGATAACAAGAGTCAAGAAGCCAAATACAAAATATCCTGCTGACACATATATTTGAGTTAATTTGCTCTTACTATTTCAAATCCATTATATTATGGACAAGCAGCTGAAAAGGAACATCCATTACATTATGATGAAGCAACTGAAAAGGAAGAAGGACATAAAGCAATGGTAAAAGAGATAGAATTCATTGAAAAAGTGGAATTTGGCATATGGAGGATTTACCGGAAGGTAAAAAGACAATTAGCTTGAAGTGGGTGTTCAAGACAAAGTTCGATACAAATGGAAGATTACAAAAACACAAAGCTCGTCTTGTCGCAAAAAGGTTATGCACAATAACATGATATTGATTTTGAAGAAATAATTTCTTCGGTAGCACGTTTTGAAACGGTGAGACTTGTTTTAGCTTTGGCAGCACAATTACAATGGTTGTTTATCAATTTGATGTTAAATCAACATTTTTCAATGATGAGTTACAAGAGGAGGTGTATGTAACTCAATCAGAAGGTTTCGTAAAAAAAGGCAATGAGACAAAGGTGTACAAACTAAAGAAAACATTATATGGGTTGAAATAGACACCAAGAGCTTGGTATAGTAGGATTGATGGATATCTTTAACAAAAGAGGTGCATGAGAAGTGAAAATGAGTTCACCTTGTATGTGAAAAAGAAAGATAAAAATGATTTCATCATTATTTATCTTTATGTTGATGATATCATTTATATTAGTTTTTTTTTATATGAGTTTAAATCTCAAACGATGAATCATTTATTTCTAATTAATATAAGTATTTATTTATTTTTAATTAATAAAAAAATAGAGTAAGTCTGTTGCTATTCCTTAATTTTATGTTTTCTACCTTGATCTCCTCTCAATATTATATATATATATATATATATATATATATATATATATTATAATATATTTATAAATATATATATATTATATATATATATATATATATATATATATATATATTATATTATATTGGTAAACATAAGAATAATTTATAAACATAAATGCAAATTTGAAATTTAGTGATCGTGATAGTTTTAGTAAAAAGCCTTCCACGAATTTCTTTTGAAAAAATTCAATTTAAACCTGTACAATTAAAATTAATTAAACAGAACAATATTAGAAAAAAAGGAACCACAGAAGAACACATTAAGACCATATATATAGTTTTTATATAAAAAATAGTATATATAGTTTAATCTGTTATGCATGAATTTAATTGTCTAGATAACTTGAGCTGGTTGTTATGAGTGCAACAGGTAGATTTTGGTCAATTCAATGCCATCAAATATCATTGACTTCGTTGGAGTATAATAATTATTTTAGACAGACATTATCATCACACATCCTCCACCCTCAATATTAATGTTCAAAAGCTCTGGTTTCAACAAATTATTCTAAAATGCTCCTGTATCATATTTTTTTAGAACTACATATAACTCAGTTGTGCTTCTTAAAATGAACTAATTTAATTATCCAACCTATATTTCTTTTAAAAAAATAACAAAAATAATCTATTACTTTATTTATTTTACTTTAAATCTATATAAATTTATTTATTTATTATTGATATAAATTTATAAATAAATTTATTTAATAAAATAACATAAATATGAAAAAAAACAAATCATTAATAAAAGGTAAATTCCTTACAACAGAAACATAAATGTTGTCATTTTCTTGCATTGCAATTCAGTTATTAATTTATTGAATCGAATTCTTGTGGACAACATGTACTAATGACATGGTATATAAATATCAACAAAAATTTGTTTACATCTTAAATAATTTTACTGATAATTGAAACTCATCTAAAATAATTAAAAGAATCAGCGACTTTAAGAACTGGTAGTGGATAATGATGCGGATTTTCTTTTTTCAAATCTCTTTAAGTGGTGCACCAAACTATTCTTTTTACTAGTTTAATTCTTTAAAAGTCAACTAAAGTATAGTTCAGTTTAGTTTTTAATAAAAGGGAGTTCAACTTATAATATAAGTTTTTTAGATCAATTTTTAATAATCTTCTTTTAGGACAAGTAAGTTGGTTATATTTTAGTTCAATTCAATTACCTATTTTTTCAGTGTAGTTTTTTTAAGACTCATAACATTGATCTCACTTTCGACATATTGATAATTTCACATCTTGTTTTTGCATGGTTCATCATCAAGTCACATTACAAACACGTTAGGATTGTTGTCGTAGTAGTCATGCTATCATGTTAATGTCATTAATCAAAGTTAAATATTAAAAGTCTTCATATTTTTAATAGAGGACTGATTTTTAATATTAAAAGTTATACAATTTTAATATTACGAGAAACATAATCTGCACTGAAGTATAATGCTTTTGATAATTTTGAGATGATTAATTTGGTTATTAATGCTTTTGATAGTTAATAAAATTATATATAATATTTTGAAAAATCAATTAAAGATTTTGTTTAAATATGATATAATTATTTGAAGTTTTAAAATAGTGATTGTCAAGAGATTAATGCGGTGATAATTTTTTTAAATATTGTACGGGTGCATAATATTGAAAGATCAAATTAAAGATTTTGTTTAAAAGTAAAAGAAATTCGAAAAAGGTGTGGTTCAAGTTCATTCACAATCGTTGAGTGCTTTGTTGATTAAAATTACCATGTTGTGGCATGATATATGACTCTTAGATGGATATGACACTGATCAATTAGTTATAAGTTAAATCATAATTTCAAGCAACATATGTTATTGTTTAAGTATATATGTTTTACTAAAAAATATTGAAATTAGTAAATATATATTTAGAATAGTTCATCTTAAATAAATTTTATTAAAATACTATTATGTGTTTTGTTATCTAATATGACCTTTTTATTCTTTTTCTTTTTATTCATGGTGTCTGAAGTATTATTTTCATTATAAATATGAAGAGAAAATTCTTTAATTTATTTTCTATTTTTTTAATTTATCTTAAGGTATCAAAGTGTTGATCTCTTTATGTTTGTTTTTGTTTATCTGCTAAAGAAAGCAATTTTTGAACATTGTCAAACATTACATGCTATTGTAGTTTTGCTTGTGGAAGTTAAGATTCTATGCACATAGAGAAGCATGACGGTCATGAGATCAAACTCTATCAAATGCACCTCCAAGTCTCATCTTCCTCGTGGCCAGGCCTAGGCCCGTGTACCTCACGCGTCGCTTTTATGTGGTAAGAATCTTTTTGGATTACCACCATGAAGTTACAGATTTTAGACTTTTTTTCCAATGGATAAAAAAAATATAATATATTATCTAATAGATCATATAATAAATCTTTAACAGTAATATTTCTATAAAACTAATGAATGGTTTGGTGATAATAATCAAAATATAAGTAACAAGAAGAATAGATAAAGATGACCAACATACAATAATTTATCTTAATTTATTTAAATTTTAATTACATCAAATTCTCTTAAATAATTATTTAAGAGTTTTTACAAATAAACACATTTAGTTATAACTTTTTTTTAATTTAAATATAACATAAAGAAATCCTTTATTTAAATATAAATTTGATTATTTAAAGATTTAGACATTGAAAACAAAAAACTACTAAATTCATTTTCGAAAAAAAAAACTCAGAAACATTTTATATTAAAGATATGTAAACAAGACACTAAAATATTAAGATAACATATTAATATTAAAATTGATATTTTATTTGGTGTATGAGTTTAGTCACAAGTCATTAGGGTTGGATATTTTAATATTTTCCATGTGATACCTCAACAAAAGTGAGTCAAAATAGATTACTTAGGGTGTGTAGGTGGTCTTGTTCCTTACTTATCTTAGTAATTGATTTGGCAGGCAAATACTAATGTTTGTACAATTTGAAGGAAACAGGTAGCTGCTTTTGCTCTAAATTATTGACACCACTTTCCACATTTCCACTGTTTGTTTAAGCACGGAACTAAGCCAATGTCTTTTTATTCGAGGATAAGCTTTTGTTTTCATTTTCCTCTTTAATTGCCTCATAATTTTTGTTCGTGGACATAAAAGGAGGTCACAATGCCTCTCAAATTACGTCCAATTTATTCAGTGCTTGTGTAGTGGAAAGCACCCATCAAATGGAATCTTAACAACATTGCAGTCCATATACATGTGCATGATAAGGACTAAATAGGGTAAAGAACCCAAAAAAGGTTATCATCACTCTCTTTTCACTCTAATGCGTACTGATTTGGAATTTGGAAGTGCTTCTTTTGTTTACCCTTCAATTATTTTTGTCCTCTTCTTCTCCTCAGTGACGTCTTCGTGTTTCTAAGGGCATTTTAATACAACCACTCAACGTCTCTACTTTCACGTTTTCATGCTCATTCTCATTTCATAACTCTGCACGCATTTCTTCTTTCTTCTACTCAATAACCTATTCACCTTTATGTTATTTTATCTTCTCCATAATCTGCGGCACTTCACAAAGATCGTCCATTACCATGAGAACTACATGATTTGACTACAATTCTAGTTCCTGGTTTCTCATTAATGCTTATTATGTGTTTGTGGACCATTTCGACTCTATGACAAATCAACTTAAATTATCATTGAATTTCTCACAATTAAAAAGAATAAAAAATGAGAACATAGAGCAAAACAGGTTGATGCATAATCTAGTAGCAAGCATGAATATATTGACTTTTATAATAACCATTTTAAAAATTAGGGTTCTATAACTATTTTCGTCTCTTATAAATTTGCAAATTTTTTGATGTGGTTCTGGGTATTTGTTTTGCTTTGTTCCTCCATGAAGTTGAAGTTGGTTTCTACGGTTTGCTTATATCCGTTCAATATAGTTGTCTATTAAGTAATAACTATTATTAGTGTGTATTTTGTTTTTTAATATTTGTTATGATTTAATTTTTTATTATAATAATTTTCATTTTGTTTTTTAATAAAGATTTTATTCTTGTTTTAATACATATCATCTACATATAATTTTAAGTGATTAATTGTTTGTGACAAAATTAATATTTTCATTCTCATATTTATTTATATTTTTTAAGTAAAAAATCATCTTCACGTTCTTTTATTAAAAATCACATTAAAAGATAATGTTATTAAGTATTTAATGTCAAAATATTTTTTTTCAACATCAAATATAAAAAATATAGTTATATAAATATTAAATGAAAGTATCAACTAATAATTAGATAAGATTAAATAATTATAAAAATTAATAGAAAAGATAAAAAATATCATTTGAAAATAAGTTATGAAACTAAAATAAAAAAAGTTAATATAATTTTTTCAAATTAGTTAATGAATTAAAGATACTTTACTAATTTAAACTAAAAAAAATTAGATGATATTAAAACAGGTAGAGGAAAGAAGACAAAACACATATACTATTATCTACGTCCCCATGTTAAAGATCTAATATAAAAAGAAAGATTCTCACTATCAAAATTAAGATAAATTTAAATAATATATACAAGAATGTATTTATTGTCATCTCTGATAATATCATCTCCTTTCATTTAATATTTAGGGAACGATAATACATGATTATATAGTATTTTTGAAACATGTCACTTTTATGGATAATTTTTTTTAAGCATTCAATTGTCTTGGGTTTCACCATCAAATAAGAAATATTAAAGGAAATTCAAATCGTAACCGAAGGAAAATAATATCATTTGTACACATTGAATAATTCGTTTCCTTCAAACAAAAACAACTTTTAAGAAAAACCATGTGTCTGTTCTACACACATCCTCTTTGAATTACAATGTTGAGTAATGAAGGTCGATAGAAATAGAAAGTGTAAGCACTAAGAGAAAGGTCGTTCTTTCAAATATCTTTTAAAACAATACACTGTCGGTTCTATGTATAGTTGCCACCATCACTTAACAAATAATTCAACACTTAAAAGATGTCAATAAATGGCAATGACAAAAAAAAATTATGAAGGATCAAAACGAAAAAAAAAAATCATTCAAGACAAAATGTTGTGAAGGATCAAAATGAAAAAAAAAAAAAATCATTTTTACAAAAGTCGTCTTTCAACACAAGATTTCAGTGATTTAATTATTTTCATTAAAATGGTGATAAGGCATACAACAAGTCCAATTTATATAAATAATTTAATATAATAATGTTGATACTACTAATGAAATAAAGCATAATACTAATAAATAGACTTAAATTGAGAGACAATATCTCACCCATTATTAAATGAAGTGTTACTCTGGGAAGCAACAATTACAATGTTAATAAGTATTTTCTTTTGTTAAGAATAATTACAATATATTTTTTAATGACGTAAATGGTATGAATAATTCATATATTTAGAAATCAGTTTAAAATATTTTAACCCAGTACTTTAAACACATAAAACAACTAGCTAGAAAACTTTCATTGTAGCTGCTGTGGATTTCTAATTTGGTACATGGTAACTGAAAGTCGTAAACAACTTTTTGAGTCACTTGAGCTAAGAGTATTTGAGCATTAACAAATAAAAAAAAAATGGTGAATTATAATGAGATGACAGTATGCTAATGACACATACGTTTGGTGGGATATGAATACTATTTTCCAAAGCATCTACTTGTCATTCTAAAATGACAAGCTGGCTAGATAAGGTTCATCTAATAATGCATTCGATTTATCTAGATTTTCTTAATTTTTAAATTAAAACGATGAAGTTTCTAGAAATTTATTTGTTAGATTTAAGAAGGAAGCAAAAGGTCTAGTCTTATAACTCACAATTATGATATATGATTGGTTCAAACTATGTACGTGGGAGATAGATTACGCATATGTATGGTATGGTGGTGTTATAGTTTCCACTCACAACATCACCTCTTCAACTATTATTGTAATGTGCATGATCATAATAGTCAACAAAAAGGGTAAAATTTAAACATTTACCACCACATAATATATATATATATATATATATATATATATATATATATATATATATATATATATATATATATATATCAACATACTTATCAACACTTAATAGATGAATGTATTTCTTAACCATATTTCCAAAGATGAGTATCAACTAAAATATTATAACTAAAATATTATCAATAAGATGTTTAATTTTTAGTTTTATGTATACGCCTATCAATTTTGTTTTGAGTGAGTATATTGTTATTTAACGATATTTTTTCAAGAAAAAAAATATTATTTTTTTTTTTTTTAAAGTTATAAGTTTTCATTTCAGTTATCTTCCTATCACTTGAGACATGATAAGTGATATGTTTTGAACATTTGAGTGGTAAGATGATTTTCAATATTTATCCTAGGAACATATATTCTCGAAAAAAAAAAAAAA
>Ga0209489_103796_pt1 | contig 28848 bp, 10 predicted proteins | sample SiratrowhiteBW_FD_187527 | JGI IMG/M metagenome (GOLD analysis project Ga0209489, IMG submission 187527) | Root nodule microbial communities of legume samples collected from California, USA - Siratro white BW (SPAdes) (version 2) | ecosystem: Host-associated > Plants > Roots > Nodule | place...
TTTTCTAGAATTAAAAAAAAAAAAAAAAACTTACATGTTCAATATTAATGTTATTTTACAATGAATTAACTAATAATAGGCGATAGTTGATGACGTGTCCTTCATTTATCTCCTAATCAACAATATTTAGATAAAAGCACCATCGTTTTTTTCTTGAAACTAACTTTTGTAGATAAAAAAAAAAAATTATGTTATTTGGAAGACTGATTTTTGCAAATATTTTTCAAGAGAAAAAAAATACAATTACATGAAATTGAAAAATTAAAATTTGAGACAAACAGAAGTAATGAATCACGATTTAAATAATTTATTTTTATGAAACAACTCATATGTAAATTTTCATAATTAATGATTTAAAATGTTAGATACAAAATTAGGCAGACGGTGGATTGTTACCCTACTTCTCAGGTAAATGACGCCGTTGAATTGAAGCCAATATTTTTCCCACCAATGAAGCAAAATGATGTGTCAAATTAAATCTGTACCAAAAAATATTAAATTCGGAGTCTTGACTTTATAGTGAGAGATTCTTTTATTCTTTCGTCTATGCGTCACCTTTCTTATTCTTTGAACGAGAATTTTCTTTTCAAGGATAATATTTATTATCGTTGCGTGAGGACTTGTTTTTCTACGTAATTTCAAGCTTTAGTTTCATTTGCCAGCGTGGCAACAATGACAAAAATACCGATTGCCACAGTTAAAAGAAAAGCGCATAAAAAAAACATGGAATGATGAAAGCTATTACAGAATAGCTTTGCTGTAAGTTTTTCTCAACTTAAAACAAAACCAAACATATCTTAATATGGAGGTGGAAGCTGCAAAAAGATGAAGAGCAATCAAGCAATACAAGTGTAAAGCAAGGCACTGTGATTAAGGTAGAGATTAGAAAACGAAAGATTCAATGCTAAAGGATTTTTAAATGTCATAATTAAAGTTCTAAGATTCATTTTCAGTTCTAAACAAACTAATAATCCAAACACTGATAACCTCTTCATTACTCTAAGAAATGTTTATATGAATTTAAATATAATAAGAATAACATTCACTTGATAACTTCCTTTGACATGACAAAAATTGACTATCAATAATTGAACTGTCACAGGCTTAGCCTTAAATTTTTTATAAGTGACAGATGAGGATGCCACTTTGTTTTTATTTACTATTTCCCTCTTCATGCTGATGGCTAAGGTGTTACGAACTAACTATATAAATCCTACCTCACCTAACAGTTCAGTCAAGGCCAAACGAGGAACTCAAAGCCATGTAATCCTTCCAGGGATTTCTATATTTGTTAACAGTATTCTACTGAGATGTTTCCATTGCTCAAGTATAAAAGCCTACAGCAATCCAATTGCATATGTGGACTGTAAATTCCAGAATTCCTTGGATTGCTTCAATGTCTCAACTCGTTCACTAGCTAGCCTCTCTCTCCAGTAATCTTTGCACCTGCCAAAAAAATCATGAAAATTAATGGGATGCCCTTGATTCGAATAAGAATAAGAAAAATGATGCTATCATGTAATACCTTCTTTTCATAAGTAGATCAAGTTCTAGCATACGCACAGCCTTAGAATAAACGCCAACCTGCATAAAGAAGAGCATTTGTCCTTTACAAAAGAAAGTTTCCATAATCGAAAATTTTAAAATATAAGAGCAAATCAGAATATGCTTTAAAGCTCCAAGGAATAGGATAAATGACATAATCAGATTACTTTTGTCATAAGGAAGCCATGGCTTTCTGCATAAGGGAAAAAATGGAAATATTCAATGTTTTGATAAGACAAAGAATAGAATTTGCTGGATCAATGTTATCCAAGATAGGCTACAAGGCATCTACTTATCTTTATAGTCATATACTCTTAAAATGAAGATAATTAAGAGTTTGAAAAACCAATTAATGAGAGTTATTTAGAAAGGAAAGCAAGGTCCATATAGAGCCTTCACCAAACCGACCCCTTGTTGCATAATTGCACCATTGACTTTTATGATAGCTTGAATTGTTTACCAAGGTTGATGTAAACTGTCATGAGTTTTTTTTTTTTTTAATACAATATATCAATGCTGAGTACAAAATACACACCTCTCTGCATATAGGACACTTCGACTCTGGACTGGCTGATTTAAGGCCTTGAAAAATCATCACAGAGGCAGCTGAGCAAGCACATGACTTACAGAAGATATGACCACAACTCAAAGCATAAGGGTTGAAAACAAAATCCTATCATATCAAGATACAAACATTAATATAAGAGGTACTGATATATGTATATGTGTGTGTGCGTGTGAGTGTGTAGTATATTTTCCCTTCTTTTCTAGTGTAGAATACAATTAGGAACTTACCAGACAAATTGCACAAGTTAGAGAATACTCGAGCTTAATAGAATCGGGAAGAACCAATGTCATTACATCTTTATTTATGTTTAGATCACAAGAGAAGTGACCATAGACTCCATCAAGATCACAACTATCTAGTCCAGTAGAATTCAGATAAAAAGCACCCAATTCAATTATCCAAGGAGAATGCAAAAGTTCAATGTGTTCAGCGTGCATCCTAGTTTTGAAGTTCTCCCCATTAACAGAGCTGTGTACCTGAAGCCGAATAGAAAAAAGACAGAGTGAACCCAAAAACTAAACCAGGGAAGTATAAATGAAAAGAGTTAACGTTAGGCAATATCTTAGATGTTGCATACTTTATCATATTTCTTAAGTATTTTCCTCATTGCAATAGCATTCATTGCAATGTACTCAATTAGAATCCTCCCTTCTTGAGTAAGTGTTTGCCTATCACTTTTAAAGCACTGGCGCAAACGCAATGCATATCTGTGTAGTCCTGTAGAAATGTGAAGATGAAGCAGATGCTTAACTCTTGAACTAAAGTACCCTACCACATCTGATGCTTCCTTCATCAACTCAGAGAAGAACTGTTGGTCACATACTACAAGTGGAAAACAAAAAAGGTTCATAATTAGACTGCAGAAAGTAATACAGTTTGGTTAAAGTACAAGCCATATCAAAATATTCAATGAGTATTTTGATTATATCAAGCTATAAATCTAGTTACAATTAACCTAACCTCTGATCAATTGCAAAGTATATTCAAAAACATTAGAGTAGACCAATAGTAAAATCGTATTCAGTGAATAATACTAAACTGGGCAAACATAAGCTCTAAGTAAACAATTTCACTCAAAATTAGAAGGACACAATAAACATTAGAGGAGGGTCAACAACACATTCTCCAACATACTCTTCTAGCACACTTTCTCCTATTTTTTTAAAAGCTATTCTCATTATAAAATGTTAAAGCCAGTAGTATCTCTTACTTGTTCTTGGATCTAGAGAAAACAGGAAAATACATGAGATATCCACTCCCTTCTTTCTCTTAAAAAAAGTCATAGACTTTCAAATATATCTTTTGATTCCTTAACCTAACGATCTAATATATTAATTTTTCCACAGTCCCAACTAGAAATCAACGCCCGATTTGGTCCCCTTAACGACATAACCCTGTGCCCTACCCCGTGACCTAACATGACGCCAAACAAGTTTGTTTCGCATAACAACAAACTAATCACAAATAAAACGAAGTGCTTTCAATTTGGTGGTCCCAAACACAAAGTACAAACACAAAAACCCAAAGAAACACTTACCTGGGCAAGACTGACACTGACACAACAGGTCCTTGTCGGAAGAGGCGTCTCTCCGGCAAGTCTTCAACACTTTCTTCAACCTGATATATTCAACATGAGCACAATTCTCCCCCAGGAACCACTCCCGCTCCTCCTGCAGGTACTCTCTGAATGCACTCCCGAATTTCATTCTCCCTTTTCCCAAATCCTAATCGGATTAACAAACATCACATAGCAATTAATTAATCAAGGACAGTGATTTTGAAAATACGTATCGTTGATTTTACAGGGAACCAGGGGGAGCTGATTGGACGATGACTGAGAAATTTGAGAGAGAAAAGAAAAAGAATAGAATAATGATAATAATTATCCGTTGTGAGTAACCGAAGAAGAAGGTAACAGAAAGCGAGATAACCGGTGGTGGATTTTGTTGTTTGTTGGTGTGGACTATCGTTACCTGGAGTTTCTCCAGAGCATAACGACGAGGTTTATGTGGTGAGTACGAGAATCAAACAGAGGAGGAATCTGGTGTCGTCTCAGGTTTGATCGAGAACAAAACGACGTGAGTTTGAAGCCACGGAGACCCGCGCATATTTCGGAATTTGTGCTTTTCTTCCCTTCCTGGCCCACCAAAACAACCCTGTCTCTGCATCAAATATCTCGTGTTTACTCTTCAACATTATTTAGTCTTTCCTATAAACATTTTCTGTTGGACTTTTTTTACAGTGATTTTCGATAAAATTTTATTTTTTGGTTTATTGGTCATAGTCATTAGAACACTGGTTAAACCATCTCAGTTACAGTTATATAAAGTATAAACTTAAAATCTGAATGTTTTGAAAAAAATTTATTAGAATATATTAATATTACATAAAATTTAAAACCTAGACCATAAATAGAAAAAGAAAAAAATCTTGAAAATATTTATTCTGTAAACAAACTAATTAATATTAATTAACTCTTGCATTGAAAAATATCTTCAAAATTATGTGGCACAGTAAAATAAAAATAATAATTAAAATTCCATAAAATTACTTCTTTAATTAAATGCTCTAACGAACTTATTTTTTTATTTTGAATAAGTTTATTATTACAAAACGTCAATTAATTTAATTAATAAACAAACTAAATTACTAACATAGTGGTTAAAAGTAATTAGGATTATATAATATTAATTCTTTTCTTCAAAGTGTGTGACTTTAATGAATGCTTTTGCTAACGTTTATTTAGTGCACTGATTCCCTGTTAGTATTTTATTATTGGGAGTGTATTCCAAAGTAGGACAACATTGACTTATGGATTTGGAATCTCTTTACTTCTTCTTGATCTTTTGACAAAAACATAAGAATTAACAAAAACTTCCAAATTTTTTTCCTTTTAGTTGATATTAACGTAAATTCAAATCAAGAATTAATTATTTACCTCATTTATAGTCATATAATCTTTCAAGTTCAACGGTTATGTATTAGTTAGTTTGATCTTTTATTGGATAAATGTAACTTATATTAAGACTTATAAATTAGTTATTGATAAATTTAAGTAAAAAAGGAAAGAGATTTTTGTCTGTGGTACTTGACATGTATTAAAAAATTAAATAATATTTATTAAGATTTAAAAGATAACTAAACAACTAAATATTTGTATAAAATATATTTTTATTATGAATAATAAGACATTTTTATGTTCTGTCCCTAAGCTTTGAGAATTATAAGCTTTAAGAATTAGTGGAATACTTAAAAAAAAATTACCTCCGCAAAATAACATAGAGAAATCTCTATCAATCAGAAGGGATGGAAAGGCACAGGCTTTTGGTGTCCGCTCCAGGCTAAAAAATCTTTAATATTATACGAAAATTGTAACAAGAAAATATAAAAGTTAGAATAAAAACAGGTAAGACTGACCTTATTAGACAACACCTGTCATAATTGAGACAAGACGCTAGAAAATTAAACGTGATCAGGATCAACTTTAGCAAGTGTGACACACTAAAAAGTTGACTATGATAAATATTGATTTTAGTTTGGCTAAAACATTAAAAAGTTATTATTAACATCCACGTTTAGAAAGTTAAAAAATTTATTATGATGAACATGGACTTTAACTCAACTAACATATAAAGGTTCATTATGATTAATATTAATCCCAACAGAGTTAGAAAATAATTTTATTTGAAAACTCTTCATTTATTGATAATTAACTTAATCTTAAATTGAAACATAGCCTATTATGATAATGAAGTGAGAGATTCACCACTCTTAAAAAAAATAAGAAAATATCTACTTGTATTTCTAGAAAAAAGTCCAAATTTTAAATATTTAATAATATTTATTAAATATTTAAAAAATAATATTCACGGTTAATGATACGACATTTTGATGCTACAAGCTCTAAAAATCACACTTTTTGGCAAGAACATGTTTGTTTTTACTTTTTATTTAAAAGTTTCATCATTTTTCCATAATTATTGGGAATGTATGTACGTTGTTGCAAAATGGGTACTTCCAACTGACTCTAAAAATATAAAACTAAATTCTATAATATTTAAATGAATTGTATCACATTATAGGTGGAGTGAAACAAATTGACATGCTTTAAATTATTTAAACTGTTATCAATATACATTTATCTTCATATCTTATAAATTATAACACAATTTAGAAACTATTAAATTCTTTAAAAATCCTTGAAATAGCATAAGCATGAGAACTGCTGCAATCTTAAAAGTGATGGAATGGAGATCCTGGGATGGATGCCAGGTGTGAGTACTGCATAGGTCAAGTGTGTATTGTAATTGTGTCTGAATGGTAGCATCTTCTCACCAATTGAGTTTGTGATGTGTGCAGGGAAAAAGGAAGTGACCAGATTCCATGAACCACAACACTGTTTTTTTCTTACTCCTTTTAGAGGCAGGGAATCATTTTGGAAAACAGGAACATATTCAGCATCTAATAATAACCAAAATGTTCCAACTCGATATCTATATCTTGTAAAAAAATATCTCATTCCAACAATAGTATCAAAGGATTTAAAGAGCACATGTGTTAAATAATAGATTTTGAATAAAATTTTGGAATATAAATATAAAAAATTATCTTTTATTTGGAAAAGATTATATTTATTGTTAAAATATAAATAAAAAATATAAAAGTGTAGATTTTATAGAATTGTTGCAGTACAAAATTTATAAGATGATTTAAAAAGTGACCTAAGGAAAAGTAAAATAAGATCAAATGATATAACATTACATTGTATAACAATATAATGTTAATAATAATAATTATTGTTATTGGTAATAATTATTAATAGTACCTACTCCATATTTAACATTTTAAACATAAAACAAGTGTAAGATGATAATAATTAACAAAAGTACATTTCAAAGGTATTTAATTACATTAAATGCGCGTTATTGTATCACAGCTAATTGTGGTGCTACTCACATTCATATTCAATTGTAATGGAATAAATAAATATAATGCAATGAATGATGATGTTGTATAAGCCACAAATGAAAAATAAATTCCTAGGTTATTAATATATATTTCTAGGTTTTGAAGAATATATATATATATTAATGAAAATAAAATAATAATAATAATAATAATATTAACAATATAATGTTAATAATAATAAATATTGTTATTGTTAATAATAACATTAACAATAAGTACCTATATTTCATGTTAATCATAATTAACATATATAAATCCTCTTATTATTAATTATGATATCAATAAGAATATTAATAAAAATAAAATAATGATAATGATAAACAATATAATAATAATATTAACAATATAATGTTAATAATAATAATTATTATTATTATTATTATTGTTATTGTTAATAATAACATTAACAATAAGTACCTAATTTTCATGTTAATCATAATTAACATATATATTGTGTGTAAGACTGGGTATATAAATTTAAGACTAGGTAATGAAGGGAAAACATTGATTATTGTGGGTAAGTTATATGTTTATCTCAAATCTTTATATATACGTATATATAAATATATATAAATTACTAGTAATTATAAATTAAGTTTTAATTATTAATTGCAATTAAATAATTATACCGCTATGTTTTTAAATTAAAATTAAAACAAACCTAATCTAGAGTATTCAAAATTATGTATTATGTAGTTTAGATGGTAAAAATATATAATAATACTATAATTCAAATCATACATATTTATAAATTAAGTTCTAACTATTAATTATAATTAAATAATGTATTATACACTGAAAGAAAAACAAGTGCTCCCTCATTTTCGTACTAATTTAACTAATTTAGAAAGAAAAAAAAAATAAACAAACGAATTTGTGAAAGAATGATGTTTCAGCTCACTCTAAAAGATGCGAATAAAAGAGACAGAAGAGACCGAAAAAAAAAACAAATTTACACATTTATCATTACTCTTTTTTATTACACTGTCAAACTCATTTATTTGAATATATAATCAATTATAAAAACAACAAAATTGATTACATGCCTACCTTACATAGATAAATATATAATCGGTTATAATATAATCAATTATAATTATATAACATATTGGACTATAATTATATGTTGTAATATAATATAAAGTTAAAGTAATAAATAATAACAATAAACTATAACAATAATATAGATAAATTTATACAATAAAAATAATAAATTAATAATATTAAAGATAAATAATTAATAACAATAATGATAATCAAAATAAATCCTTAAAATAATAATACCAATAATAAAAAAATCATAAATAATACTAATAATAAAAAAATCTTAAAATAATAACAGTAATTAAAATAAATTCATAAAGTAATAATAATAATATAATAACATTAAAATCACAAATAATAATTATAATAACAAAAATATTAAAAAATAATAACAGTATCAAAAAATAATAACAATTAAATTAAAAATAACAATAAAAAATATTCATAAAATAATAATTACAATATAAATAATAACAACATAATAATAAATTTATTTTAATTTCAGTTTCATTTTACGAAAACGGTGTCAAATAATAATTAGTAACTTTTCTTAAGGTGAATTCGCCGACCCTATTGAAATAATATTTTAACTAAATAATATAAATAATAATAAAATTAATAATTTATTTTAATTTCAATTTCATTTTATGAAGTACTGTCAAATAATAATTAGTAGTTTCCCATCAGGTGAGTCACAGATTCTACTAAAATAATGTTTTATCCAAAAATATTAATAACTTATCATTATTTATTATAAATTTATTTTAAAAATAAAGATAAAATAATATTTTTACAATTTTATTTAATTAAAAAGTATCTTTTTATCTAACACATTAATTAAATCATTCACAAATTTTCATAACCTTCTCCATCATCTTCAATTATTTTTCACTCTATTTCCCCTCCTTTTTTATCTTTGCATTTTGAGCAATGATTATAGGTGTTTTTATCTATTGATTGACGAAAAAAATTTGACGATGGAAATTCAATCCCATATGCATTTCATTTTTATAATTACCTTTTATGAATTTTTTTACAATTTAATAAAAAATTATTTTAATAGTTTTTACTTTGAGAATATCTTATTTATAACTTCTTTTTGTATCATATTTCAGTTACACGATCTTATTCTCTAATAAATATAAAATAATTTAATAGATAATTAAATAAAGTTTATTACTAAAATAATTAAATAACTAAATAACTTTTGTTTTGACGGATTACATAATCAATTATAAAATAAAATAATTAATTAGATATGTAAATATAATATAATTGATTATAACAATAAATAATAATAATGATAAATATACAATATAACAATAATATAAATAAATATATATAACGATAATAATATTAATAATAAAAAAATTAGTAACAATAATAACAAGTTAACAAGTTATAAGAAACAAAACTCAAATTTATTTTCAAAATTCAAGCAACTATATGATATATAATCTTATACTTTTAACGCCAAGTCGACAATCTAACAAATTATGATAAATATCGGAAATCAACTTCTCTCCATATATATCACGTGATACTTTAGTATCGATTGGGTGATATAATTTGATTTTTTTTCTGTTAAAATAAAAACACTTCACAACATAATTACTTATCAAAATCTAAAATATAATTTACATATTAAAAATATTTATGTATTCCATATTTTAATTTACAATATGCTTTTTATATGTATAAAAAATATTTATTATAAATTTTAATTTTCTTAAATAAATATATTTTCCGCAATCACAAACTAGTAGTTTATATATATATATTTTCCATTGACAATTTTGTATATGATTCTAAAATTAGTCTCTCCTTTCTCCAACCCCTTAGTCCAACGGGGTCAAAAGATGTAATTGGCTTAATCAAATATAACTCCGTCATAAACCCTAATTTTCTTCTCCACAGATGCATCTGATTCCCAAATTGTCGATCTCTGAAGCGAATAATAGGACAAGCAAGTTTTCAAGCTGAGGAGGAAAGAGAAGAAGGAAGAGCTTAGTGCTGTTTTCTTTCGAAGACTTTGTTCCAGGTCTTTACCCTTTCTTATTTCACCCAATGTTTGAATGTTTGTGTGCGGTTTTTCATTCTTCTCTATCCGTCGGTAGCGTTTGAATTTCTAAGTTTCGCTGCAATAGAATGTGGCTTTGAAAGCCTTGTGATACTTAGTCGGCGATCTCCAACGTTGTCGTGCATTGCAGCAGACAACAAATGAACAAACTGGAGTTTCGTTATACATGCAGATTACGAGACAATACTTAGGAACTATCACGATTGCGTGCAAGAAATTCAAGCCTTCCTTGTTGTTAATTAGTCGATAATAAATATGTTCTAGTTTGTGCTACAGGTTTTTGAGGACGAAGGTATGACAACTTTTTGTTTCTAGGTTGATCAAAGGACTTCTGAACCAATTTGTTTGTTTGTAACTCATTGCAGAGATAATTTTTCTGATACTTTTTTTGAAAATTTTGCTGCGTTTCTTTTGCATCTGCATCTTATGGACTAGGTTATTACTCTGTCTGAATTTGAATTCTAAAGAGGATATAAGTAACTTTGCAGTTTGATCTGTGTGCTCGTCTGAATCCTGAATCCGGATCTAGTTTCTTGCACACACAATTGAATCCCAAAGTGGATACAATTAGAGTATGTATTATGTACAGAGTTACTTGTATTATGCGCTTGAAATGATTAACTGAGTTTAATTTCTACTACGCATTATCGGTGTTAAAAAAACTTAGCATTGTCACTTAATCTGAAGTGATAGTTGATATGATGATATGATTTTTAATGTACCATTTTAAGGTTAACAAACTTTATGTACATAACAATTTACATTGAATGTCATTATAAACATCCTTTACATGAATAAATCATTCGTTCTTATTTTTAAAGTAGTTATTTTGATTTATGTTATGACTTTTGATTAAATGAACCTTGAGGTTTGTTAGTGGTTTAATGCTATACATTCTACTAATGGCACGTAGGTTCTTGGCTGATGGTGAAAACAAAGCAGAAGCGCACAGGAAAAGTTCCTAGTAAAAAAAGCGGTACTTCTTCACATGACCCTGTTGATTCTCGAAACTGTGATAGGCAGCATGAGGATAGTGATTGGGTTATAGTGAAAAAGCAGAGAGTAACCATTCTGGTGCCTGCTGTGCCTCTCAATGAGAGATCGTTAACAGCAAACCAAGGACCAAATCACACGCAACTTATGCCTCCTGAATTGGCAAGTAACCATGTGCAGCTTCCTATGGAGACATCTACTGTTCATCCTTTAGATAATGAACATGAAAAAACCATTTTATTGGCTGTCCAGAAAGAGACCCATACCGAGAGTAGAGCACCTCCTATATTACCTAGACCAACTGTCGTCAATCCACCATCTTTAGATCAGAGAACAGAATCAGAGAATGCACATCAAATGAATGGGTTGAATTCACTTAAACTACTTGGAATTTCCAATACATCTAAAGTTATTAAGCAGCCCAGAACACTACTTGCACCAAGAAGGCCCTCCAACCTGGAAATTTTGAATAAAAGCTTGAGAGCGTCAAATTTGGAGAGGAAGCTTCAAAGAGCTGGTGGACTGAGCAAGTGGCTGATATCACTTGGACTGGGGCAGTTTGTGAGAATTTTTCAGGGTAAAAGTCTCAGTAAGTATCAGCTGGTAAATCTAACCATGAAAAAACTCAAGGATATGGGTGCCAATGCAGTGGGACCTCGCAGGAAACTGATCCATGCCATGGACTGTGTTTGTCAGCCATATTGCTTTGAGGCGTTGTAAAAGGTTTTACAATTTTCGAACTATGTACAAAGAATGTTCCGAGACATGGTACAAATGCACAACTTTTCTTTCTGGATGTTGTTGTTATAGTTTACAGTACTTGAGTCTCAGTACTTGTTTAGATTTATGCATCTAACTATATAAGCTTTTAGAGGAATTCTAAACAAAGCTTCCTTTTAGATTGGTGTATCCATTCACTTCAATCTGTCATCTCTTACTGTAAGTAGTTTTACTTTTGGAACAACACTACAAAGCATTCTCTCACTCGAGCACTTCTGCAATTAACTCGGTTTTATTTTCCTTTTGTACCCCTCAAATCAAGGTAATCCACTTGCGTAAACAGGAACACTCCCCAAATACCAGTCCTTCCTTAGAGGGGGTGTGGATCAATACTAGGTTGTTACTTCATCCACTCCTTAAAATTCTAGTGCACCTTCCATATATTTCGAAATGGGTTTTTCAGAATGCGAAAAAAAATTCTGACAGTTCTTTTTCTGAATGTAAAAGTTTCACATCTAAAAGCTTTTTCTAAAATAAATGAGAGGTTTCCAAAAATTTAAAGGAGGTGAGAAAAGAAAAAGCCTTAATACTAATGGGCTATGCATTTCAGTCCATGGATACAACCTTCATCCTTCCAACTTCCATCCTAGGTTCTTTGGAAATTTCTTTTTGCACCCGCATACTTTATGTATTCTCATAAGTATGAAAATTCACACTTTATCCGTTTGATTTGAAGTTTTTTTTTTCTTTTTAATTTTATAGTCTGAATGAATTGTGCAATTTAGAAGTTAAAAGTATTTTTCAAATTATACTATAGTAAAGTCATTTTTTATAAAACGGTTTTTGGATTATGTAATTTAGAAAATGCTTTTAATTTTCATATTATGCCATTCAGAAGTCATTTTTTACATGATTTTTTTTTAAATTGCACAATTTAAAAGTTATTTTTAACTTTTAGATTGTACAATTTAATTATTTGGATTTGAAAGTAATTTTTCCTTTTAAATTTCATAATTTGACGTATAATTTTGGAGTGAGTGTTTTAGAGACTACACTATTTATTTAAAAGTGTCTTTTAAATTTCACAATTTGATAGTATCTTCTACATGGCATATTTTAAAAGTTATTTTTCGCATAAAAAGCTTTCAGATTATGTTCTGAATTATACCAACAAAAAATCATTGTTAAGGACAAAAAGGCTTCTATCAAAATGTACAATATGATATGCTGACCTCTAACCCTCTCGTTTTACTTTTCCTGGGTGTTAGGAAGCGGGAATTGGTGTTATTTGTTTTTGTTAGATTGTGCTGATTTCGGGGAGAGAAAGGGGTAGGAGAGGGGGTTTTGGGCAGTTAACGTGTGAAATTACAGTAAAAAAATTGGAAAATGAAATTCAATTTCAAATAATCGATTATGGCTGAAGGGATAATTGATAGTTAGTGTACTAACGTTCTAATTTTTTATTTTTTATTTATATTAATCGAACAAAAACTTAAACCAAATACTTCCTTTTGAACAAATTATTATGTCTTAAACATATTTAATTAACTAGTGTTATACATTATATAAATTAGACTTAACTTCATAAATGTAATTTTAATTGAGTTATTCGGTTATTGAAACGGACAATCTTAATCTTTTAATTTCAACTGTACTGATAGTACAATTTCATATTTTGTTATTAGTTAAAGTTTATTGATCTTATATTTATTAATGATATACATAAAAAATTGAAATTACAAAAATCATGATTCTTCTAGAGAATGAAATGATGGTATTTAAAGAATATTTAAAATTTAAAAGATTAAAACTACACGTTTAAGATAATTAAAATATCAATTTAACTAAATTCTGAAGAGATAAATTCATATAATACTTTCTACCTAAATTAACTACATATAAATGTTTACAACAAAATAATATACAAACTATAAAATAATAATTGTATTTTAGAAGCTTTATGTTTAACGCAAATATATTATTATTCAAATAAAATTTATACATGTTTTTAACAAAAATAATAAAGGAAATTTATGTCATTTGCAATGTAACAATTTTTTAGTTACGTTAATCATATTTATTACTACTTTTCAGTAAAATTCACTTACTTTTCTTTAGTCAAACAATCTTGTTTTTCTCTGCCTTTCTTTTCTCCTTTCCTTTCTACTTTCACTTTCATCCAAACAAAATATAAGTGGAAAAGTGTGAGATATGAAAAATGTAACACCAGAAAAAATATAATAATCTAAACAGTATAATTATGACTCTTAAGTTTCTTTGTCATGTTACTATGACTTTTCTCTGATTAATCTAAATACTAATTCAGTTTTGCAATACTGTAATTATTGTTGCTTGAATAAGTTTTTATATGATGGAACACAGATGGATGATGTGTGAACTCAGAATTAACCATTAAGTCAATCGATTAGGTTTTATTCTTAGTAATATTAAGTACAATTTCATTGATTTTCTTACTACATGGTGAGAACTGGGCTAGTTGATGGCAAATTAGATGGTAGCTAAATTATTAGTCTCTTGCAATTATTATTTCATTTACGTAACAAGTTTGTTTCTGGCAATGATGGAACACCATGTCCCATTCATTTAAGAACGGATATTATTTATGATTCTGAAAGAGAAAAACTCAACAGCAACCTACCTGTTGCATTCTCCTTCACACATTCTTTGATTAAAGTCCACAGACACTTATTTTCTTCCTAATTTTTTTATAAATAATTTATAAAATAAATTATTGTGAGTAATAAAAAATATAATAATAGTTTTTAAGTATTGAAAAATCTATTAAATTGATATTAGTAAGATATATAAAACTTAAACACTAAATTTATATTTAAAAAATGATTTTATAATTTTTTTATTAATTTAAAGACCAAATAAAAGATAAAATAATATTTGAGAGGCTAAATGGATAATATTGAGATGACAAGTGAAGTGTCTGCAACCTCCTAGAAAGTATAAAAAAAGACTTCTGTATAGCCCCTACCACCATCGAGATTATGTTTAGATTATTAAAACAAATGAAATGAATTGAAATATAATTGAATAGAATAAGATTTCGTTTTGATATTGTATAATACAATAACGATGATTCTATCTTATCGTTTGATAAAAATATGGAAGAATTTTTTTCTATTTTATCTTTATTTTTAATGGTTTACTTATTTATTTTGTATTCTTATTTTTTTAAAAATATTTTTTAAAAAATGTTTCTTTTTATATTCATACTTAAAAACAAATTTCTTTGTGTGGGATTTGTGTGTTGCGTGTAAAATTAAGATACTTTATAATTAGTAACCCAATATTATACACATTACAACTATTGAATTATTATCTTAATAACTATTAGGTTCAGACAATAGAAACCTTCACATAATTGTATCTCTCATATTTGTATAGGTGTTTTGAATAGTGGAAGTTGATTTAATTTGTGTTGAATGAAATATTTGATTAATGAGTTAATAATGGTAGATGTGATAGCATAAATTAGTTTGGTTTGATTTAGTTTATCCATATTTGATCTATCAAGAATTTATAAAAGTTATGAGCTATCATCTTCCATAAATGTGGGTTGGCCCCTAAATTAACAAGAGAGAGGAAACAAAAATTATATTTTGTTAATTAACCAATGTTGTATCTAAATAAGAAACAAATGGAAAACATTATTAGTTCAAGGCACCTGAATGTCATATCATTTCATGTTAATCAAAATCATATTTTGTATAAAAAGGGTAATGTTTCAGAAGGGAAAAAAATTGCAAGTTAATTTTTTATACTGACATATACGACTAGTTTTTTTCAAATTCATTAGAGAATTTACATCCATGTATTAATAATATTCCATTGTTTGGAAACTTAGAAGAAGATGATATTATCTCTTTAGATCTTGTTAGAGGAGAAGAAGAAAAAACATGCAAAAGAAAACCTTAGAATAATGGAAAAGGTTAGAAAAGGGGAAAATATTGTTTAGCGTGATTAAAAAATGTTGTTCTCATTATTGTCACAAGATTGATGGACCACTGGTTGATAAAAGTCTCTATCACTTGTTCTTTAGTTTGACAATGATTAATCATTACTTAATTTTTAACTATCAATTTTTATATTTTGTGAAATTGTATATCAATACTTTGATCTTGTGTGAAAAAATTGGATTTTTACTTGATGTAGTTGTAAATCTGTTGCACAAAATGTCTTTTTAGAAATATTATGATTTTGTTTATATATATATATATATCCTTTTTTAAACAATCCGAGTTAATTTTATCTTATGAGATTGTAGTGTATCTTGTATCTCTAATAAAACTTGTATCTAATGACATATCTGTTAAGTAAATACATTATTCTTTAAAAACTTGAATTTAGTAATTGTTTTTATCCAAATTTCATTATACTTATTTGAAGGTCATTAACTCACATCATAAATAATTTAATAGTAACTTTTACTTTGGTAATGAAATGAAATTTCATTTTTATTAGTTAATATACAATAATTGTTATAAATTTACATATTGTAACTTTCTTCTCTCACAAATATATCGTATTTAATAAATTGCATAATGATCAAATATAAGGAAAACATCAAAGATGAAGTTTTGAAAGTCATATTTCAACATAATATTATTGTAATTTTCTCTTAAATAAAAATATTCGTGTCGTTTTTAAATTTAGCTAAACATTAGACACTTTATTAAAGGAAGAGAATGATTATTTTTTCCCACAAAATACTTTTTGGTAACATATCATCAACTCCTTATTCTATTCCTAACTCAATAAAGTTATATTATTAGCTCTCTATTATGACCATTGAGGCTTTTCAATAATTAAAACCAAACATTCCATCTAATTTAATATTAAAATATACAATTTTGTAATTAATGATTATCTCTTTGAAAATATATATCATCTCTCTCTCTTATTTTAAAATAGTGATAAAAGTTTTATTATTATGACACTCAAAATTTTCCCCTTATATTACCATTGATTTATTTAGTTATGACACTAATACTTTGTTTACAGGGCACTGAGAAATGAAAGAAGGGACAGAAAGTATGATTATTGTTCACGTTTGGATTCGCTTATTTGGATGGAAATGCGAAGACGAAAAGAGGTGAGGTGAGAGATCGTTGCCTCTTATGGTGTGTGAAGAAATGAAAAGAAAGACAGATTCAAGCGTTGTTTTACACTTACACTTGGACTTGACAAAATTTTATAAACTTCCATTGTACATGAATTGATAAAAATAAAAATATACTTATTCACCATTCCCATCAAATTTATACAAATTTTTATAAAAAAATAAAGACATTTATATCATTTTTCATATATCATAATTTTTACACATTCTTTTATTAGTCGTCTCTTACAATTTTTTTCATATCATTTTCACTCAATTTTTCTAAATCTAAACAACGTTACTTTCACTTCTTTCCATAAATACTTCTTTTATCCTTTTTAACTGTAAGACTTTTACAATATTTTTGCTACTATTTAATTCTTAAGTTTATGTGTATTATTAATTACTATTTATTATTTATATCATTACTTTTCACCTAATTTTAAATTAGATTATACATATTTAATATGATACAAAAATTAAAAGGGTAAAATAAAAAAGTATCGAAAGCATTTTATTAAGAAGATAGAAATAATAAGATAAGGTATAATTAAAGATGCTGTTAGGTGCATATAAGATCACGTGCTAAATAAATGTTAGGATATAATATAAATCAAGTTTAAATATAATTTTGTTCATTATTTAATTTTATTTGTAAAGATAAAAAATTTAATGCAATAGGCTTATGCAGAATTACTTTAAATTTGTCCCATTGAATTATTCGCCATGGTAAGTTACATATGCGAATGAGTTAGTATAACAATTATTCATAAACACGAGGAACTGCATAATAGATAATCCATGTTTGATTCGGATCCTATCATCACCAACATATTAATGAATGAGCTAAACCATAGAAGTTTGAGCATTATTTATCAATTAATGAAAATCAATTCGTAAATGCATTAAATAATGGGTTTGGTTAATCAAGGTATTAGGAGATAAGTAAAAGAAATGAAAGAGGAAAATTTTTTTATTGAAAATGTTTCTTAATCAGATGAATGTAAAATTTTTTAACGTTTGCAGCAGTTGCAGGACGCTTGATAGTGGTTTCAGGCTCTGGCAAACAGAAGAGATTAACAAGCACAGTGCTCATTTGGAGGTAGTTTTTACCTCTGCTTAACGATGGATTTGGTGTTTTCTCTGTTGTCGACCCATTAACTGGAACAGACAACTTAGGGTAACGTCGTCACTGATCACTCGTTCGTTATTTATAGATCCACACCTGTCATCACCAACAACCCCAATTCCTAACCCTTTTGGATTTTTCGTTCTTATACTCCCCTGTTCTCCTGACTCTGTCAGAAGCGACACGTGTCTCACGTGGTGCACTCGTTCGCAGTCACTCATTAAGAGTCTGGGTAGATCGGGTACCTAGAAGGATGATGGAGGGGGACAAAAAAAACATGGCATCTCCTCTGTTGGAGCCTGTGCCTTCCAAGAGGGCTTCCAAGCTTCAAACTTTGGGAAACATCATAGTCACTGTTGTGGGAACTGGGGTTCTTGGATTACCCTTTGCTTTTCGGATCGCTGGCTGGGTCGCCGGTTCGCTCGGGGTTGCTGTCGTCGGCTTATCCACCTACTATTGCATGCTCCTTCTTGTGGGTGATTCAATCATTTGCAAAAATCTATTCTTTTTTGTTTATTTTAATGCTAGGTTAAAATATAGTACTATATGATAAATTCCGTTGAATATAACGTGTTTTCTGATTAGTTGAAAGTAATATGACTGATAAGATGAGTTAAATGGCAGTGTAAATTGGCCATTCATTATTGTTTTTTTGCCGTGCATAAACCGATACTATAATTATCCTTTATACTTTTTTTACCGTGGGATGCACTATGTCATTGACTTGCTGAAAGGAAAGAGGAAATATATGTTTTATTTTGTTGTTCCTGTCTTTGTAAGGTTTTGTTTTCATTTATTGGACACAGGTTAATTGCAGAGACAAATTGGCGTCTGAAGAGCCACTAGGGGAATCAAACACATATGGAGACTTGGGTTATAGGTCTTTTGGAATCCTGGGTCGGTATGTGACAGAAGTTATAATTGTGGTAGCACAATGTGCTGGATCTGTTGCTTATTTTGTGTTTATTGGACAAAACCTTCATTCTGTGTTCGAAGGCCAAAAACTATCAATGGCCTCGTTCATATTTATGTTGGTACCTGTTGAGATTGGATTGTCTTGGATAGGGAGCTTATCTGCTTTGGCTCCTTTCAGCATTTTTGCTGATGTGTGCAATGTCTTAGCTATGGGAATTGTGGTGAAGGAGGATGTAGAAAGGGCCTTCGAAGAGGGGTTTTCATTCAGAGAAAGGACTGCAATCACCTCCAACATTGGGGGATTGCCATTTGCAGCAGGCATGGCAGTTTTTTGTTTTGAGGGGTTTGGAATGACACTGGCCCTAGAGAATTCTATGCAGGATAGACGTAAGTTCCCAGTGTTGCTTGCGCAGACTTTTGGTGGGATAACTCTTGTGTACATTCTTTTTGGGATTTGTGGTTACATGGCTTTTGGTGAAGAAACCAGAGACATTGTGACCCTCAATCTCCCAAGGAATTGGTCATCTCTTTCAGTACAGGTAGTAAAGACATCCATACTTCAAGCTCTTCAGTTACTCTTAAATAGTTTTCTTGCTGTTAACTAACCAATATTGATCTCTTTCCTCTCTTTTTTTCTCTGTTTTCTATTCCTAGACTAGTTTAATTTAGAATTTTCAAGTGGGCTTGTTGTCATTGCAACTTCAGAAAACACTCGGCACTGCAACATATAATTAACATGACTTGGTGGAATCTGTTTGAAACCCTTTTCTATCCAACTAGGGTACTGGTGGCTTGCTTGAAACATCTAGTGCTAGGAGTGATGGTGTTTGATAACATCTGATGATGACATAATATAACTATGACTTTTAGTTTGTGTCAGTTAATCTATTTTACATCAAAGAATCATTCCTTAATTGTGTCTGTTCTGTCTATAGTATCTGGTGAAGTATCAGTTGCTGTGAGTAGTACATATGCACACTCACATGTTGTAATTTGTCCTTAGACATGTCTACTACAATGTTCAGTTTGCAGAATACCATTTCAGAGTTTGAGCACTGCATAAAAGTGCATTAAAAGCCAACCTACGTTTCTTTTGCCAGGACTCCATTATCTCCAAATTTTTTGTTGTATTTATGTAACATTTTATATGGTGGCAGGTAGGATTATGTGTGGGGCTTGCATTCACACTTCCAATCATGTTGCACCCAATTAATGAGATTGTGGAAGGGAAACTCAAAATCATCCTCAGAAACAATAATGAATCAACGGGACCAGGAAAAATTTGCATATATATCAGCCGAGCGATTGTGGTGGTTGGACTGGCAGTTATAGCTTCATTCATGCCAGAATTTGGTGTATTTGCCTCATTTGTGGGGAGTACCTTATGTGCAATGCTATCATTTGTTTTGCCAGCCACATTTCACCTAAAGCTACTTGGCTCTTCTCTACCCTTCTGGCATAAAGCCTTAGATTATATTGTATTATTTTCTGGATTATTTTTTGCTATTTATGGGACTTACAGCACAGTAGTTGGAGTTTGATGCATAAACATGTATTTTACTTAGTATAACCTTTAATATATAACTTAATTCATTGCGTCCTCCTCTTCGCTCTTTCCAGTTCCATAGAGGCCTAATTGTAAAATTCATTATTCTTTTAATATATAAAGAGGAGGAAAAGGGAGAGGGAGGTTCAAAGCATCACTTTTTTGATTCATGGATAATTGACTGTATCTTTACTTGACCAAAACTGAAAACCCAATAAACTTTAAGGCACACAAACTGCTGTGATTGATATATCTGAAAACTTTTTATCATAACCATATGTAAAAGTATTATTTGCACAGTGAAAAGACAAAAAAGATTTAGAAAACGCGGAAAAGCTGGACTTATATGAACTCCTTTGCTGTGAAAGGGGAATCTTTATGTCGACGAGTTTTATGTTGACTGTAAGTAAATTATTAGACCATAGGGAGAGTTATAATTAAATATGTGATTAAGAAAAAAGCCACATTTAGACATGAGGAAAGAAAAAAAAAACTATTAAGTTTTGTAGGTGAAGTTAGTAGCTAACGTAACACTGCACGGCTTTATAAATAAATAAATGAATCTGAAGCAAAAATAATGTACAATTTGGCTTATGTCGTAATAAAATTAGTGCCAGACATCCTCTCATAACTTGGCACTTGCAACTACAATTGAAATAATAAATCCATCTCACGCTGCCATAATACATTGCATTGCATCACTTAAAGTATACACGTTTATTATAGTTATTCCAGACAAAAAACTCATAACAATGGGATGCTCTGGTTTCTATCCCAAAGAGTAATAACTTTGTATATCAGTTGTTTGGCATAAACTCCCAAGTAAAATGTTGCAGTAAACAACTTCCTATGATAAAAGACCAACTTCTACATGATCAGTTGGTGAAGGGAATCAGTCAACTAGAGTGATGGTGAATGGCTGCTGTTGATTTGGATTTTAAATATTTTGTTGTACAAGATGCAGAGGTTGTTTTTCCTAAATTCTCGTACATTCTGGTGACATCCTTAACTGTGAAATGCACTTAAATATATTTTTTCATGTTATTTTATATATTAAACTTTCTGGAAATGTTGAATAAATCTTTTAAATTATATAATTTGAAAAATGAAATTTTAAATAAATCTTCTAAAAATTGTGCTCCGACAGCCTAATATTTATAAATATAAATTTGATAACTCCGGATTAAATTTTTAAGAAAATCACCTCTGCTATAAATTCCGAAAGATTTAATTCAGAATTCTTTTTTATGATGAAGGAGTTTATTTGAAAATTTCGGGTATTCACGAAGAGTTATTCAGGAAATGTTCTTTTTATTTCAAAAGAGTTGACTCGGAAAGTACAGCAGCAGAAATATTTTTGGCTAGCCAAAGAAAATTTTAAAAAGTTCACTTGCTAAGTATTTATAGTGACTTACAATATTACAATCTAAAAATGTTAAGAACTGAAAAATAAATACAGAGCATTGTCAAGAACTTCCCTGATCCATTGCATCGTCAGAAACCAGAAAAATGGTTCAATTCATCAATTTTCAAAAGATTTTAATCAATGCAGGTAAGTAAAAGGGTAAATTTCAGAACATTACCATATTCTTCGTTAAAAGCTGATTTGAAAAATAACACCAAAAAGACCGAGCCATTATGGTCTATGGTAAATTATGAGTACCACAAGAAAGTATGATAACTTAAGAATAGAAAAAGATAACAATTCTTAGCTGTTGATTTAAAAACGAATACATTTAATGGTAAAAATTTGGTTCCACAATGGGGTTACATCACTGTCTCAACGCGACGTTTGCAATAAAACTAATCGAAGTTAAAATCCAAAATCATTGTTCTCAGAGAAATGCTTACTCTACCGAAGCCAAACAACTTTTGGACTAAATTTTGTCAAGAATTTCTGTTTAAAGCATCTCTAAAATAGAAATCAAGATAACAGTCACAAGTTCACAACCACATATAGGCACACACGCATTTATATACCCAATTACCACCGCCATTTTCCAGATTGTAATGATATAAGCATTCGACACCCATTTAAACTTTTTTTGAAAGATTTTAATTTACCTAAGGACCATTATTCAACAGAAAATGATGTAGTGGGAATAGCTAGCTACTCATAGAAGCCAAATAATATAATCCAAATTTCAAAACATGATACATATATCAAGCCAATCATACTTCAATCTTGAAACTTAGATTAAAAACAACAAAATTCAGACAATAATTCAAATGAAAATAGATCCAAAACAACAGGATAGGCTGATATAACCTTTGGCATCCACTAACTACCACAAAAAAAGTCACTGATTCGATTTAAACCATCTAGCGCAATCTTCTTGCTTCCCTCTCAGATTCGAGGAGGGTGAGAATGTCTCCTTCTCTCACAGGTCCTTTCACATTCCTCATGATGTGACGATTCTGATCATCCAAAAACTTCACTCTAACCTGGGTCACCTGTCCTCTGGATCCAGTACGACCCATAACTTTGACAACAAGAGCATGCTTCACCTGAGACTCCATCCTGCTCATACAGAAACACCATATGAGACGAAATTTGACAAAATTGAGTTTATTGCATTACATACAATCAGTGCGTATGACACATAAATAATAATAACTCTTGAACTTCAAATTTCAATAGAATACATCCTAACAGAAAAAAAAATTGAATACGTGCAAACTAACATGAAATGCGAAAAATATAGTCACAGTTTCACACAAAACATACAACTCTCCCTGAGATTAGGCAATGAATAAATATTAATATAACGCACATAGAGGGAAAAAAATGAAAACCTACTCCAGATATAATATCAATAACAATTTTTCAACAAATATATGTAAGCTTTGTTTCATAAACTATAACCAACATCAGATTCTTTCTTTTGGAGGATGACTAAATGAATGTTAAATTCAGTACAAGATCCACCAAATAGTTTATTGTTTTAAACAGATTCCGAAGGTCAAGATTCCAAATAAAGCATATTAAAAGGAATATAACAAAAAGTATATAGATGTACAAATCCAACATAGCATTTGTTAAATCACTCGGGTCTACGCTAATTTAGCAAACAAGCCACAAACTTTGAGTAAAAATTTATGAAGTCAGTTAAAACTATGCGATCCAACCCAAACGAAGAACCAAAATGCACCACAAATTCTATGTCACGGAGAAGGAAAAATAATTCCGGAACGAACTCGTAAACGTAGTAACAGAAAACGATACACTTCACCGCATTCCAAACTCAAATTAAAGCAAAGCAATTTACAAAGAAAATTCAAATCGCGCAAACGGGAAGCTAACGAAGCGAGAGCAATAGATGAAAAATAATTAATTAGAGAAAAGGGATGAGTGTAGGATAGAAATCAATAGGGTGAGTCGGCACCTGAAACCGAAGACGAGTGAAGAAAGTGGCTAGGGTTTTGCGATGCTTGCTAAGGCTTTCACGAGACCAGAGGGAGGTTTCTATCTCTTAACAAACATTTATATATGGCCCAGTTAATCGCACAATGACATTTTTACCCATTATGGATTTTTGTGGTGAGTAATATAAAATAATGCTATATACTTTTTCAATATATTTTCTAATTATGTATTATGTATACCTGATTCTTTCCTGAAAAATGTACTTCAGGTAGATATTAAATATTTAATATTTAATAAAATTTGAATATTATTTATTAATTATTAGTTAATATCTATAATAATAAATGCCATACCTATGCTTGTTTTACGCAAATTTTTAAAATTGTATACTTTCATATAATAATATTTTATCCCACAATAAGAGAAAAAAGTGTATTGTCTTTTATTTTTTTAATAAATAAGATTTTTTTTCATAACATGACAGGAATTGATTTGATAAATCAAGTCAACTAAATTGATTTTTGTTAGGTTAATTTGTTTCTCATTTTAAAATTGAAATAAAAAAATTATAATGGATAACTCGTGCAATTATTTTTTTTTTTAAATTTATTAGTTGTTGAAGTGTTTGAAAAAAATATATATCAACTGTTTGAAGTTTTTTTTTATGAGAGGAATATAAGCTAGCTTGCTTAAAAAAATGTTTGAATAAGGAACTGTTGTTTATTAATAAAAAAATATTTTTTGGGATTAAGGAGAAATAATATAAAAAATAATGAATTATTTCAAGTTTCTAAAAATTCTTTTATCGAAATAAAATTTTGATGAAAGTTACTGTAACTTATAGTGATATCCATATCTTACATGCAACTAATATGATGAGTAGCTCCACTTAGAGTTTTTTTTTCTTCTTTTATTTTGGTTTTATTTTTTATTAGGATATACAAATAGTCTTGATCACAGACAAAGGAAATGATGAAACTAGTAAATTGGTAATTGTAAAAGTAAAATTATCTATTAAAAAGTACAACATAGTTTTACCTCGTGTTGATAATTTAAAACTTTATATAAAATAGACGTTAAATGTAGATAAAAAAGTTTTAAAATAATACACTTTTATCAATATTAAAACTCGATGAGTTCAATTAAGCTAACTACTTGATTAAATTGATTAGAGAAAAAATCACCAAAAAAAAATAACAGAAAAAATATTCTAAACTTGAATAATTTTAAAACTCAAATATCAACCATTTTAAATATGATATATTCGCATTTATATTTTATTCCATATTAACTTATGAAAACGAAAATTTATCTGCATATGCACAAAATGTTAGATTAGTAAATTTCATTACGAGACAATTGTTGAATAAATAGATTTGGGCCTTACTTTATGCACAACTTTTCTTAACCATACCTCCCATATTTGTAAATTTTATTTTCAGTTATACCCTTCTCTCCATTTACCATTTAATAGAGAATCATTATATATTACAGTTATGGATTCTGACATTATAATTCCTATAACTTATTACATTTTATTTTTTAATAAAATTACATTGGCGGTGAAGATGGAGATTTTATTCAAAATAATTCTAGATTTAACTTGTAGTTGATAAGCTACCTGTTAACTGATAAACTACTTCTTGTGAGATAAGTTCAACATTTATAAATTTGGATACGAAAAGCTGATTTATTGATTTATAAATATTTGATAAAATTAACTGATAAACTAATTTGTAAATGTAAAATAACATCATTTTTATTATATAGATATTTTTTTAACAAATATATATTATGTGAATAGTATATTTTAAAAAAATATATACTATTCACCAACTACAAACTTTAAAACTCACAACCTTCACCGTCCACAGCCATTCTTCTCTCCCATCTTCTTTTATTTTTCCTCATATCTTTTTCCGTCTTTTCAGAAAGGGTAGTTTTGCCATTTCAGAGAAGTATGGAGGTCCAGGGTGAGATTATGAAGGTGCAAGAAGAAGGCGTCCACTTTTGCTTTTCAACCTCAGCGAGGTCAGATAGCCCAAGTGTATAATACAGTTACGCTCCGTCGACGGTGCGGTTTCACCCTTGGGGATCCCTTTTTCGGAACTCTACTGCGCCATTTTCAGCAACTTGCTTGCAGGTACATATCATGTGTTTGCTTATTAGGGTTCTTAATTTGAACCAGGAATCTGAAATCCCTGGATTTGGCTTTAAGCTTTAGGCTAGGTTTTCCGAATTGACAGCATTTATCCGAATTTCGACTGCTTTTTATTTTATCTATTTCGTTGCTTTGGCTCAATGCAAGGAATAAACTTCAGCTGAACTTGTTAGTCATTAGAATATAACCAGAGGAATTCTATCGAGCCAATCATATTTTTCAGAAATGATTATTTAATTTATTTATAGTCTTGCAGTACTTTTGAGTTCTGCAATGTATATTTCATGTTTAGATTATCTTGTGGGATCAATGGTAACCACCTGTGTATAATAACGAAAGTAAAGGAGTTTTAAAATTTTCTTTGGTTGTAGGTAGATTAATTAAGATAATCCTTCTGAAGTGAAGTGCTGTTGAGGTTATGGAACGTCAGGGACATGATTATACAGCTGCATCTGCTATGGCATATGCTCAGCAACAGAGGCAAGCTGCTAATATGCAGCAACAACAACAACAGCAACAATTTGGATTTCATCCCCAGCATCAGCAGTTTCCTTCATCAATGCACGGTCCTCCTTTTATACCCCCAGGTCCAGGTCCTGCACACCCCCCTATGCAACAATTCCCGTATCATCATGCCTTGCAGCAGCAGCAGCCACTTCCACAATTACACCCTCATGCCCCTCCCCCGCCTCATATGCTTCTTCAGCAGCAGCACCAAGGACCACCTGCATTCCCTTCACATTATCCTCCTTCACTTGTTCCATCTCCTTTTTATGATTCTGCCCCACCCCCAGTCGCCCCCCCTTCCGATCCAGAACTCCACAAGCGAATTGACAAGCTTGTTGAGTATGCGGTGAAAAACGGCCCTGACTTTGAAGCTATGATATGTGAAAAGCAACGTGATAATCCTTCATATAGTTTCCTCTTTGGCGGGGAAGGCCACGGTTACTACCGTTATAAGCTTTGGTTATCAACTCGTCCACCGGGTGGTCCATTCAACCCACCTTTTCCATCATCTTCCATGCCCATGATCCATCCCCCTCCAAATCCAATGATGAATCCGTCTCCTCTAAATGCTTCTCCAATGAATCCTGCAGGAATTGGGTCGTCACCTTCAATGCTAGGCCCTCCTCCTTTCCAACAGTTCTATGATCAACAACACCACCATCAGCATCCTCAGTCTTTTGGGCTTCCAGGGCGGCCTGAGTATGACCAGTCATCAAAGTCTTTCAAAGGACCCTCTGGGCCACTTCCATCTGATGTCGCAATGGAGCTCAATAATGTTCTTAACAATTTAAATGGTACAAAAGAATCCATCAAAGGTGCAAAACTTTGGTTCATGCAGAGATCTCCATTTGCACCAGCCCTAGCAGAGGCCCTTAGAGACAGGGTCTTTGCATTGGATGAAGTCGAGAGACAGTTACACATAATATACCTTGCCAATGACATCCTTTTTGACAGGTAGCATAACTTATCATTTCAGCATTGAGCTTAATTTTTCTTTTTCCTTCTTGCTCCCACCATTTCAAAAACATAATTAGGTTCATTAGCATCTGGTAAACTCTTATTAATGTGCTTCTAATAATCAGAAACTATGAATCGTGCGTACAACGTATTTTCCCTCTCTGTTTTTGGCCACCTTCAGTTTTTGTCTTATTGGTGGATTAGTTTCCTGATACCAGAATGCAATAAAAATCATGTTTAATATAGGACTTACAACTTTTACCTAACACTATCCGTACTCACATTTTCATTTTCTCCAAAATTGTTATTTTCCTCCAAATCTCTTGGAAAATAGTCTGAAATCTCATGAAAATAGGCCAAAAAATGTGTAGTCATTTTCATGACAAGAAGATGTAAGTGTATTTTATTTGGGAGTTTTATCAATTGTTTCTATACTTTTCTATTAATTATATATAAATAGCGCATTGTTTACCGTTAAATGTACTTTTTTGCATGCTTTTGGCACGCCTAGATCTCTGCCTTCTTGCTTATTTTCGTTCTGGTTAGATAATCCTGTTGACATTCATGCTAGAGTCGATGATTGTACTTTTCATCATCATTGACTTTTGTATCACTGCTTCACAGCTTAAATCGGAGAACAAACGGCAATGACCTTGACAGTGAAGCTCTTGCCTTGAAACCTGTTTTAGGCTCCATGCTTGCAAGAATTTATCATAACCCACAAAGCAATGAGGAATACAGGAAAAGATTGCAGCAAATGGTGGAGTTCTGGGCCTCTAAAATGGTATACGATCAAGATACTATATCTTTATTAAAGGGTGAGATGATTGGTGGGCTGCAAACAAATCCTTTTCCCGGGGCTTCAAAGGATTTATCTTCTGCTTCAGCAGAATCAGTTGCAGGTAAGCTTCTCTTCTTTAACCAGAATGTTTCATGGCTTGCAGAATTCGGTGATTCTTCTTTTGTGAGCTAAATAATTTCGTAGATGTGTGGCATTAATTGCTTTGAAAACGCCCTTTTCCCCGTGGGAATAAATAAAGACCACAACAATGTCCATCTTGCTTTAAGGAATATCACTCCCTCAAATGACTTTTAGGAGGAAAGGGGTTGATTTCAGTAACTTCTGTTGTCTCAACTGCTGTAAATTTTTATATTCAAACATCACAAGCTAATTTGTCTTTTTTTTTTTTTTTTTTAATTTTTTTTTTATTTTTTTT
>Ga0209489_103797_pt1 | contig 28844 bp, 24 predicted proteins | sample SiratrowhiteBW_FD_187527 | JGI IMG/M metagenome (GOLD analysis project Ga0209489, IMG submission 187527) | Root nodule microbial communities of legume samples collected from California, USA - Siratro white BW (SPAdes) (version 2) | ecosystem: Host-associated > Plants > Roots > Nodule | place...
AGAGGCCAAAAAAAAAAAAAAACAAACAAAGATATTTTTTAATATTTGAAGGGCCCGACAAGGTTTAGCCTTGCTCGTACTTATTTCCATTAGAAGTGGAAAATCAGGGTCACATAGTTCTGTTGTGAAAATTGTTTAAGATGTTGATATTTTTAATTTCAAAGATTTTATATTTTTGAAAATTTTATGTTTTTTAGAAATTTAATATTTTTGTATTTTTTTAGAAATTTTGATATTATTTAAAAAAGGAGGAGAGAATTTTCATACTAAACATCGCTAAACGCGTATAGTCCTTTGAACATCTAAACGAAAATATTTTCGAACTAAATACTACATGACGCGAACGGTCCTTAGGGTATTTAATCGAAATTTATTTTGATAATACACTATATTTTATTTTTAAGTAAAATATAAAAAGATTCTACTAAAAAAAGTCTTTTTTCTTAAGTAAAACACAAAAAAAAACTGTAAATATAAAAAAAATCTCTTTTTTAAAGTAAAACACAAAAAAGATTCTATTTAAAAAAAATCTTTTTATTTTTTTTAAAACAATAAAATGGAATAATAATAAAACAAACCCAAAAAAGAATTAAGTTATATCACATGTACCAAAGCCACTTTTATTTTATATTTTCAACAATTTTGAATTCAAAAAAATGGTTTGTTACATTTGGTGCCAAGAAAACCCAGGGAGTGGGTAAGCCTAGTCAGCCACATAACATTCTCTTATTTTCACCAAATGCCACGTGTCACTACATTAACCTTATTAAGATACATTCATTTATGGCAACACCGAAAATTCAATTTTTAACTCTTTTAATTCTTATTAAACTTTCTAACGAGATGGGCCTAAGCCCAGAAGCAGCACGTCACCTTTCATTTCAAACTTAACCTAAAAAAGATTAGGGCTTGCAAGAGCAGCGACGTGAATCAAACGAATAGGACGAACTGTGAGAAAGGTGCCCTTGAGCCATGGCGGGGCAGGGGCTGTACCAATGTTTGGTGAATCATGGCGAGGTAGGTTGTCGAGGGAGTGGTGGCGATGTGGAAGTTTTGTAATGCCCTTGAGCCTTCTCCGATGACTGTCACTGTGGCAGTTCCTTGTGACGTCTGCGACTAGGGTGGAGGTGGAAAGAGGTGGCGAGGAGCGTCACATAACGGCGGAGCAGGGCAGTGTTTTTGTTTTTATTTTCTTTTCTTCTCCTCGACTGTTTAGTGGTTTGTTTGGGTCTTCTTAGATGGGCGAAAATGTGGATTGGGGGTTGATGGTTGAGATGTGGAAGTTTTGTAATTTTTTAGTTCTAAATAGTACTTCTATTATTTTAGTTAACCATTGTATTGGATGTTTTACTCGGCAAATGATGATGAATACATGGTGCAGCGAGGTATCATGTTGGAGGGAAAAGTATTATGTTGAATGCAAAATATGTAAGTGTAATAAGGTGTACCCCGAGAATGAAACAGTGAGACCAGAAATAGAAACAAAAATAGAGACCAGAAACGAAATAGAGTAAGCAAACCAGTCACGAACCTTATGTGTTATTCTCTTCTTATGTCGCCCTCTGTTTCTCCTGCTTCAATCCTCTTGCTCTTTCTTTCTTCTGATTTAATCTCTGTTAAGTTTCCTTTACGTGTGTGGGTTGTGATTGGGAGAAAAGAGTTTTTCAAATGTTTGAATGAGAGCTCAAGAGGTGTATTGGAGAATGAGGGGGAAAACTCTTGTTCTGGGAGCCGTGTCCCGAGATTAAAAAGAAGGAGCCTTGAAGTAGTATCTCTGCTTAGCAGAAAAAAAGATCAATTGGAGGGTTGACTCGGGGCAAATGTTTGTAGGGACAAAACCATTTGTTGAGATAAGGTAATGCTAGCTGTGAGAGGAAGAAGTGCAGAGGATTTTTTGTAAGAATAAGGGAACAACGGTGCTGGTCATAGGAGGGAGAAGCATTGTAGAGGGGGAAGCATTACAGAGCGGAAGCATTGCAGGGTAGCAGAGCAGGAGCAAGAACGTATAAGGTATTTTGGAGATTTCTAACGTGAGAAAAATGCAGCCTGATTCTATAGAATCCTCATTGACTTTAGGCCAAAAGAGGAAAGGGGACCAATGAATTCAAATCTCAACCTTTCTTGATATTGATTATTTTTTTTTAAAAATATTTTTTTGTTATTGATTATTTTCAGAAAAGAAAATGTAAAACAAAACTATATATGAAAAAGAATATATATTTTTTGATTATTTTTTTTGTGATTTTGATAAAGAAGGTAAAAATCTAACAAAAGGATAAAAGTAATTATTTTTGCATTTCATTATTTCATTTTACCCAAAATGAGAAAGAGGTAAAAAAAAAAGAAGATTTAAACTATATCATTAATTATTATTATTATTTTTTACTTTTTGAAAATGAAGGAAAATAAGAACAAAATCCAAAATTCTAACTAAAAGAGATTATTTTTTATCATTTTGAGAAATTATTAAAAAAATTGGTCCAGACAAAATTAGGTGGACAAAATTAGGTGTTGATAATTGCCCCTCTTTACTTTAACTTTACTGAATAATTTGAAAATTAAAATTTTCGTATTATCAGAGTAATAGTTAAGGAAAGACAAAAACACTAATTATGTCCGGGTTTAAAAAGAGAAAGAAAACGTAAGTATCTAGATTATGTCTCAAAAGAGGGGTTATCGTTGAGAGACTAGAAAGGGGAAAGTGAGGTCGTGACCTGGATTGAGCCGAGAGGGTCACTAATCGTCACATGCTGAAAGGTAAAGGTGAGGCTGAGATCTTGGACTAGGCCGAGAGGATCACGAACCGTCACGTGCTGAAAGGTTGAGGTGGAAACCTTGGACAGAGCCGAGAGGGTTACGAACTATCACATGCTGAAAAATAAAAGTGAGGTCGAGACCATTACAAAGTAGAGGGTTACATACTGTCACATGCTGTAAAGTAAAAGTGAGGTCGAGACCATTACATCGTAGAGGGTCATGCACCATCACATGATGAAAAGTAAAAGTGAGGTCAAAACCATTATATAGTAGAGGGCTACACACTGTCACGTGCAGAAAAGTAAAAATGAGGTCGAGACCATTACAAAGTAGAGGGTCACGCATCGTCACATGCATAAAAGTAAAAGTGAGGTCGAGACCATTACAAAGTAAAAGGCCATATTTGAAGAAGATTGAAAAACTTTGGACCAATTCCGAAGGGAAGGTCTTTACTTGAAAAAGATTGAAATTTGTTCGACCAACCTCGAGGAGAGGGTCTTTGTTTGAAAAAGATTTGAAACTTGGTTGACCAATCTTGAGGAGAAGGTTTTTGTTTAAAAAAAGAGACTAAGTTTGGTTTGACCAATCTCGATGAGAGGGTCTCTATTTGAAAAAGATTGAACTTTGTAAACAGTCATCAAATGAATGGCGAAATGGGTTTTGAATGATACATGCTCTACGGTGAATGCTTGAATATATGCAAAATTTCATTTTTCTATGAGAATGCATGAGACTCTTTTGTTTGGATGAAAATGCATTTATGAATGCATGAAGCTCTATTTGTCATAAGTGTTCTTTTGTTTGATATTGACATTTAGAAAGAAGTTCCCGGTTGCACCGAGGGTGCATGATATGCACGCTTTTCGTTTTTCTTTTTAGCACTTTGATGTTGAGATTTGAAGTTAATTATTCTCTTTGTCATCGTTGAATTTATTTGAAATTTGTTCTTAAAAATGAGGGATAGTGAAAATCCCGAAATTGTTGTTAAGATTGAGACATTGTTGACTGTTTCCTTTAAAACATCTTAATATATGGCTTGAATCCACAGGCGAATGAAATATGTTGGATAGAAAGTTGAGGAAACTAGGATTAGACAACCTCAGATATATCATTATTTGTATCCTCCTCTAAAAGGAAAGATCCAAGCAAAGTGTGAAACAAAATCTACCCCAATTTTGGTATAGTAGTGGGTAGACTAGGTGAAGTGTGGATTGCTTATTTAAAGGATGGCTTGAATAGCTAGGTGGTGAAAACTGGGGTTAAGTAACATGTTATGATTCTTTTTATATGTACCTCTAAGAGTCACATTTATGCAAGGTATTCATGTAAGCAAAACTATCCTAGCTTAGATGTGCAAGAGTGAAGTAATGTCTGGATAAAAGGTGATTTGCTTTCTGTAAGGTGAAAGGAAAGGATTGCCCCGGTATTGAATTTTCTCAATTGGCTTGCTTTTAGTTGATTCATTGATTGATAACAGGAAAGTTGCCTTCTTCCAAGAACATTTCAAACATCTTCTTTTTTTTTTCTACTTTTTTCTTTTTCTGACCGAGTCATTAATCACATCTCCTTGTCACAGGGTTAAGCTTTGAAAATTAGAGCAATCAATCTTCAATCAATATGGACTTTATTAGGCTTGTAATGTGGCCAGAGGTTGAAAGGTTGTCAAGAAAAGGATACGAAGGCTCAAAAATTTTGTCCAGTTTTAAAATTTGATACAAAGATCATCAGTTAAGTTTTTTCTTGTGAAAAATGGTCAAGGTTTTCCTTTGCAAACACACAATTCTTTTCATCATTTCTTGCATTTTTCATTCATTTTCTTTTTCCTTTTCTTCTCTTTTTTCTCTTTTTTGACAACATTTCTTTTTGGAAACTCATGTCATTCTTGGACGAATCTCTTCTATATGATTTTTGAAGCCTTTCAGCATACCTTGCATTGAATTTCACTTACGATGATCTTTGTTATGGTCATTTTAAAAGATAGTATTTATTTTTGGCTCAAAAAGGGTGCAATGGATTTGCAATTTTGTCTGCTTTGGATAAAGAAACATGGCCATATATCCCTTTGAAACATGATTGCTTTATTTTCAGAAGATTAATCCTGAAACAAGATTGATGGAGTACGCCCCAGCGATATTAATCAAAGAATAAAGAGGACAAAGAGCTAGAGGGAGAATTAAGAGCTTTCCAGAAGATTGGGCCCATCTCATCCTATTTAGGCTTTTAATCAGCTGCTCGGGCCCAAATACAAACATGAAGAAATCCCTTTGGAGAAAATAGAGTATTAAGGAGAAGTCCTCCAATTTGTATAAATTGTTTAGAATAATTTAGGCCAAGTAGAATAAATTTGGGTCTTGTATTTTTGGGCCATGTAGTTTAAGTTTGGGCCTTGAGGTCCATAAATAATGTTGGGCTTGATCAAGGAGTCCAAGTAGCATAAGGAGCTCTCTCCTTGTGCCACTTGTCACCACCTTCTGAGAGCCTTGGAGTACAAGCTAGGTTTGGGAAGCTTGTCATAGAAGCTAGGGTTAGAAACTTGTCTTATAAGCTAGGGTTTCTAGACCTAGCTTCTCCCATACCCTACCTAGATAGCTTGCATGGGAATCTAAGTAGCTCATCCTTTCTTCTATAAATAAGAGGTTTAGGAACCTCTAATGTAGACTCAATTTGAGTAATGGAATGCTGCCAAATTTTTAGCACATTGCTTCAAGTTTCACATTGAGTTTCTTCTCCTAGAAGCTCTCTCTCTTGAAGGTTGGCCCAACCTCCTTCAAGGCTTTCACCATCTACTTCACCATCAACCTCCTTGCACGCTTCCTTCCTTGTATTTCCATGGCTTCCACAACATGAAGAGTTTCATCTACTTCTTCTATTCGGTGCTTCAAGGTTTCATCATGCTCACTTCCATTGAAGCTTGCACAAGAAGCTAAGGCACCTAAGAGCTCCTCCATCATTTGGTATCTAGAGCTTTGGTCTTCAAGAGCTAAGTTCTTGATCCTCTCATTTTTGTTTTAGCTTTTCCGTGTTGTATACCACTTTTTTTGCATGTCTTGAATGTTTTCCACTGATTGAAAGTGCCTTAGTTGAATTTAAACGGTTCAAAACACATCAATCTTCTTGAACCTTCCAAAAATACATTGTTCTAGGTGTTCTTGTGTGTGCCGCAAGCTATCTTTTGTTTTGATTGAGTCTTTGTTGATTTTAATCGGTTCAAAGTGTTCAATTGTGTCCTAGCTTTTGTTTTTATGATCCATAGTATATGTCAAGTCATGTATGATTTCATATTGTCAGCAAATCCTTAGGTTTATGCTTGTAGAATAGGTTTGAGCAGTTTGCGTTTGCTGAAATTGTAAACAGAATGTGTTTACTGTTTTGTGTCATAATGTGTTTTGTGTGCCTTTTAATTTTGCAATCTTGAGTTCCTTTAATTCACTATTAGATCATTAGTGAGTTTCCTTGAGTCATATCATTCCTATATGTCTTCTAGTTTGTTCTAAATTTCGTTGGAATCCATAAGTTTCATTTTCCTGCACTGTTATTTGTTGATTAAGGTCACTGGATTTGCAAAATTACTGAGAACAGAGTATTGTGTATTTGTAATTGAAATTTTGTGTGAGGCTACTTTGGAATGTGTAAAATATATTGTGAAAAAGGCGCATTCTAATTCATTTTGTAAAAAAAGAATGATAAATTGTAAAAGCCGAATGCTCACTGCTGGTTAATAACTACTGATAGTGTAAAAACGCTTCTGTGTTTGAATTATTGCAACCAATCCAGTGATTTTTAATTGCTCAAATTTGGAGTTACCATAGCTTGAGATGTTATTAGTATGTGGTTAAAATTTGGAGACTTAATTCTTTGTGGTTTAGGTGCAATAAATTTTTGAATTGGTGTTGCCAGAAACTTAACGTATGACAACAGGATTGTTGCACTAGACCTAAAGAAACACACTCTATTTTCGATTTATCTAGAATGATTTAGTGTTCAGATTGAACTGAAATTTGGTGTGGACGTTCATTATTGAGTTGTGAGTGTATGATAAAACTTTTGTGACCAAATTCCAAGAATTCGGACCGTGATAAATTTTACAAATATTGCTGCTGGAAGATTACTGAAACTAGAACTGAAAATAAGTCTCTGTTCTGGATTTATTGTGAAGGCAGTACTGGTCCTAAATTTCTGAAATTTTGTGTGGATGATTCTTGTGCTGTTGTGGAATTGTGGTCAAAAGTTCAAGACAAAGAGAACTATACCGATTACCATATATCACGCACATACTGCTGTCAGGAATGAATTCTAGTCTTTTTTTTTTTTTTTTTATTGTTTCTTAATCTACTCTAGAGCCATTCCTAGGTCATCTTTTGAGTGCTATACTTCCATTTTAAGCCTTAATTTCTTGATTGTCATTTCTAATTACATTCCTTTGAGTTTGTCATTTTATAATCCTTTGAGTTGTGCTATTCAAATTAGCTTTTATTGCTTTGAATTTGTGACCTCATGGTGAATTAGTACATTGGTGAAGCACTTGAGTTGAGTTGGAGCCAATAAATCAAGAGCTGAACTTCCAAGCACTATTGGAGGATGATTCACAATGAGAAATGTGGTAATGCTGCAAAAAAGTTTCATTGAACAAAGTACACCAAAGAAGTGATATACTAGTAAGGCAAATTTACAAACACAAGGAATTTTGATTTTCAGCAACATTTTCATTGTATTCAATTGAGTTGTAATTTGCAAAATTCTTTTTCATTAGTGGAATAGTCTAAGCGTGTAGACGTGAAAGTGTGTCAAGGGGCTCTAAGTGTCACTTGCACTTTCATTTAGGAAATTTGTCTAGTTATTTGCTTTGTTTTACATTTTTGCAACTTCCTTCTATTATTTTCCTTATTAGGTCTTTATGGCAATTAGGATTTATTTCTCTCACTTTCGTTAGATTGACCTTCCTTTGATCTTTAGGATTTCACGTGCCCAATCAAGAAAAAATGTTTTGAAGTTTTCTATTCAGAGATGTTTTAGAAGAGGATTGAGGAAAACTCTGGCTAGGAAAGGCTTGATACTTAAGTTGTCCAAGTGACGCACCTCTCTTTCCTAGGAGTCTACTTGGAAGCCTTTCATTTATATTTCTTTGTAGGAATTTCACCCAAAAATTAAAAATATTTTGTGAAAACATTCTATCACTCATTGTTTCGAAAATTTTATTTTCAAAGTATTTGTGAAAATCTTTATAGACGAAAAATAAAATGAGTGATCATTTTCATGTGCATGAGAGTGTTAGAGATTATCATAAAGGGATTAAGCCCAAAAGTCATTTCCATTCTATAGAGCTTAAGATAAACCTCCCTATATTCTATGGATATAATAATGTTGAGGAATTCCACCGAGTAGAAGAATTTAGAAGATTATCCACGACTACTTCAAGTTTTCAAGAATATGCCATGTCTTGGTGGAAACAAAGGCAATATGATGTCTCAATTGGGAGGAAATTTAAAATATTGAATTGGAAAGAGTTCAAGGCGAGTATGAGAAGAAAATTTGTTCCGCCTTCATATTTGGAAAACAGAGAAGAGAAGAAGAAGAAGATAGAAAGAATAAATAGATTAGAAAAACATCTAGCTCACTTAGGTCATGAACTTAAAGGGATAAAGCTTATAGAAGAAAAATTAAATAGAATGATTCACAAGGAAAAAGAGAGAAAAGAAAAAGAGCAGAAAGAGAGATGGGAGAGGAAAGAACAAGAAAGACAAGACAAAAATTTGTCTAGAGCTAAACCATACATTGATATAAAATCATCTTCCTTAGAACCATCTTGTGAGAAGTTGAGTGAACCTTTGTCTGGAGTTGAACTAGATGTTGACTCCTCTTCCATAGAAAAATATTGTGAAGAGTTAATTGAAGATAAACCATTGTCTAAAGACATTGACACAAACTCCTCTTACACAGAAAAATCTAGTGAGGAAATATTTGTAGAACAATTTTGTCTGGGGCTGAGCTAGACATTGGCACAAAAACCTCACTCATAGAAAAACCTTGTGAGTTGCTTGAAATTAAACAAGAAGATCAAAATATTAGGCAAACTCACAGGGTAGAAAAATATTCAAAAATTTAAAATAAAAGTATCCTTCAAATCATCTATCCAAGTTTAACATAAGGTAAAGGGTACATTAACCTGGGAAGACAGGTTCTTTTCATTTGTAATTTTAAATGTTATGAGAATATGCCATCCGTTTTACTATTTTCATGTTTTTATAGGATTGTGTTTGATCTTGGAGGAAATTGTGAATAAATCAACAATAATAAAGCTTCTATACGCAACACATTGTAAGATCTGAGGACAAATCCCTTTCAAGAGGGAGGGGATGATGGAGTACGCCCCAACGACATTAATCAAATAATAAAGAGGACAAAGAGCCAGAGGGAGAATTAAGAGCTTTCCAGAAGATTGGGCCCATCTCATCCTATTTGGGCTTTTAATCAGCTACTCGGGCCCAAATACAAACATGAAGAAATCCCTTTGGAGAAAATAGAGTATTAAGGAGAAGTCCTCTAATTTGTATAAATTGTTTAGAATAGTTTAGAATAATTTGGGCCAAGTAGAATAAATTTGGGTCTTGTATTTTTGGGCCACGTAGTGTAAGTTTAGGCCTTGAGGTCCATAAATAATGTTGGGCTTGATCAAGGAGTCCAAGTAGCACAACGAGCTCTCTCCTTGTGCCACTTGTCACCACCTTGTGAGAGCCTTGGAGTGCAAGCTAGGTTTGGGAAGCTTGTTATAGAAGCTAGAGTTAGAAGCTTGTCTTATAAGCTAGGGTTAGAAGCTTGTCTTATAAGCTAGGATTAGAAGCTTGTCTTATAAGCTAGGGTTTCTAGACCAAGCTTCTCCCATACCCTACTTAGATAGCTTGCATGGGAAGCTAAGTAGCTAATCCTTTCTTCTATAAATAAGAGGTTTAGGATCCTCTAATGTAGACTTGACTTGAGTAATGGAATGCTGCCAAATTTAGCACATTGCTTCAAGTTTCACATTGAGTTTCTTCTCCTAGAAGCTAGAAGCTCTCTCTTGAAGGTTGGCCCAACCTCCTTCAAGGCTTTCACCATCTACTTCACCATCAACCTCCTTGCACACTTCCTTCCTTGCATTTCCATGGCTTCCGCATCATGAGGAGTTTCACCCACTTCTTCTATTCGGTGCTTCAAGGTTTCATCATGCTCAACTTCCATTGAAGCTTGCATAAGAAGCTAAGGCACCTAGGAGCTCTTCCATCAAAGATTCAATGACTTCCAACACATGTCATTTTTTTACTCCATTTTTGCTTTTCTTTATTGTCCTTTCTCTTACCTAGACCGCCTTTGTAGGTTTTCAATCTAGCAGACTTTGATTATTTGATTGCTCCTGAAGATTGGAAATTAACCACTTGGCTAAACCGAAAGAACACGACGTTTCTTCCCTTGTGGCAGACTCTTGTTCTATCATTCTAAGGTGTCAACAAAAGTATGTGCCCGTGCCCTTTCTTTTTACTTCTACTCAATGTGATAAAAAGTGCATAAACCAAAAGATGAAAAAAAAGAGGGAAAATCATACAAACAAGTGTTTTCATAGAATATTGCAGTCAATCAACAATGTCAATATTTTACATGGGTTCCCTGTCGTTACAGAATCATATTAGGCATAAAATTTCTTGACTGTGTCCGAGTTGACAGGCAGAGGTAACTCTTCCCTATCCATCCTCATGAGGATTAGTGCTCCTCTTGATAGGGCCTTTTTCACTACATAAGGGCCTTCGTAATTAGGGGTCAACTTCCCTTTGTCATCTTTTGAATTGGCAAGATCTTCCTTATTACCAAATCACTTTCTTGGAACTCCCGAGGATGAACTTTTCCATCAAATGCTTTCTTCATCCTTCTTTGATATAGATGCCCGTGACTTACTGCTACTAGCCTTTTCTCGTCGATAAAATTAAGTTGATCTCTCTGTGCTTGTACCCATTCCGCTTCTTCATGTTGAGTTTCCATCAACACTCTCAGAGAAGGGATTTCAACTTCGAAAAGGAGCACCGCTTCCAACCCATACACCAAAGAAAATGGTGTTGCCCCAGTTGATATCCGAACTGAAGTGCGATATCCATGTAAGGCAAAAGGAAGCATCTCATGCCAATCTTTATAAGTTACGACCATTTTCTGGATGATCTTCTTTATATTCTTATTTGCTGCCTCGATTGCTCTGTTCATTTTCGAGCGGTAGGGAGAGGAATTGTGATGTTGAATCTTGAATTCCTCACACAATTCTGACATCATCTTATTATTGAGATTGATAGCATTGTCAGTGATAATCCTGCTAGGCAACCCATATCGACAAATCAATTCTTTCCTTATGAACTTTGCCACTACTTTTTTCGTCACATTTGCGTAGGAAGCAGGTTCCACCCACTTAGTAAAGTAATCAATTGCCACTAGGATGAAATGATGTCTGTTTGATGCTTTTGTCTCTATAACCTCGATGACATCTATACCCCACATAGAGAAAGGCCATGGCCCAGTCAAGACATTCAACGATGTCAATACTCGATTTTGTCCGGGTAAAAAATATACCATTTTTTATTATTAAAAATAATTTATTTAATTTTGTGAGTGTTTTAATCAAAATAAAATAAATAAATAAAATTGTTTTTGATTGAAATTTATTGTTAGAAAAAGATTGAAGAGTACTTAAAATAATTAAGGGTTAAGTGAATATTTAAAACTTATTAAAGAATTTAAAATAAAATAAAAAATGCTTGCCACGTGGCAAGCTACGAGTGGAGAGGATTTGTGAATGTGGTTAGCACATGGGAGAGAGGGAGAGAACGGAATGCGGTTGGCACATGGGAGAGAGAGAGAGAAAAAACGGAATGTGGTGGGCACGTGGAAGGGGGGTGGAGCCACCAAGATTCGAACCCATGCCCTGAAACTGGCTCCTTAGACCAACTAGGCCATCTTGATTTTGTTGTTACATTCTTCTAAAATAGATTCAAATGCCTATTTCGCAAGCCACTAAACTGTTCCCTGCACCCCCACATATTCTGACTTGCACCTCCAGACTTTTGGAAATTTCTGAAATGCCCTCGCCACTAGCTGGTTTGGGCCTGCTACCTGCACCTCCATTAATCAGAATTCACACCTATAAGTATTTGAAAGTCCTAAAATGCCCCTGAAGCTATTTGGGTTGAATCTGCTTCTTGCGCCTCCATATTTCTGGATCTGCACCATATCTCTCTCTAATTCCTAAAACATCCTTAATTTAATTGATTTTTTTTAATCTTTTAACATTGGATTATTTTTTTGAAAGTCTACTCTTCATAATTTTTTTTTTGTTTATTGTTTTGTTGTTTTAATAAATCCTGAATGACCGTTCGTGTCATGAGGGATTCTTTTTTTAAAAAAATAATAATAATAATAAATTTTCGTTTGGGATTATCAAAAGACCGAACGCGTCTATGATATGCCGAAATGAAATTAAACTTTCAAACTAATAAATATATAATAATCAAAAATAAATAAAAATGTCAAATTAATCAACATAACTCAAATTTTGTAGAACTACGTATTCCCTGATTCTTCACCCGTTAAGGATGTTGATACGTAGGAGCAAGGTCGATCCTTGTCGGGTCTTTTAATTTAAAAATTATTTTTTTTATTTTATTTTGTATTTTAATTATATTTTTTTGAAAAAATAAATATTTTAAAAACCACATTTGATTTTGATTATTTAATTAAAGGTACTGTCTTAAGACAGGCGCTGTGGGGTTCTAATACCTTCCCCACGCGTAACCGACTCCCAAACTCATTTCTAGTTTGCAGACTTATTTCTTTATTCTTTTTTTGGTTTTTCCATAGTTTTTCATAAAAAATTATGGTGGCGACTCCATTTCTTTCTTTTCATTAATTTTTATTTGGACCGCCATACCCGTCGTGATTTTTAGGTCGTGACAAACGACGTTGGTACAACATTAACTTTGTCTGCATACACTTGACATTTGTGACATTTGTGGCATTTTCTCACATGTATGCAACAGTCATTCTCTGTGGTCAACCAGAAGTAACCAACCCTCAATATTTTCCTAGCCATAGAATGGTCGTTCAAGTGAGTCCCGAAAGTTCCTTCATGAACTTCTCTCAAGATCAGTTCTGCTTCTTTGGCATCAACACACCTGAGGAGAACCATGTCATGATTTCTCTTGTATATCACATCCCCACTCAATAGGAAGTTCGTAGCCAACCTTCTTAACATCTGTTTATCACTCTTGGTGGTCGTTTCAGGATATTTACGATTTTTGAGGTACCGCTTGATATCAAAGTACCAAGGTTTGCCATCTGGTTCCTCTATAATGAAATAGCAGTAGCCTGGATGTTTGTGACTCCTCATTCTGAGTGTTGGCAACTCTCCCTCTTGATTTAGCTCGAACATGAATGATAAGGTAGCAAGAGCATCAGCCAACTGGTTTTCTTCTCGCGAAACATGGTGGAATACTATGCCATCAAAATACTCCATTAGCCTTTTGATATATGCTTGATAGGGAATCAATGTTTGATCCCTAGTCTCCCACTCTCCCTTTATTTGGTGGATAACCAATGCGGAATCACCATATACATTTAAGAATCTTATTTTAAATTCTATGGCTGCTCGAATCCCCATAGCACAGGCCTCATGTTCCGCCATGTTGTTGGTACAGTCGAAGCACAACCTTGCCGTCACTAGTATGTATTGTTTTTTTGGAGAGATAAGTACTGCTCCTATACCATGGCCTAGTGCGTTAGATGCTCCATCGAAGAATAAGGTCCAGGTATTTTCAACATCATCCTCTTTGACTATAGCAAAAATGGCACAAATATCCTCATCTGGGAAACCAGGCTGCATGGGTTGATAATCTTTAGTGGGCTGATGGGCTAAATAATCCGCTAGAACACTGCCCTTGATAGTCTTCTGGGTGACATACAATATATCATACTCTGATAATAACATTTGCCAATGTGCTATCCTCCCTGTGAGAGTCAGCTTCTCAAAGATGTCCTTGAGTGGATCCATTTTGGATATTAACCATGTCGTGTGGCTTAACATATACTGTCTTAACCGATGCGCTGCCCAGACCAAAGCACAACAGGTTCTTTCTAACGAGGAATATCTCTGCTCAAAGTTCGTAAACTTGTTGCTCATGTAATAAATTGCATGCTCTTTCTTGCCTGTTTCATCGTGTTGACCTAGAACAGCCCATTGACTCATCTAGCACTGTCAAGTATAGAATAAGAAGTCTCCTCTTGACTGGCAGATGCAGTATTTGGGGCTCTCGTAGGTACTGTTTGAGTTTTCCAAAAGCTTCTTGACAGTCTTCATCCCATTGCATGGCTTGGTTTTTATGCAACAAATTGAATATTGACTCACAAATTGCAGTTAATTGGGAGGTAAATCTTGCAATATAGTTTAATCTTCCCAGAAAACCTCGAACTTCCTTTTCGTGTGAGGGTGTGACATTTATAGTATTGTTCTCACTTTATCCGGATCTACCTCTATTCCTTTTTGGCTAACAATGAATCCCAATAATTTTCTAGATTTCACTCCGAAAGTACATTTTGCTCAATTCAACCTGAGCTCATATTTCCTTAACCGTTCAAACAACTTCTTTAGGTTGAAAAGATGTTCTTCTTCTGATCTGGATTTGGTGATCATGTCATCGACATAAACTTCTATTTCTTTATGCATCATGTCATGAAACAATGTCACCATGGCCCTTTGATATGTTGCCCCAGCGTTCTTAAGCCCAAATGGCATCACCTTATAACAGAATGTTCCCCCACAGTGTGATGAAAGTGGTTTTTTCTAAGTCTGCGGGTGCCATTCTAATTTGATTATAGCCTGAAAATCCATCCATAAATGAGAAGAGTGCATATTTAGTCGTGTTGTCCACCAGAGTATCAATGTGTGGCAAGGGAAAGTTATCTTTTGGGCTAGCTCGATTTAGATCTCGATATTCTACGCACATTCAGACTTTCCCGGCTTTCTTTGGCACTGGCACCACGTTCGCCACCCATTGAGGATATTTTGCTACAGCCAAAAATCCTACGTTGAACTATTTTTCTACCTTTTCTTTTATCTTCAACGACACTTCTGGCTTCATCCTTCACAACTTCTGTTTAATTGGAGGGCATTCTGGTCTAAGAGGTAGCTTATGTTGCACTATGCTGGGTCTAAACCTGGCATGTCTTGGTAGGACCAAGCAAAAACATCCTTGAATTCTTTTAAGAGTGCATACAACTGTTCCTGTGTCTCTTTAGTCATACAAGTACCAATTTTGACCTTTTTCATTTTGCCCTCTTTCCCCAAATTGACAACTTTCACCTCCTTTTGATGGGGTTTCATTTCCTTTGCCTCTTGTTCTACTAATCTCAACAATTCAGGAGAAGATTCACAGTCTTCTTCATAATCATCTTCCGTATTATTGACAGGGAGTGTAAAATTAGGATTTGAGGTATCGACATTGATATTTTCAAAACATTCATTGATTGATCTACATTATTCAATTTTGAAAAAATAAATAAACAAACAAATAAAAGAAACAAACATAAAACAAAACAAAAACACAAATTTATAACTGAAAATACCCATCAAAGTCACACTGAGTTTTTCAAAATAACTAGCTTGCACACACAATGACCCATAACGTAGAGCTAGTCACAAAATATTACATTTCATCAATATTAAAAACCACGAAAATATCCATAGATTCCCAATTGTTAAGCCTTGCATCGGGAGAGCAGGGGCGCACAAAATCCAAGCCTTTTTCCTCAAGCTCCTTCTCAATGACCGCCACTTGATCTGTATTTATCCACCCCGCGCTTCGAAAGCTTTGTAGTATATCGCATAGGGTGATTCTTTCAATCTTTGGCTCATGCCCTTCCATCCTGGCCAGACTTGTCTCTTGTTTTTCTTCCATTGTCCTATTCTAGTCTGCCTCGATTGGTCTATATCCCAAGCCATATCAATTCTTGTTCTCGGCTAATTGCAGAGGGAAAATAGATCCGTTACCATCTTGGCCTAATCCTTTCCCAAACTTGTAGCCTTCTCTCATTATTGTTTTTAGCATCTTTAAGAGGTGTTTGATAGGTACGAGGTTATTTGAAAAGGCTCGACATATGCAGTGTTGACAATTTCAAAGACCTGGAAGGACGTTTCTAGAGCCTCTTCAGTAGCTTCCACGTATCAAGAGGTCGTCGGTCCACTTACTAAAAGGTCCTCCTCGCTGGATACTATTATGAGCTTATTGTCCACCACAAACTTAAGCTTTTGATGTAAGGTGGAGGGCACGACTCTAGGAGAATGAATCCATAGTCGCCTTAGTAGACAGCTGTATGCTGGAATTATATCCATCACCTGGAATACTACTTCAAAGGTGCAGGGCCCGACTTGGATGGCAAGTTCAATTTCTCCTACTACTTCTCTTCTACTCCCATCAAAAGCTCTCATAATCATAGAACTGGGACGCATGTGAGGTCTCTCACAAGGGAGCTTATCAACTATTGCTTTAGACATCACATTCAGAGATGAGCCATTGTCAATGAGCACTAGATCTAGGATATAGTCCATGCATTTCACCGATATGTGCAGGGCCTTGTTGTGGGCTCTTCCTTCTACAGGGATCTCCTATTCAGTAAAGGTAGGTAGTCGTTAGTCATGATATGACTAACGATGTCTTCAAATTTATCCAAGGATAGATCCTGCTCCACATGAGCTCCACTAAGAATCTTCATCAATAGTTTTCTGTGAGTGACAGAGTGCATCAATAATTCTAACAACGAGATTCGAGCTGACATGCGGTTCAACTGGTCCACCACTTTATATTCACTTTGCTGAATGAATTTCAAGAACTTGTCTGCTTCCTCGTCAGATATTTCCTTCACTCAATCCTTCTCAACATCTCGTTCAATTTGCAGTGTCTTTCCTTTCAATAACGCTCTTGCTTGCTCTGTGGCTATTTCTTCTCTAGTCCTCTTACCTTGATTTTTTTCGTTTCTTAACTCAAGTGGTGTAAAGACACGACCACTTCTTGTCATACCCCTTATGCCGGAGATATTATTAATGGTAGTATTAACAATAATAAGGATCTTGTCTACTTCCTTTCTTTCTTTTGCTCCCTTTAAGACTTGAGCATCGTACTTCCAGGGAATTGCCTTGTATTTTTATAGAGGAAGGGACTCGGAGCTTGTATCACGACAAGTCGTCACTCCTGTGATAAGTGAGCAGTCTTGGTAAAACATATTACCACCGGTTTAAGGCCAAACAAAGTCTTCTCTTCACCTGTTTGCAAGAATACTTCCTCCTCTTTTTCTAGTCGATAAATTTGCAAGATGTGCCTATCGATCAGATCTTGCAGTATTCGCTTAAACCTAGAACATTCGTCTATAGAGTGTGAGATGCCTGGGTGGAGGCCACATTCATTTTCGGGTTTCAAATATCCTACTTGACAAAGCACAATAAATATTTCCTTCATTGGAGTCTGAATCATGTGTACTCTTCTCACCATGTCGTACCCCTCTTCTTCCATGACGACATTTGTCGATGAGCTAGCATGTCCCGACAAAGGGTTGGCTTCTACACTGGGTTTATCCTCTTGAAAACTTATCCACCCAGCATCAATCAGTTCTTGCACCTTGTGTTTAAGGGCAAAACACCTTTGTGTGGAATGGTCGATTGCCCCGCCATGATAGTCACACTTGGCGTTGCATCATAGTTCTTTGGATGTGGTGGTTGTACCGACTTCATGGGCGATATAGTGACTAAGGAGTTGTGCAGAAGGGTCAGTAAAAGCTCTGTATAAGTCATCGGAATGGGAGTGAAGTTAAGAAAGCTTTTTTTCGAGTTTCTTTTTAGTGTTAGGATTTGATTCTGACCTTGATTAGGTTGTGGAACCACATTATGGTGGTAGGCATTATTTGGCTTAGGTGGGACATGATACAGGGCCCGAGGTCTAGGAAAACCTTGTAGACGGGCTCGTGGATGATATATTGGTGTTGTATTTGCAACAAAATGCATCGTGGACTGTTGATATCTTGGTCTGAAGTGAGACATGGTATTATTTCCCCAATGAGGGGCAATAGACGTTGCCTTTCGTCTTCCAGGAACAAATCTAGGCTTTTTGGTGTTTGTGTCCGTGAGCGGGCCTTGTGCAATCTTTCCACTTTTAAACCCAAATTCAATCCTTTCTCCAATTATGACCATATCGGCGAAATTTAAGGAGACACTTCCTACCATATGCTCATAGAAGGGTGACTGCAGCGTGTCTATGAACATGGCTACCATCTCTTTGTCATGCAATGGACGTTCTACTTGTGCCGCTACCTCCCTCAACGTTTGGGCATATTCCTTAAAAGTTTTCACCCCTTTCTTTGTCATGCTTTGTAGTTGCATCCTATCAGGCGCCATATCAATATTGTACTTATATTGCTTTACGAACGCCCCCACTAAGTCTTTCCACGAATGAATGTGTGCTGGTTCCAGATGCATATAAAAACTCAAGGCCATCTCTACAAAACTATCTTGAAAGAAATGTATCAACAATTTCTCGTCATGAGCATGAGCTAACATTTTCCTTCAGTACATGGTTAAATGGCTCTTAGGGCAAGTGGTGCCTTTATATTTCTCAAATTCTGGGACCTTGAATTTGGATGGAATGACTACATCTGGTACCAAGCATAATTGTGTTGCCTCTCCTAATCCATAATTACTCCCACCTTCTATGATTCGGAGTCTCTCTTCTAAGCACTCTATTTTGCTTTTGCTCTTTCAATGCCAACAGTGGTGGCTTTTGATTGGGAGTCGTCGCATGTCAATACCTGCAGGACTTTTGGAGTAGCGGTCACTTGTGGCCTTTCTGAAGTAGATGCCTCAGTCATATTATCGCTTACCAAGTTATCATTCAAGGGCATTTGTAGTCCTTCTGGCTTATTAGTATGCGTAATAGGCATAATGATAGGGACAACAAGTGGAATCTGATTCTGATTGGCATATTCCTGAGTTGATGGAGTGTATCCGAAAGGAAGACCAAAACTGAGAAATTCGATAGAAGTAGCTTTAGCCGCTTGTGCGCTCCTTTCTTTGTTCTTAGAGATTCGAGATTCTAAAGCCGTCACAACTTCTAGATTTTGAGCCATCTAGTCCTTGAGCTGACCGACCTCAGTCTTTATTTCTTCTTGGGCTGCTCCGAGATTCTCCATGTTCCTTCGGTTGGCACGTGTCCCGTATGGGTGTCGTGGTGTTCTGGTCGTTATTGCTTTTTATCTTTTTATATTTTTATTTTATTAAAAAGAATTAGATGACAATAAAAAATGCAAAGAAAATGAAATGCATTTAAACTTGATGGAAATTATAAAGTCGTGTGAAAATAGAGAGTCTGACTCATAAGAAAATACAACCCAATACATCTTGAAGGTAAACAAAAGAAATAACAAATCAACCCCTAGCACGAGCTATAAAACCCTCATCGCTCCTACAAGTTTATAATGCTCTATAAAAATTGTAATATCTTCTGGAGGGTTGTAGAACTTCAAAGATGACTCGACATCAGACAACATCCTTAAGACATCATCAATTGCCCCGTTGGCTAGAGAAGCTAGGTGAGAAAAGCAATTCTTCCAATACTCCGCGACTTTCTCCCGCTCAACCATGAAGCCCTCTGCTTGAGCAATTACAGTCCGAAGTTTTTCTTCCACTTCTATGCTTTGCCAATGCTCATCATTAATTCTTTCTTCATAGGTTTCCATCATCTCCTTTGCTTGATGTTCTATGCCATTGCGATCTGCAATTCACGCAACTATTCCAGAGCCTTCTGCTTCACTTTCTTGATATTCTCATATAGGTTCTTCCATTGTGTTTCTACTGATGAAACTACGCTCCGTTCTTGAGCTCCTTTTGTTAATTTAGTATTAGCACTTGCTAAGTCTTGCTTAATCCTAAACGTGTAATCTCTTTCTGCTCTCTGCTTCCTCATCAACTCTTCATGTGCCTTTATTCTTTCCTCATAGTCCTTTTTTAGATCAACATAATCATGGCGTAGACTTTGAAGATCCTTAGCTACTTTGGCAATTTTTGCTTTCTGTTTTTGTATTTCTTCCTTCAACAACTTCACGTCTTCTGGCTCGGTGTCCCGCATCTGTTCTTCATTCAGGGGGTAATCACCTTGAAGGGCAGTTTGATCTTCTCAACTCTTTCCATGACCCACCGACGATAAGTGACTTCTCTATCCAAAGTTCACGATTTAGAATCTTTCTCCATACGAATTACATGACCCCAAGCGGTTCTGACTTGTTTTAGAGTGTCAGTAGCTAGGTCATCCTCATAATACGCCAGTAAAGGGGTGAGGGCGGTAGGTGTTAGCGATGCTATGATAGGATACCCGAATTGCCTCTGAGCCAACAATGGGTAATAGTTAATACAACACTTGGTGCCAATAAGTGGCACATTAGGGTATTTCCTGCAATAATAGATGAGGTGTGACCTCTGCTGCAATGAAAGATGTCATCTGATCTTTTCTGCTACAAAGAACTGTTTCTAGTCTTGTGATCCTTTAACTTCAAGTCCATGCTGTAATGTTTTTTCTACTGGACAACTTACACCAGAAACTCTCTCTCCAACACGAGATGTAAGCCATACATATAACATGGGCAAGCAACACAACATTTTCCCCTTCTTCCTCTCAGAAAACAAATCAAGAGTCCCAAAAACATCGGCTAAGATAGCTGTAACTGGATTTTCAGATCGTGTTTTGCTAGCAATAAACACATCTATTGCAACATAGTCCACAAAATACTCGATGTTGGAAAACAACAGAACTCCATAGATTACCATGGCAAGAACATCCATGAACGTTTCCCAGTCTTTTTTGTGCGCTAGTTGACGCAGATAGGCTTCCAGAAACTTCTGAGGAAAACCTTTCGCCCCTTTTCTGCTTACAATTCTGCTTTCTAGCTCTGCATGATGTATTTTCATAAGTCTGGCTAACATTGGCATAGAAACATGTTGTTCCACGTGCTTGTATGGAACTTTTCCTTCTAAGGGTAGATCCAGAATTTGCTTGAATTCTTCCATAGTAGGCACCAACTGGATGTTTGAGAATGTAAAACATCTCAAAGGTAGGTCATAATATTGTGCTAAAGTAGTGAGCATTGGTTCTTGAACCTCTACTTCCAGTAATCCCAGTAGGTTTCCAAATTTCTTTCTAAAGGCGTCTCTGTATTGTCTTGAGTTTTCCTCCCAACCTTCGGAGACCGGTCAAATTACTTTCATTCACCCTTATGTTGAGTTTTTTCTTTAGTGACTATGAGTCTGACTTTCTCTCTATTCCATATTTCATGTTAAATTCCACCTTATAAAAAAAAATGCACACACGACTTTAAAATTTTCACCCGAAACAACCAAAACTGATAAGAACCAAAATGCATGAAATGCAAAGGTGAGGCAGTGCACGAGGCAAACATCCTCTCCTAATTATGATATGCACAAATGCAACACATGCTTTTATAGCAGAAAAATTTCACATTTTATTTTGCAAACACTTTTTTCCTGAAAATTTTGTTAAAAAATTTTTGAATTTCTTTTTTGTTTGAGTTTTTTTTTTAGCAAAACGATGGGCGGTAGAGAGGCGCATGGATCTCCCTTTTGTGCCCTAATAGAAGATTTTAGAGTGATGACACTTAAAGATCTAGGACGCTATATGCATTCTCACACTAGATAACTCCTAATCCCTAAAGGTATAAGGCCACTAGAGCTATGGCTCGCTTCACCACATTACTCATAGCGTCTGGTAAACAACTTGCTTATGAGAATGTGAATAAAGCAAACAAACTCTAATTAGGGTTCTCGTAAAAACTGAGAAAGGAACTACATCCTGTTAGTATTGCTACATAACCCCTTTCTATTTCTAAGCTCTCTCAGACTTGGGTATAGGGCTTCACTCATGATATGTAATTGTGTGTGTGTGAAAGGAGAGTTATGCATATCACACCCCACCTGCAAAACAACTAAAAAATCCCAGGCAGAGATATACACAACATATCGTCTAACCTAGGGTTCAATTATTCTAGCAGAGTATTCAAACATTCATACATGCAACAAGAACAAAGAAAGATAAACATTCTAAACATCACACTCATTTTTACTTGTTTAATTAAATTGGCCTAACTTTCAAAAATATCCCCATTGGAGTTGCCATTTGTCGCAACCGGGATCACGACGGATGACGGTGATCTGAAATAGAAAACAAAAATAATTTTGAAAATTTTAGAAAAGGGAGTTGCTACCATAGTTTATTTTGGAAAACTATGGAAAAATCGAAAATAGGATAAGGCAAGTTTGCAAAACTAGGTTTCAGGTTCGGGAGTTGGTTATGTGTGGGGAAGGTATTAGCATTCCCACAACGTCCGTCCTAAGACGATACCTTTAATTAAATAAGTAAAATAAGTGTGGTGTTCAAAATGTTTATTTTCCAAGATAGAGGCAAAAAAAAATAAAAAAAAAAATAAAAAAACAAACAAAGATATTTTTTAATTTTTAAAGGGTCCGAGAAGGTTTGGCCTTGCTCCTACGTATTTCCATCAGGAGTGGAAAATTAGGGTCATGTAGTTCTTTTGTGAAAATTGTTTGAGATGTTGATATTATTAATTTCAAAGATTTTATATTTTTGAAAATGTTATGTTTTTAAGAAATTTAATATTTGTATTTTTTTGGAAATTTTGATATTATTTAAAAAAGGAAGAGAAAATTTTCATACTAGACATCGTTTGACGCATACGGTCCTTTGAACATCTAAACGAAAATATTTTCGAACTAAATACCATATGACGCGAACAATCCTTAGGATATTTAATTGAAATTTATTTTTATAACACACTATATTTTATTTTTAAGTACAATATAAAAAGATTCTATTAAAAAAATCTTTTTTCTTAAGTAAAACACAAAAAAGATTCTATATATAAAAAAAAGTCTTTTTTTTTAAGTAAAACACAAAAGAGATTCTATTTATAAAAAATAGTTTTACTTTTTTTAAAACAATAAAATGGAATAATAATAAAACAAATCCAAAAAGAATTAAGTTATATCACATATATCAAAGCCACTTTTATTTTATATTTTCAACAATTTTAATTCAAAAAAAAGTTTGTTACATTCAGTGCCAAGAAAACCCAGGGAGTTGGGTAAGCCTAGTCAGCCACATAACATTCTCTTTATTTTCACCAAATGCCACGTGTCACTACATTAACCTTATTAAGATACATTCATTTATGGCAACACCGAAAATTCAATTTTTAATTTTTTATTCTAACAAGATGGGGCTAAGCCCAGAAGCAACACGTCACCTTTCATTTCAAACTTAACCTAAAAAAGATTAGGGCTTGCAAGAGCAGCAACGTGAATCAAACGAATAGGGTGAACTGTGAGAAAGGTGCCCTTGAGCCATGGCGGCGCAAGGGGCTGTACCGATGTTTGGTGAATTGTGGCGAGGTAGGTTGTGGAGGGAGTGGTGGCAATCGAGCTTGGTGGGCTAGCCTTCTCCGACGGCTGTCACTGTGGGGGTTGCTTGCGATGTCTGTGATTAGGGTGGAGGCGGAAAGAGGTGGCGAGGAGCGTCACGCAGCGGCGATGCAGGGCAGTGTTGTTGTTTTTATTCTCTTTTCTTCTCCTCGGCTGTTTATTGGTTTGTTTGGGTCTTCTTGGATGGGAGAAAACGTGGATTGGGGGTTGATGGTTGAGATGTGGAAGTTTTGTAATTTTTTAGTTCTAAACACTACTTCTATTATTTCAGTCAACCACTGTATTGGATGTTTTACTCGGTGAATGGTGATGAATACATGGTGCAGGGAACGGTGCAACGAGGTATCATGTTGGAGGCAAAAGTATTATGTTTAATGCAAAATATGTAAGTGTAATAAGGTGTACCCCGATAATGAAACAGTGAGACCAGAAATAGAAACAAAAATAGAGACCAGAAATGAAACAGAGTAAGCAAACCAGTCACCAACCTTATGTGTTATTCTCTTATTATGTCGCCCTCTATTTCTCTTGCTTCACTCATCTTGCTCTTTCTTTCTTCTGATTTAATCTCTGTTAAGTTTCCTTTACGTGTGTGGGTTGTGATTGGGAGAAAAGAGTTTTTCAAATGTTTGAATGAGAGCTTAAGAGGTGTATTGGAGAATGAGGGGGAAAAATCTTGTTCTCGGAGTCGTGTCCTAAGATTAAAAATAAGGAGCCTTGAAGTAATATATCTGCTCAGCAGAAAAAAAGATCTGTTGGAGGGTTGACTTGGGGCATATGTTTGCAGGGACAAAACCATTTTGTTGAGATAAGATAATGCTAGGACAAAACCATTTTGTTGAGATAAGATAATGCTAGTTGTGAGAGGAAGCAATTAAGAGGCTTTTTTTTGGAGAATAAGTTAACAACAGTGCTGGTCATAGGAGGGAGAAGCATTGTAGAGGGGGAAGCATTATAGTACGGAAGCATTGCAGGGTAGCAAAGCAGGAGCAAGAACGTACAAGGTGTTTTGGAGGTTTCTAACATGAGGAAAATGCAGCCTGATTCTATAGAATCTTCATTAACTTTAGGCCAAAAGAGGAAAGGGGACTGCTAAATTCAAATCTCAACCTTTCTTGATATCAATTATTTTTTTTAAAAAGAGTTTTTTGTTATTGATTATTTTCAGAAAAGAAAATGTAAAACAAAAATGTATATGAAAAAGAAATACATATTTTTTGATTGATTATTTTTTGTGATTTTGATAAAGAAGGAAAAAATCTAACAAAAGGATAAAAGTAATTATATTTTTGCATTTCATTATTTCATTTTTCCCAAAATGAGAAAGAGGTAAAGAAAAAAGAAAATTTAAACTATATCACTAATTATTATTTTTTTAATTTTTGAAAATGAAAATGAAAGAAAATAAGAACAAAATCAAAATTTCTAACTAAAAGAGATTTTTTTTTTATCATTTGAGAAATTATTAAAAAATGTTGTCCTGACAAAATTAAGTGTTGACAACACCTTCTTCCAATCTTGTGGTGTCACAAATTGGACTAATGCTAGGTCAGAACCATGTTACTCATGAAAATATAGGGACTCATCCCGAATTTCCTCCGTACGGTCTTTCTTCGGGTTACACTGCACCTTATGAAGAGTGCCTTGAGCAAGGGCAAATTTCGTTGGCTCCCCTTATTAACGCTATGAGCACACCTGTAAATCCACAAGGGCCAATTCCCATAATGTTGAATGCCCACTCAACAGGCCCAAATACTGCTGGACCTACAATTTTTACAGGGCTCCCGTAATCGTCCATTCACAAGTAACGGGCGAAGGACCACAAACAGGGCCCATGACACAAACTATAATAGAAAGGGCACCCCAGGATCTAGAATAAGCGAAATGTAAGTTTTGGATTTCTAGAGGAAAGCTTAAAGGCCATTGAGGAGGAGTAACTATGGATTTGGGGATGCTGTTGGATTATGTTTGGTTTCAGATGTTATAATACCTCCAAAGTTCAAAGTACATGAATTTGAGAAATACAAGGGCACTTTATGTCCCAAGAATCATCTAACCATGTATTGTCGAAGGATGGCTACCCATGCCAATGACGAGAAAATTGGTGCATTTCTTCCAAGACAGCTTAGCAAGTACGACTTTAAATTGGTATATGGATCTAGATCCAGATCAAATCCGTTCATGGAAGGATTTAGTTAATTCCTTCTTAAAATAATATAAATATAATATGGAAATAGCTCCTGATAGACCACAACTTCAGAACATGTAAAAAAAAAAGTGAGGAAACCTTCAAGGAATATGCCTAAAGGTGGAAGGAATTACCTACACAAGTTAAACCGCCATTTCATGATCGAGAAATGGTGGTTATGTTCATAAGTATACTGCAATCTCCTTTCTATGATCATATGTTGGGCAGTGTTTCTTCTAACTTTGCTGACATTGTCATAATTGGGGAATGAGTTGAGTTTGGTTTGAAAAATGGAAAAACTGAACAGGGCCCACCTGCGATCGCGAATGCCAAGAGGTTTGTGTTCAATTCTAGCAAGAAAAAGAAAGGAGAAGTCTGGGCAACATTCACCACATCTCATTGGGGAGGTTATCCCTCGACCCATTATAGGCCCGAACCCTCTCAAGTATCTTATATCGTGAATGCAGTACCCGTGTTCCAACAAAACTTTCCTTAACCGACACCTGCAACCATACAACATAATGCTTATCAACCTAGGCAAAGGTGGAAGAACGAAGGAGGATCAAATTTTAATCATACTCAGAATTAGGGTTTTGCTCAGAAGAGAGATTAGGTCTAGTTCACTCCAATCCCAATGACATATACGGAGTTACTGCCTAAGCTTCTTAGTAACGCTTTGGTCTCAATATGTCCTATGAAGCCCATACAACCGCCTTATTCGAAGTTTTATGACGCCAATGCTAAATGTGATTACCATGGTGGGGCAATTGGACATTGAACTGAAAATTGTAGACATCTCAAGTTCAAAATGCAGGCATTAATAGATGTTGAATGGGTGTCTTTTCAAGAAGATAAGCTGAACATCAAGAAAAAACCCTTATCAAGACATACGAGCTCCTCGGAGAATGCTATCACGAATGAAGAAGAGCAGGGGTTGGTAAGGAAAGTTGAAAAAAATAAGGACCCCTTTGAGGGATGTATTGCAACAATCTGTCAGATGGGTTTATTAGAGCTTAAACATAAGCTAGAGGACATGTGCCGATTTCACTCCTGCTTGGAACATTCGATTGATGAGTGCATTGAATTTAAGAGTTTCATGCAAGATTTGGTGTATAAATATGTATTGTAAGTTTTCCATCAAAGACAAGAAGAGGAAGTGCTTGTCCATATGAGTGAGGAACCTAGTTTGTTAGGACCGAAACTACTAGTGATGCATTTTACTAGGGACTCACTTGCGTCCCTGGGAAGGCAACCCCTAGTGATACGAACTCTATCTTGCTTTCCATACAAAAGTGATAAAATAGTAACGTGGAAATAGGACATCAAGGTTTTAGAGGGGAAGCAAGATGAAAAAGATGAGGTTCTTGGCACCAACAAGATTGTTGTGGATAACATTTCTGGGATTGGAGGAATGACAAGGAGCGGTTGACTTTTCTCCCTACCGAGCTTCGAAATGATAGAAATCCTGAGAGAGCTAGGGGAGAGATAACCTTGGAAAAGGCAAAAACCTTTTTGAAAAAAAAAGGATACACAGATTGACTAAGAGCCTGAAAGACAAGAAATGAGGGAAATCTCAGATGAGGAAGCTGGTGAATTTTTGTTGTTCATCCAGCAAAGTGAATACAAAGTGGTAGATCAACTAAACTGCATGCTAGAAAGAATTTCATTGTTAGAATTATTGATGCACTCTACTTCCCACCGTAATTGAAGGGATTGTTAGCCACCTGATGGCCAATGATTACCTTACTTTCATTGAGGATGAGATACCCTCAAAAGGAAGGGGTTAAAACAAGGCTCTGCATATATTTGTTAGGTACATGGATTACGTCATAGCAAGAGTACTCATTGACAATGGCTTGTCCCTAAACGTAATGCCCAAAACCATGTTGGACAAGTTGCCTTGGGATGAAGTTCACTTATGACCTAATAGTATGATTGTAGGAGCCTTTGATGGAAGTATAAGAGAGGCAATTGGTGAAATTGAGCTGCCTATAAAAGTGGGGCCCTGTACCTTTCAAATAGTGTTCTAGGTAATAGATATATTACCAGCCTACAGTTGTCTGCTTGGGTAACCTTGGATAAATAATGTCGGCGTAGTACCCTCTATCTTACACCAGAAGCTGAAGTTTGTAGTCCATGACAAGTTAATCATAGTCTCTGAAGAGGAGGATTTGCTAGTGAGTGGACCATTTCCTACTCTCATTGAAACTGCTAAAGAGAAACTTCTTTCCAAGCCTTAGAAGTTGTGAACACTACATACATTGATCTGCCTAGATCAAAACCCAACTTGTCAAATACATCACTAATGACAACTAGAACCATGTTGAAAGAAGGTTACAAGTATGGTAGTGGGATGGGAAAAAACGGTAAAGGATTGACATTCCCACTAAAATTGGATGAGAATAAAAGGGGATACAAGCTTGGCTACAGACCTACATGGGCAGACAAGAAAAGAGGGAGAGAAGTCTAAAAAAGAGTTTTTAATAAAATGTTGTGTGATAAACCATTTGTGCATGGATCGTTAAATTCATAATAATAAAATAGGGATGCTCCCGGAGCAGAATGTTTAATGAAACATAAAAATTGACTTTTTCAAGGGGGCATTTGCATACATGTTACTTAGCCTTTCCTCATCCCTTATCGCCAAAACGAAAAAAGTTGCCTCAGTTGCTGTCATTATCGCCCGAAATAGCAAAACAGGAATATCACATTGTGGCATGAATGTCAGGTTACTCTTGGTTGATTGAATGACTAATTTTTTATCTCCGTTCTTCAGGGGAATTCAAAAGAAATAATAAAAGTTTGTTAGATTGAAACCCGCAAGAGCGATCTAAGCAAAAGCTAGGACGTGAAAAAAAAAAGAGAAAAAAAAGATTCGTGTTGGAAGTCATTGAATTTTATTCCGTTGCTAATCTCTCTAAAAATCAAGCAATCATGATTTAATATGATATATGGTCATGTTTCTTTATCCCAAAATAATAATAATCATATTAATAATAACAATAATAATAGTAATAATAATAATAATAATAATAATGATTATTATAATTTACAAATCCTTTACACCCTTTTTGAGCCAAAAATAAATATTTTCTTTCAAAATACACTAAACAAGGATCATCAGTAGGTTGAAACTCAGTTCAATATTCTAATAGAAGAAATCCATCAAAGAAGGAGTACATCAAAAGCTCTTAAGAGTCAAATAGGAAAAATCCATTAAAGAAGGAGTATGTATAAATTCATAAGGCTTAAATAAAAGAAAATAAAAAGTTTCTCAAGAATGATTGTTATCACAAAGTGATGCAAAGTAATGAAAAAAAAAAGAGATGAAAAAAAAAAAAGAAAAAA
>Ga0209489_103798_pt1 | contig 28842 bp, 13 predicted proteins | sample SiratrowhiteBW_FD_187527 | JGI IMG/M metagenome (GOLD analysis project Ga0209489, IMG submission 187527) | Root nodule microbial communities of legume samples collected from California, USA - Siratro white BW (SPAdes) (version 2) | ecosystem: Host-associated > Plants > Roots > Nodule | place...
GGGGGGGCGGGTTAGTTATGAAGAATATTATGGGAGATTAGGACAGAGAAGCGATTTCTCTAAGGAGCTCCGGCTCTCGACGTTTGCTTTGTATTGTCATTTTCGTTTTCCTTACCAGAATACATTTATCATATTATTCCCTTTCTATCAGATGATGGTGCAGAAATGACTAACCTGTGAGTGTTGTAGAGAACACTAGCTTTGTTATCTACACCAATCTGCAGGCAACATCATTGTGGACTTAAAATAACAACTCACATGCATCTATATACCCATGCAGGATACAAAATCAAAGCACTCAAGTCTGCTTTGGATCTGTTTGGACACACTTCTCCAAGAAAAAAATATGAAATGAACTTCTTCATAACTACTATGCTTAATTCTCTCCAACGTGATTGATAAGTACCCAATTGGGGGACCCACATCAAAAGCTAGCTATTAAGGGGGGGCAAACACTTATATACTTACCAATTGATAAGTGTGCCCAATCACTTGGGGAACACACCCTCAAAAGCTAGCTATTAATAGAGCAGAAACAAACTCTCAAATACTCTACCAAGAATTTCATACTTACTTGATGTTGGACTTAGGCACCCTATATATTGACAACCAACCTTGGTACTAATTGGAAAGTACCTAATCACTAGGGGAACCCACCCTCCAAAGCAAGCTATTAATAGGGGAGAACTAAAAGCTTAAAGATTTCACCAAGCATCTATACTTGATGTGGGACTTAGGCACCTTATAATACCCAAGTTTCTATCAATGATTCCCCTTCTCTTCCCCCATTATCATTGTCTAATAACTGCACCGCACTCACATATTTCTGTCTTTGTTAGCTTAGTCATTCATAGCTCTCTATTCCTCCTAGTACTGACCTTCTGAATCTAGGTCCATGTGACACATGTTGTCCCAATGTAACAATGCCAACATTACCCCTCACACTTGTTTGCACAGAAACATTGTTCAGGGCTCTGATGCTAATTCTTAAAAACCTTGGGAGAATCATATTGCAGAAGAAAATGAATCTTACACTAGAATTCCGCACTTCAAATTTGGAATTGGTTCCTAACAAAATCATGGCCCATCTGAAAGTGTTTGTTGCAGCTGGGCTTGTAGGTTGGGTTATGCAACTTGCTTTGTTTGTGTTTATGCTAGTGTGTTGTGTGTATTTTCCAGGGACTGAAGCTTTATGTTTCTTCAATTAATGCCTACCTGATTAAGGCTTTTTTTTAATTTGGAAAGTACAGAGAAGCTAAGATTTGATTCCTTGCAGAATGTGGAAGTGGACCGTTTTCAGCTTTTCGCTTAATTTAAAAGTTCAAGTTTGTTTTAAGGTTCAATTTTTGCGTCTTAGTTAGTACACATCAAAAATTTAGATTCGTTGTTGGAAATACAGATAGTGTAAAGTATTTGTATACTACGTAGTTTATCTCCTATCCATAATTACCATTTTTAGTTCTCATAATAATCCAAAGACAGAAACACTGCAAAATATTGAACAACGAAAATGAAATCGAGATCATGGGACAAAGCTCTAGTATTCATTTGAGCAGCTTGTTAATTGAACTTGCTTCATGCTAACACAAGAATTTAAGAATTTATGCATGTATATTGGCGTGAATGTATTTTTACCTCTGTTTAATTATAATTTTTATGGTGATGATGATTACATGTACTGGGGAGTTAATTAATCAATTTATGCTGCAGGCACCTTACCATGATCCTAGAACTAATCTTCGGTACGCAAACACTGAGGTTTTCAAAATCATCAGATCGCTTCCTAATGAGTATGTTCAAAGATACCTGGCTCTAAGGAACGCAGCAATTGTTCTGAAGTAGTCCTGTTCTCTATTACCAATTTTTGAATGAAATCTTTTTAGAATGTGAATGAGTCTACTATCACGGCATTCTCTCAACTCGTCTAGTGTCAATCTGTCGCCATCTTTGTCTTGCCTGATATTAGTTGATTGCAAGATTTGTATCTTGACAAATAACATTGCCGGTTGGCCTATGAATGAAACATGCTGCATTTACCCAAGCTAGTATCTTGATCTGTGTTCTACAAATGATAAATATTTATTTATACAATCATAATATAATATAATATAATAAGTATTTTTAAATATATAAATTTGAATTTATAATAAATTAAAATTGTGATGAGATTATTGTTAAACTCAAATGAACGGCTGGTTAATGTAGCATAAAGATAAAAGGAGGCTATCTTGAGATACTTGACAAAGACAATCTTTTGGTTAGTTTCAGACCTAGTATGGAATGAACTTCTCAAGGAGAGGAGAGAGTGCAAAGAGTGGTTTCTGTCAAACTCAATATAAAAAAGTTCACATTAATTTTATGGTTTGAGAACTTCGTATGAACATAAAATTTTTGAAGATTTTTTTAGTTAATCCTTTTGATTTTATTGAATTTTGATTGTCATGTGATAAAGCTAAACGAAGGACATGATTCTTTCAACAAACAGGTAATTTGAAAAAGACGCGTCAAGTTGATAAAAGTATAAGGGAATATATAAGAAAAACTATATAAGAAAATGATATGTATCTATGTTTCTCTTCATGTTATAGGTGTCTTATCATAGACTTTTATAACCTTATCTTGTTAATTGTCTTCATGTTGTAGGTATATACTTCTAGTTAATTATATGTTATCAAATGATAACTGAAGGATTCTGCTAGGTAATTGCACACTTCTTTGGTACTTAGCTAGGTTGGAACTAAAAAAATGTAGTCTGCCGGTGAGGCGTCAAAATTTATTATTATAGTTAAGAAAAAAAAAATGACAATACATGCATCTACTCCAGTCTTATTTCGTTATTACATTTTTTCATGTGTGAGAGAGGAGTTTCATATTGACAACAATGTCTATATATAGGTTTTTTCATCAAAATTGGTGCAATTCGTTTTGTAAATTACGGAAATAAGTAAAAAGAAATATATTATATATTTGGATAAGTGGTAAAGAGGAAGAATGATTTTATATAAAGAAAATAGTTAATACTTTATAAATTTTAATGATTGAGAACTTTTATTATTAAAGTTGTCACTTGAGATAATATTTTTAGTATTAAAAAAGAATAACTAAAATCATCTTTAGTGATGGAGACTTTGATTAGTAAAGTCATCAATGTTGATGACATGTGTTTTTAATTTTGAATTAAATTTGCCGATACTAATTACTAACATTATAATATTTTGAATTGAAGTTGTTTTCAGCATTGATGATTAGGGTAATAATTTTTTGAACTTAAGTTATCTTCAAAGTTGAAGTTACAATTTACATGTTTAAAAAATTATTACAAAATTCATCAATGTTAATAACTATTTGAGTTCAAAAATATTATAATATTAATCATTAATCCTGATGACGACTTTAGTAAAAAAAATTCAAAACAAAAGTCATTAACACTAGTGATGATTTCACTAATGACAACTTCAGATTTATATATATATATATAAAAAGATGTTATCTCAAATGATGATTATAATAATAAAAATTTTCTACCACTAAAATCATATACATCATTGACGACTTCAATTATATAAATTTGTTTCTCCTTTTAACAACTTACCTGAGTAATAATTTTTTATAATATATTATACTATTTTATTTTTTTTAATCCTACATTAATAAAAGATTAATCAGTTTTAACATACACAAAATTAACAAAATTAAGCTAGGACTAAATAAATTTATAAGTAATCTAAAATATGAATAAATAGAAAATTGGATTTTTTTTTTTAATTTGTCAATGATGTTAAGCATCTTGAATAAAGAACTTAAACAATGATTGAGTGAGTACAATCATATGTTAAAAATGAATAAGTACCTTCAAAAGTACTTACGGTCAGCTTAAATATTTGATCTTCAAAATGTGAAATAAACTCATTATATGTTTCCTATCTCCATGATGCAAGGATAAAGAAATTTTGATGGAAGATTGATAAAATTTGCCATAAGATATGTTAGAGTATATTTTTGTAAACCATTTAAATTTGATATTGAGAGAATTAAAAAAAATAAAATAATAATAATTAAATAATATTAACGAAATCACATATGTTTGTCTTTTTTTTTTCAAGAAAAAAATAAAAGATAATTTAAGCCACTATTAAATATTACAATTAAAAATTTATAAAAAAATAAAACTGAAAATACATTTTAACTATCTTTTCTATATTTTTTTAATATAAGAAATATTGAAAAAAAAAATTAAATAATATAGTCGTAGAAAAGTTATTCATTATATGTAAAGAAATAGTTATAATTAAGGTAACTTTTCGAAAAATCATCGTATAATAAAAATTTTATTATATGTCGTTATAGATTAATTGATAGATAATTATTTAATGAATACTATTTAAAAAATAAATAAATAATAATCATTAAAGCAATTTTGTTTTATAAAAAACTAAAATAAGAAAAAAGAAATGTATTAAGATCAATAAAATATACAATTTTAGTGTGAATTAAAAAAAATACACATACTGTTAGAAGACATAGACGAAAACATTAACAAAAGTTTCATCAAAATCAAAGCGAAAAATATATATTTTTATTAAGAACGACAGACAAAATTCACAAATGAAAAGATAGAAAAACATTACATACCCAATGATAAGCTAATTACATAGATATCAAAATATTTTTTTATTAAAATATATTTTATCTTTCGAATAAAATTGTCAGCTATTAATATCGTGACATAAAATTTTTAAGAAAGAGAGGAAGTGCAATCCTCACCGCCGAAGAAACCAAAAAAATCCGTCAACGGCTAAGAGCCACCGCAACGTGAACGCCGGCGACGACGGAGAGAAGTTTAGAAACGGACGCCAAATGTCGCTTGTGGATTACGCTTCCTCTTCAGACGAAGACGTTCCAGAACCCACTGAAGAAGAACGCAAGAAAGAGGCGGAACCCCAACCACCTCCTCCTCCTCCTCGTTCTCAGTAATGTCCTTTTTCTTTGCTTCTTCACTAAACTTATTCTAATTGCTTTATGCTTTTTTAAGTTTTCAGTTCAGCATTTGATTCCGTAGAGTTATGTTAGTTCTTTATTTTGGTAATATACCGATAGTTTTTCTGTATTCATTCGCAGTTTTAATGTTGTGGTTGGCATTTTTAGGTTTAGAGTCAATGGAATACTAGCTGTCAATCTTAGGACTTTTATTAATTCTTGTATTACTTTCTACTTTATTTGACGGACAATGATATACAAAGAAGGGACTATGACCATCACAGTGATGTGGATTGCTTGAAAGCATAGCCAGTAATGAACAATAGTGTCACAGTAGTAGAATCCAGACCGAAGAGTAGAAAGAAAATAAGGCAAAGTGATCGGGATGGTTATAGAATTACATAGACGTGGAATTAGTTTAGTGGATAGCTTAAAATCATTGTAGGGTTTAGCACAATCTAGGGGAAGAAATTGTTTGGTTTCTTACACCTACTAACTTATTTGAACTAAAAAATGAATGTTGGAACTTGACATATATGGCCAATTGTTTATGGTTAACTTTCTGTTTTAATCCAATTTTTAGCAAAGACACGGGTGGGGTGATCGCTGCTGAAAATTCCCTAATAGAAGCACAAATAGGAAATAGGTTGGGGGGAAACGCCTAACTGCTGATGTTAGGAAATGACTAAGATACTGTAAAACTAAGAAAAACTACCAGTGAATAACCATTGAGAGCTAGGAGATAAACATTGATTGATAATAAATAGTAAAGAAGAGTACACTTAAGAGATACTAACAACTAAATAGTGACCCTACAAGTGTCACCATGTAACTTTAGAAAATTAAATATAAATCCCTTCAGCCACTTTATTTTCCTTCTTTTAGGCCTCTTTAGGCCCATGTTATCTGCTGCCCCTTCTATTAATTAGAAAGTAAATTTAGGCTTAGCTAAAGTCTTAAAACTGACTTTTAAGGTGAGCTTTATATCTTTTATATATAATTTGCTCTTATCTCTAGTTGATGTGGTATCTCTAACACCTTTCTCAGCCAAGGACTAGACATCTCAAGTATGAGACTAGATGTTTGTGGATAGTTGGATAGCCAATACCATTATAGACCTAATAAATTTTGCTAGGATAGAATTTAGACTTAAACTCAAACTCATAAAACCAGCATGTAAGGTGAGGTTTGCACCTTATATACTACAATTTGACCATATATCTAGTTGATGTGGGATCTGCCACAAAATGTTTTTGATGATAAGAATTTAGAGAATCTACACGAGAGGATTTCTACAAATTAGCTTATGCATATTTTGAAGAATCTCATTTCATTGTTTCTTTTGATTTTTTTTCCTGAAAGTACTTATGGAGAAACTTATAGAATAAACTGAACAATTATCTTTCTACTGTCATTTGATTTGATTACAAAGAGATTATTTATAGAATGTGATATAGATTGGTGGCTAAATAGCGTATTGGTAGTTGTTGTAACCAGTGTTATCAAAAAACAGCCATGGTGGCACCATGGCAGATTTCGGAGACAAACTTTCCGCAGGCCACCACAACATGGTGGCGGTGAATTGGGTTTCACATGGTGGCTTGGGTAGTGTGGAGTGGTGGTTCGGAGTGGCCTAGTGGGAAATCAGGAACAACACAGTGATGGTGTGCATAAGGAAGAACAAGCCTTGAGTCTGCCTGACCCAACCCAATAGTGTTTATTTTTAAACCAAAGGTTTGGGTCATATAACCTGACCCAAACCCAAACAGCAGCCTCCTCTGGGTCATGTATTCCATGCTGCTGCAGCCTCATCTGGTTCTAGAGCAGCCGCACTGCTGTCCCCCTACAGCACTGTCCCGCGCTGTCCTGCTACCATCATGCCACTGCAGCCACCTCTAGTTCTCATGCAAGTACACTTTTATTTTCTTTTTCCTTTCTCTTTCAGCGCCACCTCCCCTCCGCAAATTCTCTTTTTCTTCCTTTCCACTCTAATTATTCTCTGAATATCTGAAACATTTGATCACTTATTTTCCGCAACCCCAGTGGCAACTGAACTAGACAGTTCAAGAACATCCAACAAATAATTAGAAATTTAGGACATTTGTCTTATGTTTTGTTGTTATTTGAGGTTGGAACTTGAATTTGGTGGTGTTTTTATTTGATTTCATTGTTATTTTAATTTCTAGACGTCATATTATTATTAATTATATAGTTTTCTTTCATTATTTTTGCATTAAAATTATGTTCTGCATTTTTTTTAATTATCTATATGTATTTATTGTAGTTTTTTTGTTGCAATGCTTCTGTCATAACCCGTTATGGCTTCCAATATTTTTTTCTTAAAGGAGTTTTTGGGGTGGCTGATATTTTCTGTTATCCACATTGTTAACACTGGTTGTAACGAACTCAGCAGCTGTCATTATTAACTGTAACTAACTGATAGGAAATACTAAGCTACCTGCAGGTCTATTAGATGAAGAGTGAAGCCTATACAGTATATTCACTATTAGTAACATACACAGACTCATGGTTCTATCATCAGAATTCTGCACGTGTTTTGCCTATGATTTCTTCAAGACTCTGTCTTTGATGGATATTCAGAGATATTTGAGATTCTTTCACTGCTGTTTTATTTTTGGTGTTTACTTTTCTTACCATTCTTCATAGGGAAAGTCTATGGCCATTTCAATGTGTCAACAGTTTGCTAGAGAATATTTAGGATATATTTCTTTATTTGTCTCATTAACTACTTCAGTGGTAGGGCTTGTACTAGTACTACTAGTACTTTAACTATTGTAACATATTATAGACATTAAGTATATTTTCTGTCTTTCGCTCTATTTTCTCTCTTACCATTTTTTTTTCATCCTAATCCTAATATTTGACTCCATTTTAACTGTTTACTGCCATGAACGGTATTGCAGCCTAGCCTAGAAGTTAATGTTTTGTTTCGTTTTCTTAGAGCTGCAACAAAGGCTAAAAGTAAACGTTCAGTATGTAATATAAGCTATTTGGTTCTAATCCTTGCTAAATTTTCCTATTACAAAGGCAATTATGAAATAGGTAGAATGATGACATAAAATTTATTGGTTCACCTATTCCCCCGTTAAAAAAGAGGATCAAGGTCTGACACAGGATGAACCAAAAGCTTTGTTAGTATGCTAAAGAAGGAAGAGGGGCCCTAACAGAATATTGTTAAGACAGATGAGTCAGTCAGGAATCAGTTAGAGATACGAAGGATAATAGACCCTTTCTAGGATAAATAGACCCCTTGAAAAAACTATGCAATTTTCCTAGAAGAAAGAGGGAAGCAACAACATTGTAGCAGTGTGTTTTATAAAGAAGCCTTTGGTGTTTACTGAGTTTGTGTTTAAATTAGAATTCACTGTGGTTTATTTCTTTTTAGCTTATCTGTGAAAGAATTTTCGTGTAAGCTCTCTTGTGCTGTACTGCTATGGTTTCTTCAAGGGTCTGTCTATGATGGATAGAGAGCACAGAGCTCTTTATTGATCATATAATTTAATTTTTATTTTACCCATTTTTCCAATCTTTTATGTGGATATTGTACAGTGGTTTCTTATGTGAAACTACAAAATAGAAAATTTTGGTAAAAGTTGTCTCAAATCTAGAAACATATAACCAACCAATGAAGCGATAATTAAGTCAATAAGTAATTGCTCATTAACCTCTTGTAAAAATCTTAAACCAGTGAATTTCTTGTTCCTGAGATGGAAATGTTTTTCTTAGAATTCTGAATTTTTCAATTTGTTTTTCCATTTCTTATTCTTAGATCTTACCCATGTATCTCTTTTAATTTTAATTTCATTCTCTTGTAAAACAACGTAATGTTTACTTTTTTCATGATTTTTGCGTAAGATACAAGTTAACCATAAAGAACCATCATAACTGAATCAGTGAGCTAGATCCATAAATCTGCTTTCCTAAAAAACAAAAAAAAAAAAAAAAAAAAAGGACCTGGAGATAAAGGCATGCTTTATATATATGTGTGTGTGTGCACAGTGTGCACACGTGTGTGATTTTGGAGTCTTATGCAAAGTGTCAACCAACATAAACTATTATAGAATTTCACCTTTCTTGATCATCATTGTCCTCTAGTCTCAATATGAATGCTTTTTAATATGTAGGACTAAATCTGGATCTTGGTCAAACCAGCAGCTAGAAAATAAACCTCGTTCATCTCTGCCTTTAGAGGAGAAACTTCCTGATGCTTCTCTTCTTTTGGATGCACCCACTGTCTCATCAAATCTGATGAGTGCTAGTGATCACTTCTCTCGAGTTGCTGCAGCTCAAGCTGAAAATGCTTCGCGGAAGAGAGACTCAAATGGAATGGCCTCCTCCACTGTTCGTAGTAAAGTTCCCAGAGGAAACTTGCCTCATTCAAGGAATGTTCCAGAAACCTCGGGTGGTACGCTACTTCCACCACAGATCAGTGGAAGGTTCGTGCTCATTTGTTTTCAGATAGCGGTTTGCTTTTTAACTTATTTGTTCATTTGTTGCTACTTGTTTTTAGAGTTAAGTATGTTTGATTTTAAATTTTATCTCAATTATTAGTAGATCTTGAATTGATGCATGGGGTCACGTGAGGAGAATTTGCAAATGTTATGCACTTAGATTGAATTTTAAATGAGCTCTGCCTATCTGTTTATAATTTGGATACTGATTTCATGAATTTAATACTTGCATTTTCACTTTTTTTTTATTGTTTTTGTATACTTGTTATTTTAGTTTTGTTGGGAAGATTTTAGTTTAGAAGCCTACTTTAAAGTAAGCCCTTTTAAGCAGGCTAAAAAACTACTGAACAGGCTTAATAGGTGTAAATTTGTACGTAGGTTGGAGCAGGTTTAAGCATTTAAATTAAATATACTAACAAATATGTATGTAATTCGAAAACATTATTGTAAAATTTAATGCCATAATGATGATGACATTCTTATACTAGTTATTATTATTTGCTTTGAATAGCCTAAAACCTGACCTTTGTGAATCATTTGGCCTAACTTATTTGATAAATAGGCCTTGCATGACGTGGGCCTAATGTAAACCCCTAACAAGCATCTTGGGCTATTCCTATCCTTAGTTGGAATTCTCCAAAAATTGGTAAGGAACCCATCTCTGCTAGTAAAAGAGGCAATGGCAAGTAAGAAGGATCTTATCTAGGGTATCATTGGAGTAGAAGTAAGTCAATTAACAACAATCTTGGCTTCTTAATCATTCTTTGTGAAAATCATATTTACTACTCAAGTCATGATCACCTTGTATGAAAGAAATTCTATGGGTATTTTCGGGAGTTTGGTTTTGGATGGAAAGATAAGATTGGATAATTTTTTTTTTTATTTCTAATAAACATTATATAATTTAATAATTTTAAGGTGAAACTAAAATGGTAGATTAGCATGAATTTGATGTCCTAATCTTTTATTTATTGTTATAAATGTTATAACTCTTAATTTAAAAATAAATGGTTTCCCTTCCCTCCAAATCCCCACGCTTTAACTTAAACACCCTCTTAAGAAACTTTGAACTTTGACAAATGATATCAGATCTTATTCTAGCAAGATTTTGTTGAATCTATCATATCACCCGATATTAGATTATTAACAAATATCTATTCTTACACTCAAGATGTCTATTTTTAGTATGAAGCGGTATGTTGGAGATTTCATCCCGACTTGAAATATGATCAAATTATAATATATAAGTGAGTGTAAACTTTACTTTAGAAGCTAGTTTTATGAGGTTGAATTACACTTAAAAATTCACTCTCTAATTGGTTACTCAAACGAGAGTGTAGGATGGATTAGAAATATTGAAATTTTTGTTTGCTTTTATTTTCTTTCTATTCTGCTTCCTTTTAAAGGGTCGTCCTTGATGTAAGGGTCAGGTTGTAGGCGGAACCTAGTCATCGTAGATCTAATCCTGAAAACAACCACGCTACTTGTGGGGCATAGGGTCTGTAATATACTCTTCTTGTACCTCACCTGGTAGGAGGCTTTTGCACTAAGCCATATTTTTTCATTCGTTTTTCTTCCTATGGATAATTGTGCTTAGAAAGGGCATTGGATGATGTTTCCTGTTAGAGTTCTATGACCACTCTACTTGTGGGGCATAGGGTCTGTAATATACTCTCCTTGTACCTCACCTGGTAGGAGGTTTGTGCAGTAGGCCATCTTTTTTCAGTCGTTTTTCTTCCTATGGATAATTGTGCTTACAAAGGGCATTGGATGATGTTTCCTATTAGAGTTCTATGTTCCCTAGAAAAGTTGGTCATTGAGCGGGTTGAAACATTAGGTCCATGGGCCAATAGTAGAGATCACTAAGAAACTCGGTTGATCTAGTTTGCATTAGCAAAAATAAAAGTACAAATATAATATATGCCTAACATAATTTGACAAATCTAACCTAAAATTTTTTATCATAATAAATTACTAATGTATGAAATGGCTAATAAAGTTCAAGGCAATTTGATTTAATAGTTCAAATTTCAAAATATCATTATGGTGGATCCAGTCTGTTTAGATTTGGTAACTATGCAACTATCACTTCCTGCTAACATGCCACAAATCATCTGCATACGCTAGATGTATATGTTCGAGATGCATATGATGTCAAGCGATAAATCATTCCAAAATCCTAATCTTTTCTTTTTTTACTGTTTTGTTTTAGGCAATGCTAAAGCTGACTTAGCTGAGATACTAGTTTGTCTGTTCTTCAAATTCTCGTCATTGAAATATCTTTTTGTGTTTTCTTTATATGTGTGTGTGTGTTTATTCATGGATTTCTGATTTCATAATTTCAGGAAAAACATTGTTACAGAAGACATAAGCAAGCTCTTTGTCAAAAAACAGCGGTAACATTTGCATCGTAGAAGTTTGCATAATGAAATCAGTGATGGGTAAGAAATGTACACCTGAGGATCTGGCACTTTACCTGCTTGAAAGTGCTTGCTTTTGTAGAATGTGTACTCGTTTAACTTTTAAGCTTGTTTATATCCATAGGTTGTACTTTTTCCTAGTTGATCATATTAGGTTGTTAACCTAAACTCAGCCAAGTAAAAGAAAATGGAGCACAAAACCTGATACGGGTTATTTGCTTCTCGGCATATGAAGTGGGTTTGCTGTTATAATTTAGGATTCTTGAGAGTAGTACTATGGATGATATTTTCATGCTTTCTTCACATTTTATAAATATTTGCCGTCTTGCAAGGGCTTTTCATAAGGTAAAGGTGATTGGAAGGAGACACTTGCATAAAAATTCCTTTAAAATATTTGAACTTATTTGTCTTTCAATTTTTGCTTTAGTTAAACTGTGATATGATACTTCATTTTGCGATTTTTATTTTTATTTTAAAATTGAATACGATGATTAGGCTCTAAGAGATAATTAGGGACCAATTTTAGACTCCACTACTCCATTTAAAGTCCATATTACATGACGCTCGTTATGCTCTTAAACTAGATATAGCTATCACATCCTCACACCCCTTACTCATGATTCCAAAGTATTTAGATGCTCACAATTGAGCACCATAAACAGTTATATTAATACAATAATTTATATTACTAATTATATTAAAAATATATTAAATTATATTAATAATTATATTTCTATAATTTTTTCACATGTTTTTTTTAAATTATTATTATTTATTTAAATTTTAATTTGAATAATATTTTTTTTAATTTACATTTTTTCATTATATACTTAATTTATATTTTGTATTTTTTTTATAATTTGAATAGTAAATTTTTATTTTATTTTTAAATTATAAAAAAATTATAAAAATAAAGTAACTTTTTACTTATGAAAATAATTAATTATTAAAAATTATACTAAAATAAAAAATAATATTAAATAACATAATAATTGAATATTATTTTAAAATATATAATATGTTTTATATTTTTATATTCAAACATTAGTTATATTATATGAATTTATTTTGTTATATTTAAGTATATTTTTTATATTTAATTTATCTATTTCAGGAGATTAAGATAAATATATTCAATCAAGTTATTGAAGAAGATGAAACAAAATTCTTGGGGAGATATGTTTAAAGATTAAGAAAAACTCTTGTGATGGAAATAATATCATCAAATGTACTCTTGTGATTTTTTGTTTCATTTATGAATCTTATATTGGAGTAAAAGGAGTTAGAATTTTTCCAAATGTGATTATGTCAAAGCTGATTGAGTTTAAAAATTAGATAATGAGACAACATTGAAAATAGAAAATTAAATAAAAGAAAATAGAAAATTAAATAAAAGAAAATGTACATCTACCACCAATATTTGATAAAGGAAATTAAACAATTAGTGAAGTTAATCCCAAACTCAAAAGTCCTTTACAAGCTTCTTTCAATATTTGCTTCTTTCAATATTCAAGTGAGAAATACTCTAGATTGTGAAATATGCAACTAATATTTTGAATCTTAATAGATATGTACTGTTAACATATAATAAATTGAGAAGTCATTTACTTTCTAACTGAAACCTATAAGAAACTTATGGAATCATAAAGGTGTGAATTGTTAGTGATGGGTGGAGTGATCCTCAAAAAATGTCACTTATAAATTTTATGGCTATCAGGAAGGGTGGACCAATGTTTTTAAAGTCAATAGATGGATCTAGTAAGATAAAGATACAATTATGGAGGTTAAGCCTAATAATGTGGTACAAATTACAACTGATGTACGTAAGGTCGCGAGTATACTCATATAATTGGAATTTTCTTTAATTTATACATACTTAAAGGAAATAACTACATATTCCTGAAGAGCAACCTACACTCCTGAATAAAACTAATTTATTTGGAGTTTAATGTCAACAAATTTCTCTCTTAAACTTAAATTTTCCCATCCTTTATCTCCTTCAAGTTAGTGAACTGTTACTACTATTACCAGTAAGTAAATTTGGCATATCCATGGAATGACCAACTGAGAAATCATAACCAATAGCTTTTTCACATTCATCCTCTTCAAAAGATTTTTTTTGAAGATTTTTACTTGAAGTACTCTTCTTTGTAATCAATGAACGCTTACTCTTTTCTTGCCTTGTCTCTTTTATCTTTTCCTTATTTCTTGATGCTACAACAAGAATGCTTTTCTCCTTTAAAACAACCGTATCACTTTCTTCATCAATTGGTGGATTACAAAATTCATCTTTCATCACATGAGCCACAACTTGTGTTTTATTCTTTGTAGCTTCTGTCACTACTGTTTGGACTTCTAATGCTTTGGACATTTTAAAAACTTCTTCTTCATCCTTAACTTTCCATTCACTCCTAAGAGAAATGGTCTTTATCTTTAGGTTGAGTTTGAACATCCGATTATTTGTCATCTCTAAACGTGCAACCATTCTACCACTTTTGTCCTTTAAGTGCAACATCCAGTTTTTCATGAAAACCAAAAATCCTTTCTCCAGTAATCGTCTTACTGAGAATATTATTCCAATTCAGGTACATAATAAACGTCCTTCATAGTACCTATCTTTCCATCCCTTTGGGAAAAACATATTTTTCCTTTGCCTTTGATTGGGACCTTCGTTGAGTCTCCAAAAGACACATGCCTATCTTATATCTCTTGTATATCAACAAAGAGATGTTTTTGCCCACACATATGATTACTAGCACCAGTCACAGCAAGTCACTGTTCATAGTGATGCCTTCATTTGTCATCATGAGGATCCCTTCATCTTCCTCGACTAAATTTGCATCTTCTTCCACTCTCTTCTTGGCATAGCAATTCCTTGCGTAATGTCGATATTTTCCACAATTGTAACATTCAACATTTGGACAATTAGAACGATCATCTCTTCCACGACCACGTCCTTGTGCACTCCAATCTCTACTACGATCGTAACCGCGACCTCTATGTCTTCGGTTGTGTTGTGCATACATCGCCTTGTCCTCCTCTAGGACTTCTTGTTTCTTCTTCTTCCTCTGCTCATGTGCTTAAAGAGAAGCTCCGAGATCATTGATGGTCATTTCTTCCAAATTTCTTGACTCCTCAATTGCACATACAACATTTTCAAAGTCATCTGTCAAGGATTGAAGAATTTTCTCCACAACCCTTGCATCTGTGAGGGTTTCTCTATTGTGTTTGAGTTTATTAGCTACTGTTTGCACAAAAGTAATGTAACTAGATACATCCTCTGAATCCTTCATCATCTTTATGGCCTCCAACTCACCTCATAGAGTTTGAAGATGCATCTGCTTAACTCGGTTGACACCCTTGAACACTTTTTTCAAGATAACCCACACTTCCTTCGAAGTTGATGCACTAGTAATTTTCTCAAAATTTGACTCATCAACAGTTCTATACAACATGTACAGAGCTGTCTTATCTTTCGATCTTCTCTCTTTCAACGTCTTGTTCTGGGCCACATTATATTCCGTGGTATTTCCTGGTTCTGTAAAACCTTACCTTCTTGCACCACCTCCCAAGCATCTTGAGATCCAAGAAGGGCTTTTGGATGCTCCAATTGTCATAATTTGTCATTTTTGTCAGTCGAGGCAGTGGCAGATTATTGGTCACACTCGCCATAGCTCTGATACCAATTTGATATCAAAAGGACAAGAAATATTTTTAATTTTCTTCTTGAAGAGAGAGAAAAGGTAAGAGCACAAATAAATTTTGTTTTGAAGGATACAACTCTGCTCTTTTTGCTCTGATTTCATCTCCCTACTCATAACAGCTATGCTATAATTAACATTAAAAACATACTTAAAGGCAATAACTACATATTCCTAAATAAAACTAATTTATTTGAGTTTAATGCCAACAGTGAGTTGCTTATGATCAATGTGTTGCTTATGATCAATGTTCTTGGATCTCACAAATTGCCACAAATTGCTCAATAGATTAAAGTTGTTGTCTGTTGCTCCAACAAGATTTACTTCAATCATAGTCATGGTCAAAAAGTTTAGAAGTTATAAAAAAAGACTTCAAGAGATGGTTATTAATGATGAACGATTGTTTTAAAAAGAGGATAATGTGGATACCTAAAAGAATGAAAGATCTATTATATGTCTAAAGTAATCTTCCTATTCTCTCAAGAAACTCCTCAAAATACAAAGAAGATGAAACTAGATGAAACTAAATTATGAGATATTGCAAGAGATGACTTTTCATTGAATGACAATGGAATTCTTGAAATTACCAGCTTATCTTTTGATGAACCAAAATTATAAATTTTATTTTTCAACGATGATAAAATGTAGTTGTATCTTTTGTTAGATTTTTTATAAAAGTTTCTATTTTTATTTTTTTTACATTACAAACTATATTAGGACATTTTAATAAATTCATAATTATACGTATGCATATATATTTATTACTGTGTCCTCCTATAATTTTAATTTTAACCGTATCCGTACTTCATAGGTTCTATATAATACATGGTTCTGAAGATAAAAAAAAAAGGATAAAACTGAACTATGAATTTACTCAAATGAGAAATCAAGATAATGAGTACATTGTGGCTTATATAGCCAATCCTAATGACACCAATATCTTATGTTTACATCATTAAATATAGGAAACAATACTAGTTTTTAATTGCAAAATTAAATTTGAATTATTAGTTTATTTAACAAGACAAACTTAATACACAAGAAATTTTGTTTATCAAGAAGTAAAGCACTTAATTTATGTGTGCTAGCATACATTTTGTACAAATCTCTAAATATACTTTGCCTATATATACATATCCTATAGATTGCAGAATGCAAACTTCATGACTCACTACGAGTTATGTAACAAACAAACCTTTTATGGTAACATTAACTAAATGTACATCATCTTACCTACTATCAGTTACAGCAATTGGAAAGAAACGGTTTTCTGGCAAAACTATCCCTCTTGAGATGCAGATGACAAGAAGTTATCCACTGTCTCCACAGTTTGTCCTTCAGTACTGGTCAAGTTATTGGCATCTACATGACAATCTACAATTTCAGGTTGGCAGTTTCCTTCCCATGGACTCATGGACTTTCCATATGCACAAATATTAACCTGGGATGATGATCCTGCATGTGGATGGAAGCACGGCAAGTCGTTCTGACACTGAAGGCCAGTTGTCCTTGCAGTAGACAGCAAACCAGCATCCCCTTCTTTGAGAATGTAAGAGTTACACTGCTTTTGAAAGGGGAAAGCACCCAATTCACTATCTATTTTCCCCTTAAGGTGTGCCAAAATGCTCCTCAATCTTGCCAATTCTGCTTCAAGAAGTGCCTGCCCTTGTAGTTTCCTAGCTAGTTGCTGATTCACCATACGCAATTTCTTAACTTCCTCCTCCAAGTATGCTGTGTGTGCCTTCTTCTTCTCCCTATACTTCCTAACTGCTTCTCGGTTGCCAGAAGCCCTTTTTGGTTTGGAGTTGCTGTGCTCCTTGTCGTCATCATCATCTTCAGGTCCAAAAATTTGAGTGTGCGAGTGATAGCATGTGTGTGTGTGAGCAGCATCAGGGCCAGGTGGGTTGCAAGTGTGAGTGTGGGTGCATGTTCTGCTGCTACTCCTGCATAATTCAGGAACTGTGTTCACAGATGTTGAAGTCTGAAAACTGCTAGATGACTCTGGATTCAAAAGTAGAACATTATTTGAAAGCTTATCAGAAAGCTCAGCATTTCCATCATCCATGTTCTCTTTCTGCGCCCCAAATGACTAATCAGCTGCAATCTCTCAACAAAAAAGTGTGTCTGAGACATCCATTTGAAATTAACTACCACTGTGACATGAAAATGGAATAGAACACAGAAACGCTTTCCAATATATAATGTAAAACAGATGCACACAGACTTAATATGGAATACATGGGAATAAGCATATACCTAGAACAAAAACAGTCAAAGAATTATTTTTGAGCAGTCCTGATCAAGGAATATATATTTGAGTAAACAATTGCCCAGAATGATGTCAAATACTATTCTCAAATTTAGATGTTGGGGTGGCAAAGATTCCCAAAGCAGCTTATTTGAGCAAGGTAAAGATTACCCAGTTGGATTCTTTTCCCAATAATACAGCACTGAGCATAAAGGAAAAACCTTTGATGGAAGGGCAGAGAGAATCAAAGGTGTAGTGGAGGCAAGATGGCACAGAATAATAGTAGCCAAAGAAACCGATGAATAGTCATATGAAAGAGCCAATAGAGGAATAAGAGTGTGCTTGAAGATTAGAGATTGGATTCAGTTACCTGGCCGCCTTGGTGGCACCAGAAGCATCACTGTTCTTTTGTATGTAATTACTCGGTTCGTTCTCGGTAGGATTTAACCCATGGAAATGGATGAGAGTCGGAGAAGTCTATGCGTTGCTTGAGATTGTTCTTCAGCCTCAATTTCGGTGTAAAGGGTAAGTCATAGGATTGTATGGTAAGATACCAAATGTGGAACTATCCTTCCACTCACAAACATGACCCATGAGGATGCCTGGGGGACATTTCCTATTTGGAGAGGGGAATTGCTTGTTATCTTCAAATTAATATTTATTACCTATTTTAGGATATTATTTTTTATCAGAACCTATTTTAGAATAGGCATTAATCTTTTTTAATTTTTTTAATAAGATAATATTTATATTTTTAAAATTTTTGTATAAATAAATATTTCTATATGTTTCATTTTATTGAAAATATTATACTATCTAAAAATAAAATAAAATAATAACAATTACAAATTTAAACTTTAAAATATAAAATTAAAGTGTTTTTTATGAACAAAAAAATATTTCTACAAAAAAAAGTAAGTGTCCTGTTATTAAAAACATAAAAAAAATATCATTTGTTAAGATTATAAAAAGATATCATGAATTGAGATTGCATTGCACATAAAGAGTTTATGACCTCAGTGGAATAAGGTTATTCCGCCTAATCTATATTGAAATCTATCCATGTGTTACTATAAAAATGCAACCATAGCAGATTCCATGAACAATGTACGCTTTCAACAGCACCCCTTCTATAAAATACTTTCTGAGAAGGGGAATATAGATAATTGAAGGTTATCAAGGCAAATTTAGATACTAAATCATTGCAATTAAGGGGAATATAAATAGTAATGGCTGTATATTTTTTCTTAGTTGGTTGAGTCGAGCCAGAAATCGAGACCAATTGGCAGTGAAGCAGTGAAACGGGTAAAGAAACTAAAGCACAAAATGCAGGGGATTACTTAAAATACTTATGCTCCACACATGCACACACATAATGTATCCCAAATTCAAAATATCCAACGTTCATACGCTATTTCATCAGACATTTTCTAGTAACATAAGAATGCAATCTGTAATGCAAACTCTACGGCATGTTTGGAACTTGATGGTCAATAGCGCAAACCAGAGAAAAAATAGCTTATTTCAGTACGTAACACCAGTTTTGATTTATATCTTATTTTACTGTAATTTATTCATAAGCATGAGCATAAGAAGCCAAGTGACATCTAAAGAAGGTTTCCACGTTTTCTCCTCTGGGAGATATAACAAATCAGAATTGTTTCTTAAGGTAACTAATTAAAATTTGGTGAACTTCTTTTCCTTCAAGCTTTCCACAGTCTCCTTGAGGCTCACTTCCAAAGGAATAAATTCAATCCCCAAGTTCTTTGCTTTTTCCTTGGAAACCTGGTATATAGGCACATATGGCTTATCATCTGCACACCTGGTAGCATTGTGACAGAGTGACAAGTTATTAGAAAATCAAAAACAACAAAAAATTGAATTATTCATAATTATACAAATGCAAAACAAAATTCGACGGAATGGAGAGTCAGTTGGGCCCCATAACCTAATGAGTTTTTCATACAAAAGAACATTTGAAAGACCTTCACATGCAAAGTTTTTATTCTTGGCCTCATCTAAGGAACATATAATGCAGTAATGAATTCCAAATGAAAAAGTTCTGCACAAGTTAGTCATTAGATTACGCTGATATCAAGTATCTCAAATATGCACCAAGAGTTGAATATGTATCAATATTGTATACACAAAAGAATACATGTTCAGATCCAGGGTACCTAATTAACATAGGGAATGTGTAAAAAATTAATACATGAAAACGTCATTAGATATCCAATCTGCAACTACGAGGAGAGTTACTGTCCCGCACCAGTTGTACAGCAATTTATTGTAATTTTAGTAAACTAAAACAGTTTGTTTATAAATTAGGACAAATTGAAGATGTATGTAGTCTTATTTTAGGCAGATTGTTATGTTGTTTTAGAAAATATAATCTAAGGTTTAATAGTTTCAGATCATCAATGCTGAATGCTTTTCTGACATTAAATTCAGTTTTCAAAAATGAAACGCTAAACAGTAAGGTACATCAGATGGGGATTTTTGTTACGTTTTATATGAATTGTATGCATTCTAGAAACTATCAAAATAAATTATACTCACTTCTCTGGAAGTTGCAATGTTGGGTACAAGTCACGTAAAATCTTCACAATGTCGGAGTAGTGTGCGACTCTCTCAACCAAACAATATCTTCCATTAGCTGAAGAATTTTCATATGCTAGAATATGGGCATTTGCAACATCTTTCACGTTGACCCATCCAAAAGATGCATTTTGAAATGTTTGCACACCTGTATCAAGGTAATGGAACAATTCCTTCAATTACCTAAGAATTGTTCAGCGATGCAAAAAATCAAATATATTGGAAGCAAAAAGGAACTACTAATACTCATAATCATTACAATGACAACTAAATAACTCAAAAAGACAGTGAGATGTTACGCCTCATTTTTCCGAGATTACTTTACAATGTACCCCATTAAGCTGATGTCACCAGTCATTCCCAGCCTGCTAACATTAGAATCAATGTTTGACTTCAACAAAGCTTTAGTACGAATCTATGCTTCCTTCAACTTGGTTTGAACATGGTATAATAAATTTTTGTGAAATTTGTTAATATGCTTCATCATATCATGTAAATTTTGAACTCGGTTATGGATGCTGATCACCAAATTTTAGTTGGTGATCAAATTCCTTCAATGAACAGCTTAGTCAATAGACTTCTTTCAGCTGAAGTTATTGAAACACCATTAACAGTAGCACCATGAGGAAGAAGAGGAGGCTGTGGAAACTAAGGAGGAAATGGTGGCTAAAGTGGATGTCCTCTATGGATATAATGCCAAAGAATGAGTTATTACAAAATTAATACTATCAGAGAGAGTTTTCATCAACTTTTGACTTTAGTCAATAGATAAAGGAAATATAACAATATTACCAAGCAGCTCAATAATAACTATATGATTAAAATACACATTTGGTATCTCAAATGTACAATTGTACATTTATATTGTATTTATTACTAATCCTCCCCTTCATATTCCATTTTTATTTTTGTTTCATTATTTTATATTTCCTTTTCATTTTATTTGATCCATAAAATAGTTTGAGTTGAAAAAAATACATTATGTAGTAAAGATGAAAACAGAGCAAGCCTATAGATTTTTCAACATATTGTATTAATAGTAATTACCATTAACTACATTTAAAATTGAAGCAGCACTAGTGTTAAGGACTGGTTGTAAGAGAGGTCCAATAACCATTGCGGGGTTTATTGTAACCATGTCAATGTTGTTTTCTTTTACAAATTTCCAGGCAGCATCTTCAGCCAAAGTCTTTGAAAGTGTATACCACATCTGAAACACAAATAGAAAATAGTAAGAAATGTGAAGAACATGGTAACATAACATAGATGACAAATTATAACACTGTTGACATTTGAATAAAAATAAGTAATATAGTTCAGTAGCAATTGTTGAATGCATCTAAATTACAACTCTTTTAAGTTGTTCTCATATTATATGAACAAAATGAGATAAGCATTTAAACGTGTGTTAGTTTACTAGTGCAACTTCACATGAGAATTAATAAGGAGTGCATAATCTCAATATTACAACAAACTGAACGTAATCATATGAAGCTATGAAAACAGGAAAAAGTACACAAAAGAGGGTTGATTTGTGTATTTAAGACTTTTGAAAAATTTTACAAATAAGCATCTAAAAAAGGTGATCAGACGAAGTTTTAATTTGATAGACAAACTATCAAGCAGTCTATCGTAAGGGTAGAGTATGACGAAGATCCTAAGGGTAGAGTATGACGAAGATCGTCAAACATAACTTCAAGTTAACATACGCAGGGTCAAAACATTTTTCAAAACATTTACTAAAACTCTTCTTTGATTAGTTTCAGATTAATAGTATGCAATTCAAAGAGATAAGGGTAGAGAGAGATTTGCACTAGGAGTTTTTATATTGATTTGTCTAAAACCCCGACTATGTCCAGTTCTTAATCAACACAATCAAGTTCCACCGGTAGACTAACACTACAAGATACCTAGCCACTCCTAGCTAAACATAGAGTATTATTTGGATTGCGGTCACTCCTGGTTAAACACTAAGTATTCTTTGAACACACAATCACTCCGGCTAAATACTGAGTATTCTTTGAACTCAATCACTCTTGGCTAAACACTTTGATTATACAACGAGTATGATCTAAACAATCATAGGGTTTGTTCACTAAAAGAGAGATACAAGATTAAGAAAACTCTTCTAGGTTGGTAACGAACACAAAAGTGTTCTTGCTAACAAACTTAATGCTTAAGGAACACAAAAGTGTTCTTGCTAACGAACTTGATGCTTAAGAGCTTTTTCCTTGATATTGTCATCAACCTTTCTTCTTCAAGAGGTCTTCTATATATATAGATGTTGAGAACAAAGACCCATTCAAATCTTTTTGGAGCCATTTTGAGGTCTTGTATCATTTGTCCAAGATCAGGCTTGGAGATGCATTAAATGCTCTTTATACAACATTAATTGCAAATCTCTTTTTAAAGCAAAATTCTAATAGACAACATTACTCATCAGCCTAAGGTCAGATAGCTTTTTCCAAAAACGAAGTAAAGCAAAGGGTAGTGTGTGGTTGATAGTCTTTTCAGAGGTGACATACTAACAAGTCAAACGAGTTGTTAGTGTGAAGCACCTTTAGGCACATTCTTCAAGAGATCTCTAACGTTGACATGTCATCACGAGATCTTCTTGTATGAAATGAAGTAGCGCACATTCTCTACATACAAAGGATAAGCATTTAAAGTATTCGACATGTACCATAAATGCTTATGCTTCTATATCTTTATCATTTGTCCAAGCATTTAGCTTATCGAGCAAACGAAGCACTTGCGTCTGACGAGATGTAATACTTATAATGTAACTTATAAAATCATGTTATTTTACTTTGTTGTAGAGCACTTAATCAAAATCAAATAAGGTTTGTTGAACTTTGCTCTAATAGAAGTAATATCTAGTCTTCACATTGAAGGAAGTCAAAATAATGCTTTGGCTATATCACAGAATCCTAAAGAGGAACCAAATATTAGAGCACATTTAAACTGCAAACTGTCAACGTTAATAATAAGGCTAGAACCAGGATTTTTAGCACCGCTACAGCAATGTAGCAGTGCAGTTCTAGCTCACTGTACTACAGGGCCGGGGGGCGCCGGCGGCCTGCTTAAGCGTAGCAGCCGTATGGGACCAAATAGCAGTCTGTAGCAGGTGAGACAGTGTTGATTTCTAAAAATACCTTAGAACAAACACATTAGACCTTTGGGCTATTTTTGGGATTCCAATTTCCTAAATTTCATTCTACAGATGTAATAAGAGTGAAAATGACAAAGACTTGAGTTTATAAAATGACTCATAATTTCAATCAAGGAAACTTGTATTTTGACTTTTCTTGTTGTTTACTTGTATGCTTTGTTTAAGAAGCCCATAACTTTTGCTACAGTATTCTTGGACTTGCCCGCCACGCACAGCTATCCGAGATTTTAAACCATTAGCTAGAACATCAAAACTAGATAGGGAAAACATTAACTATATAGCGAAATTGTGCACTTAGTCGCTTTGGAAAGCAAAGAATAGAAGACATTTTCAGCTGGAAGTTATTGATTGTTGTCCTTGTGAGATACTTTGTTTGATTATCTATCAACAGTTTCTATGATTGATTTGACTTAATTACAAGTGGAAGTAAAGAGCAACAATAAAGCATCCATAATTTCCTTGTCAATGTGTTGTGTGTGCATGTCTGTTCGGGAATAAATCATGTCAACTATCATAGTATTCTTTTCCTCCATTTCAAAATTTACTTTTTCCAAAACAAAAGCAATGGCAACATATTTCATTGAACTATGTGAACTTTATTTTTTCATTGGAATATGAAGGGCATGAAATTGCGGTCTTCCTTGATTCATTAGCAAAGTCATCATCAAATACTCCACTTCCACTCTTAATTGGGCAACTATCTATGAAGTTTCATGTGATAGAGAGCCAAAAACTTATACAAGGAGAAAAGCAAGCAATAAAAGAAAGCAAATCCTCACATGCTTCCAAGAAAAGACGAAACGACACATACCTGTGACTCCCTACAGAAATCTGGGTCGGAAAACCACGTTTCGTCAACTACTACATCAGGAGTTCGAGGCTTTCCGTTGTACGCAACTGCAGCAATAGAAGAGGTTAAAACGACGCGTTTCAGCGCCGGCGAGTTCACACACGATTTCAGAACATTAAGAGTCCCCTTCACGGCTGGGTCCAACAATTCAGCCTGAAATCGTAAAAACAAATATATATTACACAGCCACTGATAAAGAAAAACGCACAATCGAATTGCAAACGAAATAAACCTGCGGATCCTTGACATCGTGATAAAAGGGAGAAGCAGTGTGAAACACGGCGTGACAACCTTGAACGACAGAGTCAAATGAACCTTCTTCTAGAAGATTCGCCTTGATGAGATGCAATCTCTCCTTGGCACCCTCAAGGTTAAGCAAGTGATTTATCTTTTTGGGATCATCTACACATCACATGTGATCCAATCTTAAATTTTGGAAAACAAGAAATTAAAGAGAAAAAAGTAACACTTACTTGGATCGCGAACAGTGGCCTTAACAGTGTAACCACGATGGAGAAGAAATTTGACGATCCAGGAAGCAATGTAACCGGAAGCGCCGGTGACGCAAGCCACTTGCCCAGCGCCGCTGCTCATTCTGGATTATCTTCTGTTGCTCTGTTTGCTCTGTTCAGTGTTGTGCTCTGTTCAGTCTGGCGTTTAGAAGAAGCACGGTGATTTGCGTGACCTCAATTTGGGAAAATGATAGTCGGATTATTTGACTAATCCTAAGAGATAATATATTTAAATATACACGCGCTGCATATAAAGCTATTAAATACAGCATACTGAAAATAGACTAATTTAAATCGAAGTTCATCCATTTCGTACCGACTTAGGTAGTAAATCGGACCAACACGCTTATGAATCGGTCTATTTATATAAATAATAATTATAATTTTTAAAATTTTTTAAATAATGTTATTTTACTGAAATGTATATATATTCAATTATTACATCTAAAAGTTTAAATTAGTTTCATTTTTCACTTAATTTTAAAGAAATAATTATTTTATTTAAATTTAACCAAAATTTGTTGGTCCGATTTTAAGATAAGATGGACTAAATACTTTTTTTCTTACGCCTTTGAAACACCTATCATTTTGAATTTTTTTTTTTGTCCCTAGGAATCTACTGTTCTAGTGTAGAAACTAAATATTACCAAGGGCATAATAAAAATACAAATGTAAAATAAGAAAGAAAATAGAAAATAATTTATGTGAAACAAAGAAAGTAGAGAGGAGTGAATAATAAAGAGCAAAACTATGAACCATAAATGGAGAAACAAAGAGGAAGAAAAAAAAATATATGGGACATATAGAGGGAGAAGGAATGATAAATGTTTTAGTAAGTGAAATATATAAGAGAAGAGTAACAAAGACGAAGACACCTAGAATGGGAAATCATAACCCAAATGGATAGAGGAACGTAGAAGTAGAATAACAAGAAAGAAAGGATAAAACACTTAAGAAAAAAAAAAAAAAAAAAAAGAAAAAAAAATAAAAAAAAAAAAAAAAAAAAGAAAGGAAATGATGAGGTAGTCATATTGTACTTAAAAAGTATGCATTTAAGGATTCTGAGAAAATGAACGTGGATTGTTATCGTGTTACATGAGAAGAGTGGTTCTTTAGGTTTAGGTATAATGTAGTTATGTTTGTAGTTGATTTAGTCATTTCATTTGTTTATAAGGGTTAATGATTTTGGTTAGGTGTGTTACTTGTAAACATTTATCTTGTCATTGTTATCATGGTTCATTTGACTTAGCATTAATAGAACAAACATTTTTTATATCAGTTTTTAGGATATTTTATATCGGTTTTAGAACTGACATAGATGCAGATGACATAAAAAGTTTTGGATTTTTTATGTCGGTTCTATAACTGACATAATATGTGCATATACTACATCGATTGATAAATAAATCATTGACGTAAAATATCAATCCTAATTGCGTTTAGGAAGAGATACTACGACGGTTGTAGCTCCCAATCGACATAGTATTTATCCTATTACATCGGTTGGGAGCCCACAACCGACATAATATCTCTATATTTAAAAAAAATTCAGAATTTTCCAGAATTTTTGATAAATCTCTAATACATACAATGAAACACCACAACAATTTCCAGAATTTTTTGATAATAGGTGAGATAAAAAAAAATGTAAAAAATACTAAAAAAATTAAAAAGAAATAGTAAACGATGAAATTTTGGAAATGTTTTTATGTTCGGATCCCCTCTGGATATTGCCCAAAAACTTAGTTGGTCGTTTCGAGCAACTTTCCTTTTTGGAGCGTCTCAATCCGAGCTTTATATCAAAAGTTATGACCTTTTGAAGTTTTTTCATCTTAAATTTTTGAAACCATAAATCAATAATAAATCTATACAGTGTAAGAACTCTACCATCAAATATATACTAAATCAAGTTGCTGATAAAAAATTTGGGTCAAAAATAAATTTCTAACTATTTTTAATGAATTTTACAAAACTACTAACCTCTTGCAAAGAGAAGCGGCAAGGGAGAAAGGCTCGCGCATTAAGTGACAAAACTCAACCAAGACAATCCCGGAGCTTGTGCACGCCAAATGAACCCTAGCAAAATCAGTGAACACAAAGATGCAAATGAAAACTAGTGAGACGAGAAAGTGGCACCACACGAAATGCAAATGAAAAAGGAGCACCACACGAAACTTACCTCACAACGCAAAACCGTGAATGCAATGGAGGAAATGAAGTGAATGAAGGAACATGAAACAACTTCGAGCATAGAAATCGCAAAGCGAAGAAGAAAAACCAGCAGAGCGCTCGAAAGTGAAAACGAATGAGACAAAACGTAAGAAAAAACACTAGCTAAAATGTTAAAATAGAGAATATTATGTCGGTTACAACTCAATAACCAACGTAGTATCTGACCCTAATTTAAACTCGAGAGGACATATTATGTCGGTTGGGAGCTCCCAACTGACGTAATATGTGACCAACTTTACCCAATTTTTCTCAAATTCACTTTCATGCGCACGAGAGAGATACTATGTCAGTTGAAAGCTCTCAACCGACGCAATATGTGACCAAATTTTATCCAATTTTCTCCAAATTCATTTTTGCTTCCACGAAGGAGATACTACATCGGTTGGGAGCTCCCAACCGATGTAGTATCTCCACCGCTATAACAAAGTTTTGAAATTATGTATTTTGTTTTTTCCAGTATTTTGTAACATCGGGTATTTGTTAACCGACATAGAATACAGTATATTACGTCAGTTTTGTGTGAACCGACGTAATATCTCTTCAAATATTTACAAAATTATCACCACATTTTTGTTTATGTTGGTTCCTTTTTAACCGACATCCTATCATGTCATAGAAAGTCATTTTTCCACTAGTGTAGTAGTGGATGCTTGTTATAGTTATATTAGTTGACAAATTTGGTTTTGAGCATGGTTAATATTGTAAGGTTTGTTAATGGATGAATTATGTTATTTGTAGTGGATAATTTCATTTAGTGGATTATGTATATGGTAAGGTGTGTTAGTTGATTAATTACGTTAGTATGAGTGGTCAATTTTGTATGGCGGATGGTTAATATGATAAGGTTTGTTAGTTGTTTAAGTTTATTAGGTGGAATGAGTGAATTTGTGAAATGTTATTATGATAAAGGGTGTTATGATGTCAACTTTCTTATTAAAAGTTGTTACATTGGTTAGTGATTGGTGGAATAAGGAATTGTTTAAGTATGAGCAATTAATTATGTTAAGATTGAGGTTAATAAATGAAATCTATAGGTTAACATATTATTTAAATGAATTAATTATAATGTATCTTGTATGTGGTTGTTTTGCCCATGGGCATGAAGAATGAATATAACACTAGATGGATTGACAAAGTTAATAAGAAGTTGACTAGTGGATTGGTGTAAGATTTTGATATAGGTTATGTAAAATTATTTTAATTTCTTTGTTTGTTAGACTTTGGTTTTCTTTATAGAATGTCACATTTCTTTTTAAATATGAATTATATATATATATAATCGATATTATCGTTTATTTTCTTTTGATAATATCATTCCAATCACTGATCACCTTTGATTATGTATTTATTCTTTTATATAAAGAATTTATTTTGTTATTGAAATCATTAGACTCTTTATATAGAAATCATTAAAGTTTGAAAATATAAAATTAAAAAACACAAACAAAAATTAAAAAAATATTTTATTTCTACAAATAGAAAAGGTGAGTGTCATGTTAATAAAAATACAAGGTAAGCACGAGTGAGAGGTATGCACATTTAAAAACTATACAAGGTGTATAAAAAAAGATTCATTTCTATTTTAAAGTGTGAATGTTATTTAATATAATATAAAAACGTGTAATTTTCTCTCTCACACACACACACACATATATATATA